>ERZ1034691.884-NODE-884-length-21166-cov-12.120411_pt1 | contig 21166 bp, 22 predicted proteins | sample MGYA00520638_ERZ1034691 | MGnify/ENA primary metagenome ERZ1034691 (study PRJEB33766, sample SAMN09781763) | gut metagenome | biome: gut microbiome | host: Homo sapiens | place: Madagascar | study: EMG produced TPA metagenomics assembly of the PRJNA485056 data...
TGATATGCAGCGTCCATGCTATAGATTGCGTTGGTCAGAGCAAATTTATCTATTTTTTTTAACCATTCATAGTCTTTCTTTAATTCTCTATTACAGTAATTATTACAATCCGTTTTACTGACTGACTTTTTCTCTTTCTCGTTAATCCACCTCCCAATAACATTCTGTAAATGTCTTGTTATCTTTCATTTTTGCATAAAAATGTCTTGACTTTTTTCCCTTTCTTATTACGTCATTTCTATATGCAAAATAATCCAAAGTATTTTCATCAAGATCTTCATCAAAATAGAGGTTTATCTCATAACACCATATACCATTATTCAATAACTGTTCTTTCATCTCATGTTCAATTTCTTCATTGCTCTTATCACTTTTTACAAAAGAATATAAAAACAGACGCTTCATTGCTATATATTGTTCAAAAGTAGTATCTCCGTCGAACTCTGATACACTCCCATCAATATCTTCATCCTCATAATGTGGAAAACAATATGTATTCTCCCCAAAGACTTCCGACAACATAGAATCAAATAATTCATCCACTTGACGAGCATATTTAATATCCAGATAATTATCATGATATTTTTTATATTTCACATCATAAATTACTAAAATATGTTTTCCCGGATATTTTTCACTGGTACAGATAAATTTCTTCCATGAGTCTGAATCAAACAGCGTACCCCCATAAGTTTCATAATATTCGAATTTGTCATCATATTTATTTTCAAGATATTTTACAACTCCATAATGGTTATATCTGTTTTTTGTCATACTGCACCCTGCTAAACCTGTCAATAGCAGTGCTGTTACCAATAATAAAATACTCTTTTTCATAACGTTCCCTTTCAAACTAAAATTCAATACAAGTTCCATCCGTCTTAAGAAGAAACTGCATTTGTCCTGTAAGTGTTGTCACATCTTTTGCCATTTCCTTAAACTCGCCTAATATTTCATTCGATACATTGTCCCAATACTCTACTACACCTGTTAAATCCGGATATTTTCCCATCAATTGTTTTAATGGTTCTTCCACCGAATCATAATCTTTTGTGGTAACAATATAGATAACAAAATCAGCATTATTTTCTTCCATAAAATCTTCATATGATACCTGACTATCCGTTCCCTCAACTGTTGACGGTCTTGAAAAAACAAGCAGTGAAACATTCTCATCATCATCAATTATCTCTGCAAGTTCCAATCATTCAAAAATCGGAACTGATAATGATTCCTATGGCAATTATACAATTTGCCGTTTTTCTTTTCAAGGTGAACTATGTGTAGTCCTGCGAATCTATGCAACCATCCTTCCCAATCTTTCCACTGCACTCGCATACCTCTCCTGTCTCAGTGTTTTTCTTATTCTCTAATACTTTTTTGTCTCAAACTTTACTCCTGATTTTTCAGATAAAGTTCGTTTAAAATCATCAAAACCTTCATCAAAAAGTTGTAAAATTCTACTTGTCTGCAATTATCTCTCATGTTACAATGACAGAAAGCATATTTTACAAAATCTTTATGGTGCATTTGCCATCTATATTCTGGAAACGGCTGATTATCTCTGATAATCTCCGTAATTCATTCGTATCTATGCTTTTAATTACCCATTAACTAATTTAAAAGCAGGAGACGGATATCAGAAATATAGATTTCTCCTGCCTGGACAGTTTTCCAACTGCCCCGCCGATCTCAGGAGGAATCATTTATGGCAAAACGAAAAAGAAAACTACAAAACACAAAGAAAACTTTCACAGTTAAAGTTCCCGTAGCCAACCGGAATTATAAGGACACCGTTTTTCGGATGTTATTTTCCAACCGTAAGAACCTGCTTTCACTCTACAACGCAGTAAATCAGAGAGATTATAAAAATCCTGATGACTTGGAAATCGTCACATTAGAAAATGCAATTTACATGGGTATGAAAAATGACCTGGCATTTATCATTGATACTAATTTATATCTGTACGAGCACCAGTCAACCTACAATCCAAATATCCCTCTTCGGGATTTATTCTATATTAGTAACGAATATCAGAAACTCGTGGATAAGAAATCTCTCTATTCTTCTACTTTGCAAAAAATTCCTGCGCCGAATTTTATTGAGTTTTATAATGGTTCAACGATATTGTCTGACTGCACTGAACTTAGGCTTTCTTCAGCATTTGAAAATCTGTCAGGCGAACCAAAGCTTGAATTGACTGTCACTGTATTAAATGTAAACGAAGGACATAATGCTGAATTGATGCAACATTGCAGCACTTTGAAAGAATATGCGCAATATGTCGCCAGAGTACGGCACTATGCTGCCAACATGTCTCTGAATCAGGCTGTAGAATGTGCTGTTGACGAATGCATAAAGGAAGGGATTCTTGCAGAATTTCTTTCAAAAAATCGAGCGGAGGTTATCAGTATGAGTATTTTTGAATATGATAAAGAATTGGAAGAGAAGAAATTGCGAAAGGCTGAGTATGAATCCGGATTTTCCGAAGGACATAAATCTGGATTTTCTGAAGGTCGTGAATCCGGATTTTCCGAAGGACAAAACCATGCTGCAATTGAAACTGCCAGAAGGATGCTGCAATCGAACAAATTTACGATAGAAGAGATTGCAAAATTTTCAGGCTTGTCTCAACAGGAAGTAGAAACTATTTCTTCTGACGCATAAGAAGAAGCAAGCCGCCACAAATGTGGCGGCTGAATCTAAACATTCAGCCACCTTGATACCGGCAGACAACGGTATGGACGCTTCAAATATATTCATTTTTCTTTTGCTCTACTTACTCTTTTTCACATTAAAAACGCATACCTATTTTACCATTTCTATTTCTTTCCCATATGTCATAAACAAATGAATAAATTTATCTTTGCTATCATATGGTAGATAGAGAATAATCCTATTTATCGCTTTTTTTCGAGGTGAACGTTCTTTTCTTTTTTCACTTTTCCAGATGGTCTTTTTTTCTCCCTTTCCATCAATGCATATCGAATTTAGTTCTTCACTATAGGAAATTCCTTTTATTGCATCCCATTTCATTGAATTGATCTCATCCCTGATCCCCAATTTGTCATTGTAATCAATCAACGAATGTGTTAACACAACTCCCTCAGAATCCACTTCAAAAAATGCTACCGTTAAAATATAGGTACTTGTTTTCTTTCCACCTGTATTAGACAAATTGTATACCACTAAGCCTAAAACGGATACTGATATGCCACCGACTCCTCCTGCAATAAGAAAAGAGCCAATTAAAACGATTGCAAACAAAACCCCCGCAATAACCGAAAAAACTTTTTTCCCACTTTTCGCTTCTTTCCCCATGTATACTTTATTAATAAATTCAATCTTGTTTTCCATACGCACCTCCAGACTACATTGCATGATTTGTATATACAATCCCTTATCAATAATCTTTTGTTTCAAATGTCAATCCTGATTTTTCAGATAAAGTTCTTTTAAAATCATCGAAACCATCGTAATAGTAACCGATTGAGACCTTCATTTCTTTTTCACAATTTTCATTAAATATCAACACTGCTTTGTCTCTGGTCAGCTCTGCCCTAAAATGTCCCTTGATCTCTATCATACTAACATTTGGATAATCGATGATCTTTTCAATTTCTTGATATCCTACATTGAAAGTGCATAATTCATCCATGCCAAAATCCGTATAGCAAAAACAAAATCTTTCATCGTCATAAAACAACTGTTCTGTATTATAGATTTCATAATATACAGATGAATTGTTTCTAATTATCTTATAATAAATTATTGCCACACACAACGGTACCAATGCAGTACTACACCACACACCTCCCGGAATCACAACAAGTTCCCATGTCTCCATTTTTTTTAACAACGCATCTATCAGTGCTATCAATGCCGCTGCTTCCGGTATTGCTGCAAAAATATCAATAAAAATAATTCTCTTTATTTTTGCCTGTGTCCATTCCACAGTCTTTTTATATCCTGTTCCTATAATTTTATTTCTTAATTTTTTATCTACCCTTAACTCTTTCACTCTGCTTTCCCCCTAATCCAATGATCATCACATAGTAATACATACTTACTCATTCTATCTTACTTCTCGTTTTCAACAATGTCACGAAATAAATACATTCCAATACAAAAAAATGCAGAGAATACCGCCATAAAATCCCCCTTTTTTTTCCGGCATTCTCTGCATTTTGGGATGCTTTTCCAACATCAAGGCGGTAAACGCACTCTTCCTTGAAATCATAATAAAAAGATATTACGAAGCCTTCACCCGAAACGAAGGATCATCCTTGATCAATTCAATAAATGCTTCTGCGACATCCGGATCAAACTGTGTTCCCTTGCCACGCTCTAATTCGCCAATCGCATACTCCACGCTCAGTGGATCCTTGTAGGCTCTTTTTGACACCATTGCATCAAAGCTGTCACACACTGCAAGGATCCTGCCTAAAAGTGGGATGTCCGTTCCTTTGACACCGCCCGGGTAACCCTTTCCGTCATAGCGTTCATGGTGGGATAAGACCGCCGGAATGACATAGTTCATATTCGGGAGAAAATGGATCATCTCAATGGAATTCTCCACATGTGTTTTCATCACCTCGTATTCCTCATCTGTGAGCTTGCCCTTTTTCTTTAAAATACTTTCCGGAATTCCGATTTTTCCGATATCATGGAGCAGACCCGCCACTTTTGCAGTCTGGATATCATCCTTTGGAAGCCCCATTTTTGCTGCAAGCTTCATCGCATATTCTGAAACATGCTCGGAATGTTCAAAGGTAAAGGAATCCTTTGCATCGACTGCTGCCATTAATGCAAAAATCGTCGGTGTTACCTGCTCGTAGCCTTTCTCCCTGCTCTGTTCCTGCTCTTCAAAACTCTTTTCGTAAATCTCAATGCGGTTTTTTCCATTTCCTTTTGCATAGAAGGCTGCCCGTCTTGCCTGACGGAATAATTTTCTTGCATTTTCTGCCATGGTTTTGTCCCATGCGATTCCAATGCTGAACGTAATCGGCTGGATGACTTTTGGCTTATCCTCTTTCTGTTCTAATATCGTATTCTGTATCAGCCTCGCAAACGACAATAGTTTTTCTTTTCTGTCTTCCTCTGTGACAACAAGAAATTCATTGGAGCCGACACGGAATACCGACATGCTGCTATCCGCAAGATTCTGCACCTGGGATGCGCTCCACCTCAGGATCTGATCTCCCGTCTCCTCGCCGTACAGATCATTGTATAACTTAAAGTTATCCATATCCAGATATATCATTCCTGTCGAATGTTCCACAATGTTCAATTTTTTCAGATATTCGCTGCAATAGCTGCGGTTATATAATCCTGTCAGTTCATCATGAATAGATACCTGATATACTTTTTCATAGGCACTGATATTTTTTAATGCACCGGATACACTGTTCCCGATCTGCCGGATACAGTCCGCCTCATCATAGATCAGCCTGTTTTTTCTGTGAAGCTCCACATATAAAAATCCATAAATTTTATCGTCATACTTAAAAACTGCAATCTCCGGTTTTTTATGAATGCCGCCGGTGCCACAAAATGACCTCAGCCTTGCCTCCTCCTCTGTGTCCAGCACCCGGTCTCCGTCTGCCGTACACTCCACAAAATGGCCATCTCTTTTTTCAAAAATACGTGCATAAGAGTCCGGTACTGCCGAACTGACGGTGTTTCGGATTCTCTGGTACAGTTCTTTTTTATTCAGGATTGAGGCCGCCATATCCTGAAATTCCACAAGGCTCTCCACAATGTGTTTTTTCTTCTGGTACAGGATACGCTCCAGCCATTTTCTGGCATAGCTCATGACGAGCACCATCCAGAGGCACTGCAGAACGACAAACACTGTGATAAACTGTCTGGTAAAGCTGTCCGTCTGACCAATCACATGGTCAATGTTTGGCTCCAAAATAATCATTGGAAGAAACGCTACAACTACTGCGATCAAATATACGGCACCTGTTGTCGCACGCATGGAAAATGAGAACAGATACTGTTTATAAATAATGTATACAAAACAGACCGCCATTCCCACTCCGCCAAGGGTATCGAATGGGAAATCACCGCTCCATGGCATCACGCACAGAATATTTCCACCCATGATGAGCAGTGTTCCTATTAATAATGGGCCGAGTTTTTTCCGGTACTCTAATTGTCCCCCGATTTTTTTATGGGCAAGCAGCGTTACATACACTAACAGAATTATCTCTGCTGCTGCCAGCAACCAGATGCCTGTTTTTGCATGATAATGGTAGGATATACCGCCATTCGCCATGATCTGCACTTCCGGCGGTGGGAGAATACAACCGGTAAAAACATTCAGCAGGACAACTGACACCGTCACAGCCATACAGCCATCCAGAAATCTGTCCTTTCCCCGGATATCAAGATAATGGAACAAAAATCCATATATCAGTATCGGGATCGTAAAAAGTCCCATCAGTGATACATGATACCAGAACTGTATCCCCGGGCTGATCTGCAGTCTCATGAGCACAGCGCCGCCTGTCCAGGACAATAATGCCGACAGTATTGCCTTGAGATCTCTTACTTCTGATGATTTCTCTGCAACATTCAGAAAACAGAATAGTAAAAACAGATAGCATATGAGTGCAGCCATTGGAATGCCAATATATATATTTTTGAGCAACACCAAATTCATGAAACGCTCCATTTTTCCTTCTCCTTCGTAAGTTCCAGCATAAGCATAAGCACACTCCATTTCCGGTTCGTTGGTGTAAGGACTGCTTTATAGTCAACCGGGATCTGTTTCCGGCGCAGTTCAAACAGTATTTTGTCAAAATGCTTTTCCTTCACACCGCAGAATACCATAAGGCTCTCCTGTGGTGCACTGCCGGTAAACGGTGCTGTGAGAACATTCTTTTTTCCATCTGCAAGATCCCCGATACTCTGCCGCAAATCTACAGCTTTGATCTCCTCCAGACGGATTTTCATTGGCGCAAGCAGCTGTTTTATCGTTTCTTTTTCTTTTACCTGATAGATCAATATTTTTTCCATGTTTTTCTCTCCAGACCTAAGAAAAGCCAAACACAAAATATGTCTGGCTTTTTCTTTCATTCTATCATTTTTTATAACACTTCTTCAACAATTTTTTTCAAAGTGCCGGCAGAACTTTTCAGTTTGTCTGTTTCCTCTTCATCGAGAGCGATCGGAATCTGGTTTTCCACACCGTGCGCTCCCACGATTGCCGGCATGCTTAAGGAAATATCGGAAATCCCGAATTCTCCGTGCATCAGATTCGATACCGGTAAAATGGATTTTTCGTCGCGGATGATTGCCTCGCAGATTCTGCGCACTGCCATTGCAACTCCAAAATAGGTCGCCTTTTTCTTTGCAATGATCTCGTAAGCACTGTTTTTTACATTCTCTGCAATACGCTCGGTCGCTTCGTCATGGTTGAAGTGTCCGCGCATCTCGCAGAATGTATTGATCGGCACACCCGAAACAGTGGCGCTGCTCCATGCTGCAAGCTCGCTGTCGCCGTGTTCGCCGATGATGAATGCGTGTACACTCCGGCTGTCCACATTCAGATGCTCTCCAAGGTTGTATTTTAATCTTGCAGTATCTAACACCGTTCCGGAGCCAAGCACCCGGTTTTCCGGGAAACCGGACAATTTCAATGCCGTGTAGGTCAGAATATCCACCGGATTGGAAACGATCAACAGGATTCCTCCGCAGTTTCTTTTTGCAATTTCCGGAATGATGGATTTGAAAATACCAACATTTTTCTGGACAAGATCTAATCTTGTCTCATCCGGTTTCTGATTAGCGCCTGCTGTCACGATGATGATCGCTGCATCCACAATATCATCATAATCTCCGGCATAGATTTTCATTGGCCTTGCAAAAGGAAGTCCATGGCTGATGTCCAGCGCCTCTCCCTCTGCCCTGTTTTTATCAGCATCGATCAGAACCATCTCGGAAAACAGACCGCTTTCCATTAATGCAAATGCTGTTGCAGATCCTACAAAACCGCATCCGATCATTGCCACTTTTCTCTGATTTACGCTTGTTTCACTCATATTTTCGTCCTCTCTTTCTTTTTTCCGAAATAGCTCCTGTAAATGGAGACAACCGCAGAATTTTACTGTTATTCCAGAATTTTTCCGTCCGTAGAAATGGTCACTACCTGCCATGGAATGAATTTTCCACTGTTCTGCAGTGCTTTTTTCGCAGCCATCTCAATTCCTCCACAGCAAGGCACTTCCATACGTGTTATTGTAACAGATTTGATGTCATTGTTTTTGATAATTTCTGTCAACTTCTCAGAATAGTCCACATCATCTAACTTTGGACACCCGATCAGTGTTACATGATTCCTGATGAATCTGCGGTGGAAATCGCCATACGCATAAGCGCTGCAGTCTGCCGCAATCAGTAAGTTCGCTCCGTCAAAATATGGGGCGCGTACCGGAGCGAGTTTAATCTGAACCGGCCACTGTGTCAGTTCGGAGCGGATCTCTCCGGCTGTTGCTGCGCCTGTGTTCATGCCTGAATCTGCTTCCTCTCTGTGGATTGCTCTTGCACGGCTGCCCGGACATCCGCAAGGAGATGCTGTGCTCTGTTTCTCTGCTTCTTTTCTTTTCTTGTTTTCTTTTACTGCCTGTTCGTCGTAAGCTGCTGCCTCACGCTCCACAAAATGGATCGCATCTACCGGACAGGCCGGGAGACAGTCTCCAAGACCGTCACAGTAATCATCGCGCATAAGCTTCGCTTTTCCATTCACCATTGCGATTGCTCCCTCATGACATGCCTCTGCACAAAGTCCGCATCCTACACATGCTTCCTCATTGATCTCTATAATTTTTCTTACCATAATTCGTTCCTCCTGTTTTTCTCTCTGTGATTTTTCTGCTGCAATTTGCAGAATACGTTACTGTTCACTTGCACCTCGTTCCAGCAACGATTCGCAGACTCATTTTAAGTTTGGTTGGTTATATTTGACTTTCTGTGGATATATTAATATAATACAGAAAAGATTTCCGTTGTTTTTACAACGTAATTTGCGAGAGTTGCATCATAACGGAGCAATTTGTGTATCAAATGAAGATCAAAATACCTTTTAATTTTCCAATCATGATTTAAAAAGGAGTTTCCATGCTAGACAACGACTTACTTTTATTACAAAAATCTGTATTTACCGGTATCACAACGGACGAGATCAACGCCATGCTCTCCTGCCTGTCGGCGAGAGAAGCAGCTTTCCAGAAGGATGAGATTATTTTTTCCTACGGACAGAACATCACAAGCATTGGCATTGTGTTAGAGGGGAATGTGCACATTATTAAGGAAGATTTCTGGGGAAATGCCAATCTTATGGCTGAATGTTCACCGGGTGATATTTTCGGGGAGGCCTACGCGATCAACGCTGCTGAACCATTGGAAATGAATATTTTTGCTGCCTCTGCCTGCCGCATTTTATTTCTCGAAGTTTCCAAGATTTTAACAGTCTGTTCCTCTGCCTGTGAATTTCACAACCGGCTGATCCGCAATCTGTTAACGCTGGTATCCCGCAAGAATTTTCAGCTAAACCGCAAGTTAGAGCACATGTCAAAGCGCACGACCAGGGACAAGCTGCTCTCTTACCTGTCTATGGAATCCAAGAAAGCAAACGCCTCCTCTTTTACGATTCCATTCAACCGCCAGCAGCTCGCCGACTATCTCTCTGTCGACCGCTCTGCAATGTCGAATGAATTATGTAAACTAAGAGACGAGGGGATTCTAACGTTCAACAAAAATTCCTTCACACTTACAGACTGGGACTAAACGAAAAGAGCTGCCAAGCAGCTCTTTTCCTCTGATGTATATACACTTCCGCCTGTTTAAATTCCCTTCTCCTTGAGATAATCAACCCAGATGTCGTACTTCGAACCGTAAAGGTGAACGTCATCGAAAGTCAGATTGCTTTTCAGATTGCCGTCCTCGTCACACACCACCTCATTCATGTCAAGGTAAAAAATATTTTTTCCGTCTGCGAGTGCAGCGATCCGCTCATTCCGCTGCTCGATCCCCACATTGTTAAAGATTGGATCTTTATCACTTTTTTCTTTTGCAACCTTCATGATCCCCTGAACGAAGATCACAGCATCCGGCTGGAGTTCCCGGAATTTTTTCACAGACTCCTCGTAGGCTGTCATGAAGCCGTCCAGCGTTCCCCTTCCCATTTCGTTAATGCCGATCTGGAAATAGATTTTGCCATACTGTTTTGCTTTTAAGGCTTCTTCGAGTGTGACCTTCTCTCCGTCTACTTCACAGAACTTTTCAGTCCAGAGATTGTAGATATTCATGCCGACGGTCGCATAGAAAGTACTGTCATTAAGTCCGCCGTAATCGTGAAGTCCGACGGTTCTTGAATCACCGATGAATACCGCATCTGAAAAATAGGAATCATCCACCGGATGAAAGGATTTTACCTCCTCTGTCTCTGTGACGGTCTCGGTTTCCACCACATTTTCGGTTTCTTCTGCCACGATCTCACTGCTCTCCGCCCCAAGAATCTGTTCTTCATCTTTTCGCTGCTCCGCGAGTTTTTCCCATTTATCCCATAAAGATTCGTGCTCGCCGCTCCACGGATACACGCCGTCATGGATTCCCTGCATGACAAGCACAAAGTATGGTGTTTTTTTCACATCTATCGTATAACGGCTGTATACCGTATTTTTTCCTAGAAATCCTATCGCCGACAGGATCACCCAGCCAGCTAAAATCAGAATGGTGATTTTGCAGTATCTGATTTTTTTCATTTCTGCTCCTTCCTAGAAATTAAAGTATAAAAACGGATTGTTTGCTGATACCGCAAGGTAGTACATGCTGAGTGCAAAGATCACCGCAATTGCAAGCGTACCAAGCAGTCCCCGCTTTATTCTTCCATAAATGACCGCCGGAAGCGGAGTTGCAAAAAGAACTCCCATTGCTAACAGACTGTCATAGTCTCTGATATATTTGACATAATCGAGCGGATTAACCGTTCCTGTGTGCATTTTCACAAACGGAAACATCCGCATCAGATAGATTCCAAGCTGGTGCACATCTGTGATCGTAAAAGCCATCCATGTCACAGGCACAACGAGAAGGAGATACACATGACTTAAAACTCTGCTTTTCTGTAAAAAAGGAAGCAGAAACAATTTTTCCACAAATAAAAGTCCAAGCAGCATGCCGCCCCAGATCAGGAAATTATACCCGGCTCCGTGCCACAGTGCAGTCAGCGCCCATACCACAAAAAGGTTGAACATTGTTCTGGCTTTGCCTTTCCTGTTACCGCCCAGCGGAATGTATACATAATCACGGAACCACCGTCCCAGCGTGATGTGCCAGCGCCGCCAGAATTCCGTCACCGATTTCGAAATGTATGGGAAACGGAAGTTCACCGGAATCTGGAATCCGAGCATTTTTCCGAGACCGATTGCCATCATGGAATACCCTGCAAAGTCAAAGTACAGTTCCATGGAATAAGCGATCGCCCCAAGCCATGCTAACGGCGTTGAAATGCTGTTAAATCCAATCGTCTGCACGTTGTTCCACAGCATGCCGATCCGGTCTGCGATAATGACCTTGGAACCAAGCCCGATAATTAAAATCCGCACACCGTCCTCAAAATCACGGACTGTCACAGTACGGCTTTTTAACCGGCTGCTCACCTCTGTATAGTTGACGATTGGTCCGGCGATCAACTGCGGAAACATCGTCAGATAAGTTCCGAGGTTTACATAAGATTTTTCCGCCGGTACAACGCCACGATACACATCAATGACATACGCTGCAATCTGGAATGTATAAAAGCTGATGCCAAGTGGCAGCTTCGTAGTCAGACCGCTGTATTTGAAGAAAAAGAGCATGCCAAAATCATAGCACAGCGCGAGCACGAGCAGTACCGCCTGCCGTCTTCCTCTCCCGCTCTCCCTTTTCCGGTACATGTTCCGCGCGATCACATAGTTTACCGTGACAGACGCCAGCAGTAACAGCACATACTGCGCCTCTCCATAGGTATAGAACACAAGGCTCCCAAAAAAGAGTACCGCGTTGCGGAACTTCTTTGGTGTCACAAAATATAAGATTAAAAAAGCCGGTAAAAACCGGAATAAAAATTCAAAACTGCTAAATACCATACGTGGTTTCTTCTCACATTCTAATCTGTACTAAAACAATTTTCATGTACAAAAAAATAACTGCCTGCATCTTAACAGACAGTTGTTATTATAGATGAAAAAAATAAAGATTTCCATAGCATTAATTTTAAAATTATATTAAATAGCTGGGATTTTGTAACTTTTCTGTAATGATTTTATCTCCCCTATAAAATATAAAGAACCGAATGCGACTGTTTTTTCTGATGATGATTCTGAAAAATCCGGCAGCACCTCGGCAAGACTCTGAAATGCCTCTGCCGGGATTCCTTTTGTCCGGATACATTCCGCAAGCGCCTCCCCCTGCAAAGCCCGCTTGCTCTCCACCGTCACAGTCTTAAAATCAATCGCAAGCGGCAGCAGTTCTTCAATCATCTCCTCATAATCTTTGTCTGCCATAACACCCATGATAAAATGAAACTTCTCGCCCGGATATAATGTCTCTAAACTTTTTTTCAAAGCCTCCACGCCGTTGCTGTTATGCGCACCATCCAACAGGAAAAATGGATCACGGCTCACAAGTTCCATGCGCCCCATCCACGTTGTTTTTCCGATACCAGAATGGATAGCACTCTCTATTATTTTTCCGGTATCTGCTATTTTTTCCAGAAAAAACTCCGCGGCAAGCATTGCTGCCACTGCATTTTCATACTGATGCACACCGAGCATCTGCATGGTGAATGGTCCGGCTTCTCCATAGGAAAAGCACTGTTTTCCGTCGGTCTGCGGTAAGATTTTGATTTTATCCCAGTCTACGATTTTTACATTTTCTATCCCTGCTTTTTGAGCTGCGCCTGTTAACACGTCCATGGCTTCTTTTTCCTGACTTTCTAACACCAGTGCTGTGCCATGCTTGATGATACCTGCTTTTTCCGATGCGATCTTACCTAACGTATCACCGAGGATCGCCATGTGGTCGAACCCGATTTTTGCAATGACTGTCACATCCGGTATGCCGCACGCATTTGTGGAATCATAGGTTCCGCCAAGCCCGGTTTCTAAGATCACGACCTCACACTGCTGCTCTTTGAAATAAAGCAGTGCCATTGCCAGGCAATAGTCAAACATCGTCGGATACACCCCAAAATCCATGGAAAGCAGCTTATTTCCAAGGCGGGCGGTGTCCTCTTTTGAGATCATTTTTCCCTGCACCTGAATCCGTTCCCTGAAATCCACAAGATGCGGTGATGTAAACATTCCGGTTTTTAACCCTGCTTCTTCTAAAATCGAGCGCAAAAAAGCAGAGACGGAGCCTTTGCCATTCGTCCCTGCTATGTGTATGATGTGTAAATCCTTCTCCGGGTATCCTAGTTTTTCTAACATGATTCTGGAAATCTCGACACCCTTTAAGTTTCCAAATCTTCTTTTATTTTCAATGGTTGTTACTGTTTCTTCGTAAGTTAATCTCTGCATCTGACTATACTGCCATGATCACGCCGCCGTCATTCGCATACATGCTGCTGACACCTGCTGTATTGATGATAATGATCTTTTTGAATTTCGCGATCTTCTCGATTTTTTCTTTCACTGCTTTTGCACGCTCCGGGCAGTTGCAGTGTGCGATTGCAAGGACACGGTTCTCACAGTCTTTTGTCTTTGAGATCATATCCTTTACCATGCGCTCTAACGCTTTGTTCATGCCGCGCGCCTGATCTAACTGGCAGATTAAGCCCTCCTTTGTTGAGCCCATAACAGGCTTGATATTTAATGAATTGGCAATAAATGCCTTTAAATTGGAAAGTCTTCCGTTCTTTCTCAATGTTTCTAATGTCTCTAATACAAAATAGGTGTTCATCGACTTGATGTACTCTTCCACCTTCGCTACGACTTCGTCAAAGCTGCATCCGGCTTCCTCGAACTCCTGAATCTTCATTCCAATGATCGTCTCACCAATGGAAGCTGATTTCGAATTGAACACATAAATCTGTTTTCCGTCCTCATGTTCTTCCTCATACAGATTCTTTCCCAATACAGCACTGTTATAAGAACCGCTTAAGCCGCCGGATAAGGTTACCACATAGACATGATCTGCCTCTCCCTCATATGCGTTCATATACTGCTCTGGTGACGGGCAGGAAGATTTTGGTCCGGTCAGACTTTCTTTCACTCTGCGCAAAAAATCTAACTGGTTAAAAGTATTATCATCCTTAATGCGGCATCCGTCTACTTCTAATTCCAGAGAAACGGTCTCAAAATGACTATCCTGTTTTAATTCTTCCGGTAATTCTCCACAACTGTCAATTACAATCTTATACATAATATCCTCCTTTTTTCCGTAGGAAAATCTATTTAAAGTTTTATTTTCTATTACATGTAGTTTTTGTTACTATGTAACATTAACACAAAAACTTTGTTTTGCATAGAGGATATTTTATTTTTTTTAAAATTAGTAACTATTCAGCACCACATTCGCAAAATCGCTCTTTCAGAGCTTTCCTTTTGCTCATATGGTTACTAAAATTTTATCGTTAACACATTCTGGTCGGAATCTTCCAGATAATATAAAGAGGTCAGTCCATGGCAATAATGCACGATTTTCTGCTCCGTAATAAAATAGGAAAAAGCCTGTTCATACAGCTCCCTGCTGGCAAATTTAACTGAGCAGAATCCTTTTCCATGCTCATAGGCTGTTTTATATACCTCGCCAACCGCATCTGCATCCCAGCTATCAAAATACAGATTCTCATGCACATAATAATTATCCCTGACCGCCTGACAGACTGGGATGATGATATCGTCATTCGGCTGATGCGTCTTTTGCAGTTCCTCTGTCGTCACCGCAAAATAATTATAATTGACAAAAGAATCCAGACCTATATTTTCACCGCTGTAGGTGGCATTTCCCCAGGTTGTATCGATGTAGTAGTACTCTCCGTCTAATTTTACCAGATTCCATGCGTGGGACTGACCGTTTGCCGTGCCTGTCACCACTGCTGCCGGGATATCCAATTTTTCCAACAGATACTGCGTTGCTGTCGCATAGCCCTGACAAACGGTTTCCCCATTCACAAATACGCTGATGATGTTCTGATTGTCCGGTGCACCTGTGCTGTAGGCAACATTGGACGCAAGAAAGTCAAACACATATTTTGCCTTATCATAATCGGAAGCGGAAACATCGATTCCTGCCAGAATCTGGTTCACTGCTGTATCAATTTCAGCCTGTGTATTCACCTGTTCTTCTTCTGTCATGGTAAACTTCGGAGTAAAATGAAGGTCTACCAGCTTCTCCCCTCTGGTATACTGCGTATAAGTATAACCGGACACCCAGAACAGTCCTCCGTGGTCTGCCATTACCGATACATACGCCTGATTCAATATTTCCTGTTCCAATGTACTGACCTCGACATCTTCCTTATGATGCAGGATTGCATCATAAACCTCGTCATAGACCGTGCGGACATTCTCTGGAAGCGTCTGATAGACATAGCAGTCTGCGGACAGCATTTCAGCAGCCGGGTCTGTGGCGTTTTCTGTTGTCTCTGCCGTTTCTTCTGTTTCCGCAGAAACAATCTGTGAATCTTCCTGCACAGTCTCTTGTTCTGTATTTTTTTCTCCGATTCCTTCTGAGATTTTTTCCTGCGCATACCGGGCAAGCTCCGATAAATTACCGTCTCCCGGCTCACATCCTGAAAGCAGGATGAGCGCTGCACATGCTACGCTTCCTATAACATATACATACTTCTTTTTCTTCACCTGTTTCTCCTGTTTTGTTACATTTTCACAACGTTCATAACATAAATTAGAGTTTCACAAAGGCGCTTTAGCAAAAATAAGCTTTCACTAAGTCTTTTAACGCCTGCTGGTCTGACGCTGCCATCAGCTCTCTTGCAGAATGCATGGCAAGCAGCGGGATACCAATATCCACCGTCTTTACCGGCAAAAGTGCGGATGCGATCGAACCTAATGTACCTCCTCCTGCTATGTCAGAACGGTTTACAAACTTCTGATATGGGATCTGGTTTTTCTCACAGATCTGCTGGATCACTGCAACCGCACCGCAGTCTGTCGCATACGACTGGGAGCATGCCTCCTTGATACAGAAGCCTTTGCCGAGTACCGGTTTGTTTGTCAGATCCATTTTTCCGGCATAATTCGGATGAAGTCCATGTGCCACATCCACAGATAAGATCATGCTGTTGTATAATCTGCTGCACGCTTCTTTTTCCTGTCCTGCCTCCCGCAAAATCCGCTCAAGCATATCGTGAAGCAGAATAGAACCTGCTCCCTGCTTCGAGCGGCTTCCGATTTCCTCATGGTCAAACAGTGCGATCAGGTTCATGCCATTTGTCCGTTCACTGTCAATGATAGCCGACACTAACGCAGAGCAGGAATTTAAGTTATCTAATCTTGACGCAGAGATAAACTCATCATTTAAACCGACAAATTCCGGTTTTTCCTTATTATATACGGTCAGTTCGAAATCAAGGATATCCTCTTTTTTTACCGAAAGTTCCTTTGCAAGGAACGTGAGGAAATAGTCTGCATCCTCCGAAAGTCCGCAGATTGGGAGCAGCTCTGTCTGTCTGTTTAATTCCACACCTTTATTCACTTCGCGGTTCATGTGGATTGCAAGATTCGGGATCGTCATAAGATTTTTTTCCGATTGAAAATGAACCACTTCCGGCGTAAACACATCTTCTCCGCGCACTGCCACTCTTCCGGCTACGCCTAGCGGACGATCCAGCCATGTATTTAAGATCGCGCCGCCATAAACTTCCACGTTCACCTGTGCATATCCGTTGGTCTTAATATCACAGGAAGGTTTGATCCTCAAGCACGGAAAATCCGTATGTGCTGCTGCAATACGGATCGCAGGCTCTTTATCGCCCCATTTTTCCGGCAGGGTAAAAGCAAATAAGGTTGTCTCATGATGATTTACCACATATTTTCCCCCGGCTTTCAGATTCCATTCCTTCCCATAATCAATCGTTTCAAAACCGGCATCTGTCAGCCTTTTCTCGCATGCGCTCACTGCATGTGCCGGTGAAATTCCTTTTTCTAATAAATCGAATAAATTTTCTGTCTCTGTCATATTCGTTACCATACCTTTCCATTTCCCGCGGACATTTTACTCCGCAGCCACAAATCCTCTACATTCTAGCATAGTTTCTCTTTTTTTCCTATAGGCGGCAGTTATTTCTTTACAAGACTTCCGGTGAATGATAAATTGTATCTATATGCTGTAATGTACTCTCGGAATCTTCTAATGGAAGGATTGCGATAGTTTTTACTGATTGGGAGGGTTTTATGATCGCATTAAAAATGATAGAAGTGAAAGACTTTATGAATAAATTGCTGTGTCAGAATGTGTTTGACCATTTTCTGCTTCAGGAAGCTGCCATTCACACAAATGTGTCCTACCATATCGATGGTGCCTTGCAAAAAGATTTTTATTCCGAAGAAGAATTAGAAGTTCAGGAGCTTACCGGACTTTCCTTTGCGCCATACAGACTTTTGCGCAGTCAGTGTTTTAACCTGATCAAAGGAAAAAAAACACCTTCCTATTTTAAATTTTCCCTGCTCTTATCCCCGGAAAATTTAAAACGGACGCTCTCCCAGACCGGAAGCTCTTTCACCGAAAATGATATTTCTGCGGTATTTTTGAATATCCGCTTCCAGAATGGAGAACTGACCGTTACCACCGGGATCTCTTACCGGATTTTCTCTGTCGATAAAACGTTAGAGCATGAGTGGGACGCCCTGCTGAAACGTTTTCTGACAAAAAATGAGATTGCATTTGAAGAATTGTAGGCGGCATCTCTCCGCCTACAATGTGACTGTAAATAAAATGGATTTTCCCTTTTCTATCTGATCCGTCGTGTTCCACACCGTTATGATTTTGTTTTTGCCGGAGTTTTTTAATGTAATGCGGATCGTTCCGTGCTCTGAGGAATATTTCATGGCGTTGTCTAAAAGCAGGGAGATCATCTGTCTGATGTTTTTCTCATCCCCCACATAATCAATCTGCTTTCTTGTGCTTTTCGTCCACTCGTTCTCCCCCTCCATCATCTCAAGTACTTCGGTGTTCGCGTCAATGATCGTAAGCGGTGTTTTGATCTCGTGGCTTGCATCCGTGATGAAACGTTTCTGTTTTTCGTAACTTTCTGACACCGGTTTTAACACTTTTCCGGAGAAAAAGTAGATCATGATAAATACCACGATCAACCCGAGTGCTCCGATTCCTGCACTGTAAAATATCTTGTATCAAAAGGGCTTTCCTCCGAGATACCATGCTTTTGTAATTCATTCATAAGCGGAGGGTTTTGTGGGCTGCCGCCCGGTTGTGTGTTCTTCTGCAGCATCTTTCAACGTCACATGGTAAGTCAGTTTATAAAGGCTTCCCATATTCGAAGTTTTTACGGAAACCACTTCACAGGATGATAAATATTTTTCAAAAAGATCCTCGAAAACAGTTCCGTAATTTAAATCTTCCGGGATTGTGATACGCAGTGTCTTCTCTTTTATTTCCGCTTTTTTTGCGCCAAAACCGCTCACATTCAACACGAACATGACCACTCCCATAATCAGGGAAAACAGTACCGAAAATCCGGTACGGAAATCACGATCGTTGCTGCTGAATCAAAAAGTCCTGTAAATAAATTGTTTAACATAATATTCTCTCCATTTCTCATTAACATTTCACTACCTGCTGCATCACTTCATTTCCTGTAAAAATAAAGAGTTCTTTCGGCTGGCAGCTTCTTAGGCTTCTTTCATAAGTCGTGCGGTATGCTGTGGCATATTTGGAAAATGATGTTTTGTAAATCTGATTTTCTGTCAGTAATCAATCTCTCTGGTGATCTGCGTATCCTTTACTTTTTCATGACCTGACAGATAGCGTTCTGTCTCTGCCTCGGACATGGCGATTCTTCTTTTGTATACAACAGATTCGTATTTCTTTTTTAATTCTACAAAAACAGTCGTATCCTTATCTGCCGTTCCATAACTTCTCAGTCTTAATTTTTCTTTATAAACCGGATGTTCCATGGATCTTCGGATCAGCAGATGATCCGGTGTATCAAAGTACAGACTGCATATGGTACTCACGCCATGTTCATCTGCAACCATATACTGGTTCATAAGTTTTTTTAACAGTTCTGCCTGTGTGACATCCAACATGTATTTGATCTCACATCTTTTAAATATCATCTGGTCTGCCATAGATTTCTCCTTTCCTTTGAGCACATCTTAACAGACGAACCTTAAATGAACTTAAAAATATTTTTATGTACGCAAAAAAGAGTGTCGGTAAAACCGACACTCCTTTTCAAATCCATTGTTTGCAATATCTTAATCTAGAAAAATAAAACAAGTTCTATTTAATAAAGAAAAAGGTACATGAAACTACTGATTTAGACTGTAGTAACAAGCGATAATCTGATTATCTTACTACTGTTACGTTTGTTGCCTGTGGTCCTTTTGCGCCTTCAACAACTTCAAATTCTACTGCTGCGCCTTCTTCTAAGGATTTGAATCCTTCCATGTTAAGACCTGAGTAGTGAACGAATACGTCATTTCCCTGCTCATCAGAGATGAATCCGTATCCTTTTTGGTTGTTAAACCACTTTACTGTACCTTTGTTCATTGAAAAGTACCTCCAAAAAATATTTCTATGGTGCACTTATCACACCATAATCACAGAATAACATAACAGTTTCAAAAAGTAAAGCGATAAAATCAAAGTTCATTGGGATATTTTTCAATTACTTTTTCCTGACTGCTGCGGTCTGGCTAAGCTTTCCACTTACATTCCAAGCTTCACTTTAATGATCCTTGCAACGGATTCATTGATGCGGTCTTCGGTGATCGTTCCACTTGTCACTGCATCAATCACACCCTGATAGGCGCTCTGGAAATCCTCCGGCATTAAGATCATATCCACACCTGCCTGTATAGCTGCAACAGCCGCATCCGACGAACTATAGGTTCCTGTAATGGCACCCATATTCATCGCATCCGTGATCACAACACCATGAAAACCTAACTGGTTTCGAAGTACATCTGTCACCATAACCGAGGAAAGAGACGCTGGTGTATCATCTCCTGTAACCGCAGGAGCAGAAATATGTCCTACCATGACAAAAGATGCTCCGTTATTGACTGCCTGCTGGAATGGAACAAGTTCATTCGCGAGAAGGTCATCTAATGATTTGTCAGTAGAAACTGTTCCCTCATGGGAATCTCCTGCTGTCGCACCATGTCCCGGGAAATGTTTCACTACGCTTAATATCTGGTGTTCGTTCAGCCCCTGCATCTCAGCACAGACCATATCTGCCACAATCTGGCTGTCTGAACCGAAAGACCTGTCTTTCATTACTGTATTATCCGGATTCGAAAGTACATCTGCAACCGGTGCAAAATCCATATTAAAACCAAGCGTGTTCAGATATGTTCCGATCGTACTTCCTGCATTGTAAGCATTCTGGGAATCTCCCGTTGCCCCGACATCACTCATATTTCCAACATCTGTCACACCAAAAGCACTGTTAGAGGCGATTCTTGCAACGGTTCCGCCTTCCTCATCCACACCAAGGAAAACCGGAAGTCCGGTAATCTCCTGACTATAGTTTTTCATATTTGTAAGCATCTGTGTCGTCTGATCCGTTCCTGTCAGATTCTTTGACATATAGATAAGTCCACCAACCGGATACTGTGTGTATGCTGCTTTCGTGGAATCTCCTGCCATAGTAGCTCCGTCTACTCCCGTTAAAGCATCCGGCGTGATCATAAACATCTGCGCTACTTTCTGTTCTAACGTCATTCCAGCTGCAATCTGCATTGCCTGATCCATAAGCGGATCACTGACTTCCGTCACAGGAGTTGTTTCCGGTTCTTCTGTCGCCTCGGTTATCACGCTCTCGGTATTCTTTTCCGGTTTATCTGCGCCCGGTTTTACAAATTTATGGACTGCAAACACAATTCCTCCGATCAAAACTGCAAGTACTATAAAAAATACTGCCACAACTATGACCGCACTCTGTGTATCTTTTTTTCGTTTCTCTCGTCT
>ERZ1034691.895-NODE-895-length-20999-cov-10.520961_pt1 | contig 20999 bp, 22 predicted proteins | sample MGYA00520638_ERZ1034691 | MGnify/ENA primary metagenome ERZ1034691 (study PRJEB33766, sample SAMN09781763) | gut metagenome | biome: gut microbiome | host: Homo sapiens | place: Madagascar | study: EMG produced TPA metagenomics assembly of the PRJNA485056 data...
ATCTTTCTAATTCCTTCTCCTCTTCACTAAGTTCCTCTTTTAAGAGAAACTCATCTGGCATTCTAAGGAAGCATAGCCCATGGGCCTTTGCCTTGATCAAAATCGGATTATCATAGCTTACGACAACAACATTTTCTTTAGGATAATCAGAAGCTAAGATTCCCATTAAAATTTGGTCATCCTGAGAAGATGGATTAAACTTGGCTCGTACTTCATCAGAAAGTTTCTCTGGACAACTCATACAATAGCCTAAAGAAATCGAGAGATTTTTGTCCCCTAAGAATACATCACCCAAAAGTTTGCTTAATACCTTAGCCTTCTTTTGGATTTTTCCTCTTGCACCATCCTTATGTCTATCGATTTCTCCAGCAACAATATCTGATACTATTATTTTGAAATCAACATCACCAACAAGATTACCCCATGGAATCTGCTCGAAATTTTGGAAATGCAGGAAAATGTTTGTATCAAGAAATAAATACTTCATTTTATCTTTATATAGTTTATTTTACCTTGACTTACCCTACTAAGATCAATAGCCCATATTTCTAAGTCATCATCTTTATAAGGTTGAATAGCCGTAAAAGCATTTTTGCTTTCATAATATGCTGCCAAGAATTTCTTTCTTTTAAAATAATTACTTGGTACTATTAGGAAACCAGAAACTTTAAATCCTTGAAACACTTTACCCAACAAGAATTGTTTTTTTTGTATCATTTCAAGAGCTTCTTTATATTTCATCTGGCAATAAATTATGTTGAGAAAAACTTGTAAAATAAGGAGATACTGCATCATGCATATCTTTCTGACGCTGAGTTAAACACAATACCTCATTTCGAATATTTCTCACCCTAACATCAATAATAGTTATGTTAGGATTATCTATATTTTTTACATGCTCAAATTTTATATTCTTTCTAATATTAAAACTATTAAAATTTATCAAGACGAACAACTCTCTCAAATAATATCTCATCAAACTTACTAGTGTATCATCATTAAAAACATCTAAACAACTAAATATATCACCAGGATACAAATGTTTAGTAGAATCTCTTATGACTGAAACGGAAGCCAATGACATACCTATATTGTGATAGAAATTAATCCGATACTTTTTTCCACTGCTGTTTATTGTTTTAACCCATAAACCACTCAGCATTTGGACTAATTCTTTTTTAACATTCAGCAAAATGACATTCAAAGCATTTGCTTGTTGGGTAGTCAACATACTCTTCCATTCCTTAAACTCCAATAATTCCAACGGAGGTAAATGTTTCAGTAAATTATACCGATTGATATATGGAGCAAAATTCGTCCCCATAGGAGTCATTGCATTATATCGAATGAATACCAACTCACTATCTGAGAACTGGGACCTTATTATTTTAATATACTTTATTTTCTCTTCATATACATTACTTCCGCTTCCATATATTTCTTCCAACAGCCTATATAATGTACGAAAATATAATGGTGCAAAATCACGGTTATTAGCATAAAATTCAAAGTACGCTTCTACAGCTCTCTTTCTCCTCTGATTATAACTTGTTGTTTCCTCAAAACCAGCCTGCATATCTTGTAGGTATCGATGCAAAGCCTCTTTACCGCTATAAGTTTCATCGTCATCTTTATAAACAAGATGTTTTAGTTGCTCATTATAAATCTCCATCAATTTGAAAAATTTATCATTCAGCTGCTGCAATTCATAGATACGAGCATTCTTCTTTGAATCCTCGCGCTGTAAGCCAAAAGTATAGTACAAAAGCACTATACTTAATATGGTACCGACAACTCCACCAACAAAATCACCGTATTGTCCGACGATATCTGTGGCTACAGCTTCATCTATAGCAACGTTTCTCTCATGGAAAATAAACAGATACAACATTCCCGCTGAAAGAATGGCAGAGATGATTAAAGCCCATTTTATAACTTTATTCTTTTTTTCTTCATTCATAACCTATTAAAAATTCAATCAAGATTTTATTTGCTGTAATCCCAACAGTCTAATTTTCCAAAGATATAAGAGAACGCAAAACTATTTTCCATTTAATTGTTAACCACCTTTTCCTATATGCCAAAATTTCCTTTGGTGCAGGCTTTTTTTAGTAGCTTAAACACATAATATTTGATAACGTGCGAAAAGCAGATCGCACCAATCAATGTAGTGAGACAAGTTGCAACATAGAGCATATCATTATTGTGAATGAATCTTTCTAAATGAAGCATACTTGACACTCTATAAAACATCATGTGACAGAGATAAATCTCCATACTGATACCACTCAGATACTTAGCCACCTTGTTGTTTAATACGATATCCTTAGAACCTATGGCATACATGAGCCAAGCAGCAAAGACCAATAAATCTGGTAAGATGAACAAACCTTTGATATCAACAACAAATCTTAATATAGTAAGTACAAGACATGAAGCCAAAGCTATCATCCAATGTCTCTCTACCCAACTCTTGAGCCCCTGACGATAGAGGTAAATTATACCACCGGCAACAAAGAAAGGCGCACTATAGATGATGTTGACCTTATCTATTGGTTTCACCACAAAGTCTGGAGTACCAAAATACACAATCGCAATATAGCAAAACACCAACGACAGCAGCAGTACCATCCATCCTCGCTTCTTATTATCCAGCAGGAAGGTAAAGAAAGGGAAAAGCATATAGAAAGTAAATACCGTACCCAAGAACCATCCCACACCTATCACCTCAATATTTGGATTAGGCAAGAGATTGAAGCACATTGTCAAATCTGCAAAGCTTTGACAAAACGTACTCCAAGATGGGTCCATCGCAAAACTAATCATCACCATCATGGCGAAGAATGGCCAGGCACGATGATAGCGCTTAGCATAGAACTTCGCAGGAGTTATTGCTCCCGACTTTATACGTTCATAATATCCACAGCACATACTGAATGCGCTAATAATCATGAACAGCAATGTGAAATTCGTGAACCATGGTATCACATTACAAGTCAATATGTTATCACTTGGCTTAATCATAAGATTAGTCTGAACGTGCATCAGCACGATACCTACGGCAGCGTAAGCACGCAAACCATCCAGCGAAGAGTAATTTTCTCTTGCTTTTACTGATATGGGGGGGTAAGTTGATTCTTAATCATTTTTGTTTTATTTCAATCCAAACAACACTTTAGTAATGTGAGTTTTGTTTAATACATATCGATGTAATATTATAGGACAAGCAACACCACAACCAACAACAACAGAAGCATTGATGATAAACAGTACATCATTTCCATCCGTAAAGAATGGGATTTTATGTACTACAGCCTTTGCAAAACCTTCAAAAGTAGTATGGAAAAGGTAGATGATATAGCTTGAAGAGGATACGACCATCAACCATTCGTTACTTTTGGAATTCCATTTTTCCATGAGAGAAGAAAAAGCCATTATTGCAGCGATTCCAAGATAAGGCAGAAGCATTGAGATTTGCCCCCCCATATCCATCAAATTCATACCCTCAGCAATAGCGAAAAATCCCAGTATACACCACGCTGGGACCTTGCCGATAAAGGAAATTTGTTGCTTCCAATCGAAACTGACAACACCAAGCATAAAATACACCAACATACCTTGAAACTGTCTAAGACAGAATATCTCAGGTAAGATATTTGGTATATAATGCAATACTATAGCCAAGACTAACAATCCCAATCTCATTTGCTTGGTCTTAAACAAAGGGGATATCACAAACATCCACCACAATGCCCAAATAAACCAAAGGAAATATCCCGCTTCTGGCAGATACAACATTTTTACATAAGACATCCACGTCACAGGATTCTCCACATAGGCATGTACTTCAGTAAGCAGTTTTATAGTAATGACAATAGCCGATACCGATAAATACGGCACCATCAACCTTTTTACTTTTTTCAAAAGGAAATTCTTATACTGAATATCCTTTTTCGTTGCCATATAAATAAAACCACTAGCAAACATAAACAAAGGCATGTGAAAAGTATAGATAACATCATGTACTCCAACATACCACTGTGGAGAGTAGCCTGGCACATAATGCCCTATTACTACTAATATAATACATATAGCCTTAGCTATATCAAATGAAATTAATCGTTGCATAAAACTTACTTCTGTTATTTTCTTTACTTTACCAAATTAAAATATTATTTTTTAAATTTATACTAAACCCGCACCCACTCTTCCTTCTCAAAGTCATACTTCTTAATGACCTTTGCAGGAATACCTGCTGCCACCGAGTAATCTGGAATATCTTTGGTAACGACGGAATTGGCACCAATCACGCAATGCTTACCTATACGCACTTTGCCCACAACTACCACATTGGTACCAAGCCAGGAGCCTTCCCCAATAATAACTTTGCTATCCATTTGTGACATTATCCCTTGTTTACTAACTGGAAGTTTGATATTTCTGTATTCATGGTTATGATCAGAAACAAACACATGAGGACCAGTAAGAACATCTTTTTCAAAGATAACCTCATTAATAGAAGAGATTGTTGAATGATTACCAATTTCAACTCCATCACTTAGGCATATCAGGCTTTTAGTTTCATTTGCGTAAATACAAGTTGAAGGACGCACTATTACATTGCTTCCAAATTTTATACATCCACGATTAACAATCTTGACACCAAGTCCAATATAGCTTGCCCCCCCACAATTCAAACGATTACTTTTTATTTTTATAATTGTAATCAATTTCTTAACTAAATTTGCTATCATTCCAACTTATTTATCATAGTTTCAACACCTTCAACAAATTTTCTCTCAGAACATTCAGACTCTAAGAAATTCAATAATTTCTCAGAAGCGATAATATTAGACTTGACATTTCCAAGTTTCTCATTTATTGCCTTCTTCCAAACTTCTACATCATTTGGCAACAAACAACCTCTACCATCAGAAAGATACTCTCTCGTTGTCATGGTATCAGTTGTTATGATAAACTTCATATTTGCAGCAGCCTGGAATAAAACTATCAAACCAGCAGGAGCTTCTGTGTCTAAAGGCAAAGCTACAAGCTCACAAGAACACATTTCTTTTATAAAATCTTCCATAGAGATATTATACCTAGCTACCACATTACTTGGTAATTCATGTTGATAGTCATCATAAGTCACTTTTGGCATCACCAAATGAAACTGGACATGAGGCATTACCTTAGCCACTTTAATCATAAATCTCCAATCACGCCCATTTCGACCACCGCAGAAAACAGTATTAGGGCAAACATCCAAGAAGGCATTGACCTCATAATCTTCATGAAAGACATCATGAAGCAAAAACAGCTCCTTATTTATTCCGAGTCGCTCTTTTAAGTGAATACCATATTCCACAGAAGTTACGCTTGCCACAAAATACTTGCTCTTCAAAGCCTTCTTATAAAGCCATGCCACAATCTTGTTCTTGACAGAATCTTTATCCTTCAAAAGAAGATTGACACACACAATCTTTCTCCTTTTAAAGGTAAATCTACATAGCCAATAACAAAGGATAGCTTGAAAATCATACCAACATACGATGGTATCATAACTATGAGAAACCTCTAAGGCATACTTACACCCTTTTAGCCACCCAACTATTAGTCTCTTTGACTTAGGAGAGTATATTTCATTCACCTCACCATGAATCAATTGTGAGATGAAAGAAACCTTTCCTTTGTCTCCAGGATTGTCAAATAAAAGATAAACCATAAGCTAATGTTCACTAATTCCGCGTAGTTTTCGTGTTAACCCTAACAAATGCAATCTCTCCAATAATTCTCTGATTTTATTTCGGCTAGAGTTTCCGCCAAATCCCCAAGAATTTGCACCAAGATGGGTAGAATACTTGATAGGAGTACCATCGGCAACCTTAGAGGAAAAGACCTCTGCTGGATATACTTCCATTCCATTGCTCAATCGTTGAAACACAGGATAATACTGAAAATTATACTTTTCATGTAAAACTCTTGCTATCACACGGGGCATGATATTATTTTTCATGACCTTAGGGTTCAAAGAGAAGTGTCTTCCCTCATAATAATTCAAAACATCTTTTAGCCAAGATGCCCCCTTTTCTGCACCAAGTACAGCAGCCTCTATACCAACAAGACGCTCTTTCTTATTAGATATATGAGCATATAGAAAATAGGAATGGAACTCCACTGAGGAAAAGGAATGTAAATTCAAGAACGGATCAAATGATTTGTGTATCATTACATCAGAATCCAAATAGATGCCACCATAATTATATAAGGCATAAATACGAATATAATCTGCACAGAATGCATATTTCTTAGTCTCAAAAGCCTCCTTCACATAAGGTACAGAATCTATATCAAAACGCTTTCTATCCCATTTGATAATCTCATAATCTGGCAGCACTCGCTTCCATGAATCAATACACTCTTGAATTTGCGCTGGAAATGGATCATCACTCAACCAGCAGAAATGGATAATTTTTGGTATTCTCATAATTTACAATATACTTTTTACTAATCTATATGTTTTACCCAAACTATTTTTTCTTATCGACTTGTAATAAGAAGACCATAGCAAGGATTTCAATTCTTTTTTATTGTCATCCAAGAATACTCGATACTCAGGATGAGAACGATAGGAGGATGTCAAGAGACCATAACTTAGGCTGAAGACACCTTCCTCCAATATGGTTGTTTCTTTATAATTTGCAGAAGATTCCGAAAGCTTTCGGAAATTCTTAATGATCCATAGGGTATCATGAAATCTCTTAATCTTAAAAGTAGAAGTGATGCTTCCACCCTCCCTAATATTATAATTGTACCAAATGTGCTTCAAAGGCAAGATGCACTTTGCCTTGGTATAGCATCTTATCAAGAAGTCTTGATCCTCATGATAAATGCCTGGGGTAAACTGCAATCCATTCTTCTGCAAGAAACTTCTAGAGAACAAAAATTTTGGGGAAACCCCTGTCGGTAATTTTCGGCAATAAAAATAACCATCATGCTCTTCGCCATAATACTTGCAATAAGATGGCTTAGAAAAGAGAGTGGTAGGAGTAAAATTATCTCCCCTTTGCTCATTCAAGTCGAAGCAAAACATTTCCACATAGGGATGACGAGTAATTTCCCCCAATGCCTGACTTATGGAATTTTCAGTAATGCTATCATCACTATCCACTACCCATATATAATCTCCCTTTGCCACTTTTATGCCGGAATTACGAGCAGCACTAAGTCCTTGATTTTTCTGATTGATAATCGCCAAATTCGTATGAGCATCAGCAAACATTTCTACTATAGCCATAGAATTATCTGGTGTGCCGTCATTGACAACTATCACTTCAAACAGGCTTTCGTCCACACCTTGTTTATATATACTGTCCAATGTACCTCTAATAAAGGGTTCTACATTATAAACAGGTATTACTATTGATAATTTCATCATTTATTTTTGATTTAAAAATTTCACCCAATCAAACTGGTCATATGCCTTTTGCCCCCAAAATCCATTGAAGTCCATAATATTACCTAATTCGTTACAATTTTCATAGCCCTTTACATAGAAGCCACAAGTTATATCTGGATATTCAACATGAGTTAAGGCTACTTTACTTTCATAAGATAAATGCTCAAATTCTTCTAAACACTTCTTTGTGCAGCCATCTTTTTCTGACAAAACAACAAAGATATTGTTCCATCGTATTCGTCTTGCTCTACGTTTCCACGCACTGACACCTTCCTCAAAACTCTGATAATGAAGAAAATACACATGAATCACCCCCCCCAGAAGTCCCGCAGGACACGCTTTATGAGGAATCTCTGTAAACTCTGCATATACCAGCTGTTTTAAATTTTTCAGAAAGAAGATGTAGTCTGGGAAAGGGATATATAGATTGACTGTTGGCGTATCGAAGCGCAATTTCAAATCATGATATATACATCCTGCCAAACAATTATTTGCAATGATTGTAAAATCACGATTTTTCAATCTCTTTCGCAGAATCTTATTTTGTAATTCTCTTAGTTGTTGTTTCATATTTATATTTTTTATTTGGTATGAACATACAAAGCAGTATCACATAATACACAAAATCCGTAATAGATATATTAGGGATAGAAGACATACTATTAAATACTAAGAATCCTAATACCACGGTAGTATATCTCATGGCATTATGCTTTATGAGATAAATCATACATGCCACAAACATGGAAGACACTGCTACCGCTCCCAATATTCCCTGATCTATCAATACAGGAATCCATAAGCTTTCTGCACCCAACAAATCCTTATTCTGAGGTAACACATACTCCCATGTAAAAGCGATACCATTACCAATCCAAGGAGATTGAGACAAATAATAAAAACAAATATCAAATTGTGTTTGACGCATGTCTGCATTACTGCCATTCACCTTCTCCGTATCGGTAAAAGAAGAAACTATATCTCCAAAATATCCAATGAATAAAGGACTGATAGCTATCACGAACAATATTAATCCCCAAATCTTCTTAGATTTCAAATCTTTTACATCAACGAAAGCTAACAATGCAATTGCGAAACCCAAGAAAGCACTTCTTGCTCCTGTAAAGAATATATTCATTCCTAGCAGAATAATGAGATAGTTTGCATACTTGAAAGTTATATTGCAATATTTTTTCAGATATAGCAAGAAGCAACAAACAATGAAAGCATATCCACCCCAAGAGGTATGCATACCAAAAGCAGATTGAGCACGTTTCAGACCGAATCGAATTTCTGTAATTATTCTTGTATCCTCTGAATAAAGACCAGAAACTAACGATAAATTCAGTAGTGGATTAAAATGCGTAATTGTTTCGATAAAACCATTTATGGATAATATGGTTGCCATAATAATAATAATCCTCAATGCATATTCTTTTAAATTAGGAAATCTGACTAAATAATCCACCAAAACAAATACAAGAAAAAGCTGAATCGTATTTGAGATTGCAGATGGAAAATGAGGAGAAATTCCATAATAATTGGATATAAGATACGAGAAACCTAAAATTAATATAGGACCTAAGAAACAAGAGCTTGACATTATTTTCCATTTGCAATGACTAAAAAACATCCACCTTATAAAAACGATCAAGCCTAAAAATAATCCAATATTCTGCCCACCAAAATATATCATTGTAAGAAATGGCATCAACAATAATATCAATATGGAGCCTTTCTTGTAATCCCTAAAAAAATAGGTTAAGATTATTAAAAACAAAAATATTCCCATTACCTAAATTACAATAATTCAAAATACAGACAAAGAGTAACTCATACATTATTTAGTAGAGAAAGGTAGGTTTCATTCCTCCAATAGAAAAGTAGCTCAAATATAAAAATTGAAAGAAACCCACCTACCATTATCTTCAATATGTAATTACCTATTTCTTCTTATTTTTTTAAAACAAAATTCTTACAATCTCCAATTATTCCTTTATTAAACAAAATAAGGAGAGCAAAACAAACCGCATATGCAAGAATACGTACGACTATGTTATGAATAAAACAGCAAAGATAACATGCTATAGCAATCATAGACGTTAAAACTATAAAAGTAGAAGCATTCAGCCTAACAAAACGCGTGGAGAAATAAACTCTTGTAATTGCACTCAAAAAATGAGCCAAAATAATGGCTATACAAGCTCCCCACAATCCGAATTTCGGTATAAGCAAAATATTTAAGACAATACTTCCCATTCCGCCAGAAATAGCAGAAATAAATGTGAAATTAGATTTTCTTGTTGCAGTAAAAATTGCACCTATAAAGGCTGATATATTAGAGAAAAGAGTGCCAAAAGTTATAAGCGGAATAAACTTCCATGCTTCTTGATATTGTATTGTTGTCATTAAATTAATGAAAGGTTTTGCACACACAGTAATCATCATACATATCAAAATTTGCAATAAAAAGATCATCTTAAACATTTTATTGAAATATTTATCAAATCCATCCTTACCATACTCTTCTAAGACAGTAACTGTCCATGCCTGCTGAAACATACTGAAAACAACATTCATTATATTTGGCAACTTATTACCAGCAGCCAATAATCCCAATGCAAACAGTCCACAATATTGCTCAACCAGAGGTCGATTCAAACTTGAAATCAGCCACCACATAACCGCAGTTGGCATCAAAGGGATAGAATACTTAAGCATCTCTAGCAAATGTTTTTTACTAAAAGAATGTATCGTTAGATATTCATAAGACTTGCTATAGATAAACGTAAATAATCCCGTTATAACATTTGCTAATATAGTTGCTACAACAAATCCCAACACCCCATATTTAGGTATTAAAAGAATAGAGCTAATAGCAATTGCTAATGAATTTACAATTCCAGTAAAACTAAATACAGACATTTTATTGATTCCACGACAAAAATTCTGCACATAAACCTGAAACAGGCTGCTTATCAACATGAAATATATAAACCATATATTCGAAAAAAAACTATTGTTGCTATTGACAAATGATAGTCCATAGAATAAAACTGCCAATACAACAGAGCACATTATCTGAAAGAAAAAACCGGTAGAATAATATTTTTTAATATTTTCGTTATCTTCACCTGAAGGAAAGACGAATATCGCATCTGCCATATCAAAGGCCACAAGATTAAGAAGCAAATTTGAATAGACACCAAGGATATCTGACAATCCGAAATCTGCAGGTGATAGCCAATAAGTATATAAAGGTAACATAAAAAAGCCTACTAGTTTAGAACCTATATTACCAACAAATACAAAACCTATATTTTTAGCTAACTTTTTATTTCTTCCCATGAGCTTTCATATAATTTTTCTTAGCATCTTCCAATGTTCTTATACCTTCCCCCTTCAATATCCCGGGATGGACTTTGTATCCATACCAATCAATTTGCACACCCAAGCCAAAAGATAATGCCGAAGAAGAAGACACAGTGACAACTCTTTCAAATTTAATCCCTAATATAGCAAGGAATTGCATTGCAACAACCTTGTCAAAACATGTAATAGTAGGAAAAAACTTCTTGTAATCTATTTTATCACGTGGATGTGGCTTAATTATAACATCATTAGGATTATAATTAGATAATATTTTTCTATAAATATCTACTTGTTCCTCCTCTGTAACGAAATGATCTGCAGAAAAAGCTTGAGTCAAAAGAACAATTTTCTTAGCCTTCATCTTTTCCAATAAATCAGGAGAAATATCAAATATTGATAGAATTAATTGTTTCTTTTCTAATGAACTTCGGGTCCATTCTTTAGATAGATCAATAACATGCTGTTTTTTACCTTGCAAGTAATCTTTATCAGCCAAAGATGAAGTATAAACATCTGATACCATATTAGAGGTGGCTACAGGATAACCATAATATCCACCAAAAATAAATCTTCGTATATGTTTTTTTAGCAGGTTCTCATGCTCTAATCGAACATAAGCATTGTACATAGGGCATGTCTCCCATATATCAAATATCAATGGAGCATCTTCAATATAAGACATTTTATGACCACGCAATATATCCCATTTAAAATCTAGCCCATAAATATCAGCACCAAATAATTCTTTATAAATAAACCAACTTGTCAACTTAGACTTTATAGCTAAGAGCCACCTATTAGATATAGGTTCATTTAAATAACGAACTTTTGGAAATTTATTCCGTATTGATTCTGGAATATTTTTATCGAAATAATATAATGTATTTAATATCTGATCCTCACTAGACATCAATAGATAAAATGTCAATACATATAAAGAACCAGGAAAACAAACTCGCTTTCTCTCCATAATTTTATCTTTTTACTCTACCACTAACATTACCACACATCAAAGTTTCTACATCATCTACAGTAGCCCAATTGAAATCACCTTTCAACGTATGCTTATAAGCACTAGCTGCAATTGCAAAGTCCAAAGCTTTTTGATTATCCTCATAATGAAGCAATCCGTAAATCAAGCCTCCCATGAAAGAATCACCACCCCCTACTCTATCTACAATATCCGTGATATCATACTTGGCTGACTGATATAATTGCTCTCCATCATAAAGGATACCACACCAGGTATTGTGATTAGCATTGATAGCACCACGTAGTGTTACTGCCATCTTCTTGCAACGAGGGAATCGAGTCATCATCTGCTGACAAACGGACTCAAAAGTACTCTGATTAATATTTCCTTGCGTATTGTCAGCATCAAAGTTCTTTGGCTTGACACCAAAAACCTTTTCGCAATCTTCTTCATTACCCATGATTAAATCACATCCTTCAACCAAAGCTGGCATCACTTCAGAAGCGTCCTTACCATAGTTCCAAAGATTGCCACGATAATTGATATCACAAGATACCATTACACCTAATTCGTTAGCAACCTGAATCGCTTTCAAACATTCATCAGCTGCATTTTGTGATAAGGCAGGAGTAATACCTGTCCAATGAAACCAGGTAGCATCCTTCAATATCTCATACCAATTAATGCTATCAGGTTCTATCATTGCTATTGAAGAATATTCACGATCATAAAAAACCTTGGATGGTCGCATGTTACTACCTGTCTCCAGATAGAGTATGCCCATTCGTTTACCAGAACGCTGAATATGATCTACTCCTACACGATGACCACGCAATTCCATTACACAACGTTCCGCAATAGGATTATCTGGCAAACATGTAATATAGTCTGTAGATATTCCATAATGAGCAAGGCTAACTGCAACATTAGCCTCTGCACCTGCATAACTAACATCCAGGCTATTGCTCTGTATGAGCTTGAGATAATCAGGTGCGCCTAAGCGCACCATGATTTCTCCAAAAGTTACTACTTTATTTGTTTTCATACAAATTCTTATACATAATTTCTGCAATTGTAAAATCATCCTCCCAATCGATGTCCTTTGAATGAATCTCATCCATTACATGAAGAAGGACTTTATTGCCTAAACGATTCTTCAATTCAGTATAAACCTCTCGTTTTGCAAGGAACATTGTATGATTGATCTCATACAAAGGCTCCAGATCCTGTGTACGTGGCCAAGGAATATCAGTGGTATTATTCACCAACTTACCTTCTTTATTCAACAAGAAGTTTTTTAATTCTGTTACGCCTACCATAGAATCATATCCCTCATTGAGTTTGGAGAGATACAACTCAATACCCTTATCATATTCTTCTGCTCCAGCCAAAGGGGTTGTTACATGCCCCCAAAGAATATGGTTTGCATCCGTGATGGTTGGTACATAACAGATTAAATCCTGCAAATTAGTTGAACTAAGACAGAGCTCATCTGGTCTTGGTATGATACGCAATCTCTTATCTGAAGCATATTTCTGCGCCACTTCCATACACTTCTCATCATTGGTAGAAAGAATAATCTCATCTATCAACTTTGTTCCTAAAAGTTGTCTTATCTTATTTTCAATAAGGCCTCCATCCATACCAGCAAAAGGGCGAGTATTTTTGTTCTTAACTCGTTCACTTCCCTTGCGAGTTGGCAAAAAGAATGCTATTTTATCCATATTATATGTATTGATAAATTGATTTAACTTCTAATTCTTTATACAGTGTATCTGTCAAGGAAATCAATGGTTTCTTGAAATAAGAAACAAAACCAGTAAATAAAGTTCTATTTTCATTAGTCAAGTCCATTTCCTTTTCAGAAAGGACTTCACCCTTATAGCCATCATATCCAATGACAAAAATATCTTTAGCTTCCAAATCCAATGCTATTTGTAAAGCAATAGCTGTACAAGAATCTAAATAATCCTGAGTGAATACAATGTCTTTTAACTCAAAAGTTGAGTCTTCCGCAAAATCAGGAACTTCAGTACCCATCTTTCTCGGGAAAGGAGCCAAAATACACCTACCATTGAATTCACTCGCTTTGATATTGCGTTTCATTCGCTTTGCCTCATTTCCTACGAGACAATAATATTTATCATTTTCAATATCAAGATAAGAAGCTGCATGACGGGAAGTGACAAAAATCACTGCAACGTTTGGATGAGATTTCAGATACTCCTTGATAGCTTCTTGATGCTCAATAGCAGAATTACCACCTCCTATAATCAAAACCTTATCTGTTGGTCTTGCTTCCAAAAGAGGATAATGAGCATTGTCTGCCACACAATTACGTTTGTTATCCAAAGCTCTAACGATGCTATTGAAACTATATGCTCGGTTGGTAACCCATTCCATCACTTCTTTCTGAGGAATTCGATTAGCACCCGAAATCATATATGGAAGATTGGTTCCCCACTGATATTTATCAAGCAATGGCTGGAAGTTGGAGACATAATCGCCTAAGACATTGAAATCAACATCCAAGCCTTCATTTTTAAGATAAGTTAGAAGTAACTCCATATTCAGATTACCAGCACCTCTTCCCATACCCAAAGCTGTAGCATCAACAAAGTCTACACCGCAGTCAATAGCAGTCAAAGTATTAATCAAGCCGAGCTGCAAGTTGTTGTGTCCATGGAATCCTACAGCACAAGTGGTATTTGCCTTTACTTTTGCCGTAATTTCTCTTACTTCAGAAGGAGTAATACCACCGAATGAATCTACCATACAGAACAAATCAGCAACTCCATTGATTTCTGACAGATTATCCAAGAATCCCTTATACTCTGTATTCCATTTTGACATATACATAGTATTGAATGCCACTTCAAATCCCATAGCCTTTACGGCCTTAGCCAAAACAACAGCTCGCTCGAAGTTCTTTGGATCAACAGCCAGACGAACCATGTCGGCTAATCCCTTGATAGGAGTAAGAAGCTCATCCAAATCTTCTGGTAATGTGCTTTTTTCATTCAGCATTACCGCAAGTTTCTTATTAGAACTCTTACGTAGTTTCTTCAATATGGAAACAGGCGTATAACCAAACTTTCCCATATACTCTTTCGTTGGTTTATTACGATAACCAACTTCCAAGTAATCTACAGGAAGTTTATTGGTTGTCTCGATATAAGTCTTGACAACATCAGAACTAAAATCCCAATTCGTATAGTAACCACCATCACGAAGGGTACAATCTAAAATCTTTATCTTCATTGATATAAAAAATGTATTGATGCACATATAATGTAAATAATAAGTAATTAACTTTTTTACAATACAAATGCTTGTAGAAATATACTTGGCATATTTGACTTTCGATAGTAAATATTCTCAAAAACAAATAATACTATCAAAATAAATTATTCCCCAAATTTCTTAATTCTCTGTTCCTCTCGCAATGAGCAAACAAGCAGTTGTCCATTCTTCTCGGCTACGATATAGCCATCCAAGCCTTGAACTACCACCTTACTTTCATCAGCTGCATGAACCACGCAGTTCTTGCATTCATACAATCGGATGTCCTGCCGACCTTGGCATTGCCAGCCTCATCCTGTGGAAGCAGGGTACGGAGGCAGCCCCAGCTGCCTAAGTCGCTCCAGCCGAACTCGGCTGGCAAGGTATAGATTTCCTTCGACTTCTCCATCACGGCATAGTCAATGCTTAACAAGAACAACGTTTTATTAATATAAATCCACGTTGATATCAAACGGACTATCGAAGTCCTTCAACATCGCATGCTTCGTATCTTTCTCTGAGAGATTGGCATGCTCTGTTGGAATCTTCCAATCAATACCAAGGGTATCATCAAGGATAGAAATACCTCCATCAGCCTCTGGATGATAAAAGTTATCACACTTGTACTGGAAGACTGCTGTTTCTGAGAGGACTGCGAAACCATGGGCAAAGCCCTTTGGGATAAAGAACTGGACATGATTGTCTTCTGTCAGTTCTACAGCCACGTGCTTGCCATAGGTTGGTGAGCCTTTGCGAATATCTACTGCTACATCAAGTACTTTACCCTTTACGCAGCGTACCAACTTACTCTGAGTATAAGGAGGACGCTGGAAGTGCAAGCCTCGCATTACGCCATAACTGCTCATAGACTCATTGTCTTGGCAAAAGTGTACACTGTGTCCCAGGATTGGGGCAACCTTTTCTTCAAACTCTCGCTCGCTGAAACTCTCGAAAAAGTAGCCACGAGCATCACGGAAGAGGCGTGGCTCTATAATGAGTACGCCATCTATATCAGTTTTGATTATATTCATTGTTTTCTAATATTCTAAATTCTTTTTTCGTGTTTGATTTTTCTCTTCAAATATTGAAAGGAGATACTTGCCATAGTCATTCTTCAGCATAGGCTGAGCATTCTCTCTCAACTGTTCTGCGGTAATCCAACCCTGACGGTATGCAATACCTTCCAAGCAAGCCACCTTCAAGCCCTGGCGCTTCTCCAAGACTTCAATAAAGGTTGATGCCTCAGAAAGAGAATCATGGGTTCCGGTATCGAGCCAAGCAAATCCTCTTGCCATGGTCTGAACCTTCAGCTGCTTATCCTTCAAGAACTCCTGGTTCACTGTTGTGATTTCCAACTCACCACGAGCGGATGGCTTGATATGCTTAGCTACTTCTACCACCTTGTTAGGATAGAAATACAAGCCAACCACTGCATAGTTGCTCTTAGGATGCTCTGGCTTCTCTTCAATGCTCAGGCAATTGCCATGCTCATCAAACTCAGCAACTCCATATCGTTCCGGATCACTTACACGATAGCCAAAAACGGTAGCCTTGTTATTCTGCTCAGCATCTACTACTGCCTGATGAAGCATCTGATTTAATCCTGCACCATAGAAGATATTATCGCCTAATACGAGGCAAGCGGAATCATTACCAATGAATTTCTCTCCGATAATGAAGGCTTGGGCTAAGCCATCTGGTGATGGCTGCTCTGCATACTCGAACTTCACTCCGAACTGGCTTCCATCGCCTAAGAGGCGCTTGAAACCTGGCAAATCAAATGGTGTTGAAATAATGAGTATCTCACGGATACCTGCCAACATCAATACTGATATTGGGTAATATATCATCGGCTTATCAAAGATTGGTATCAGCTGCTTGCTGATACCTTTTGTGATGGGATACAAGCGTGTTCCGCTTCCTCCTGCTAATACTATTCCTTTCATATAATTATTATTTATTGATCAATAACATGTTTCGAAAACCTACCCGTCCTTCCTTACCGTTAAGGAAGGCTCCACCTTTCTTACCAAGCCTCTCTTTCCTCAGGAACGAGAGGATGTAGCTGGCTACGCTATAGCCTCCGCCAGAGTTTTGGTATCGTCAGCGGAGCCTGTGCCCTAAAGGGCTGCCGATAAGTGTCTACGCAACAGAGTTGCGATTGTTTGTCGGCTAGCGCATCATCAAGATGCTATCAATCTGCCACTCTCACGCAAACGTTTCTTGAAACCTTGCATCACTTTATCTGCCCATTCATGAAGGTTTTCTTTCATCTCCTGCTTTTGCTTTTCCTCAAAACCAGAATAGGCTATCTGTTGCTCCATACATGTCTGAGCCGTTTCCTTAGCTAAGTCCAATGTATGTTCTGCCACTTTACCATTGGTAAGTTTCTCGCCTAATTGGGCGTAGAAGTAGCCTTCACAAAAGGCTATACAATATTCTTTTGCTGTCATAACGCTTATATCATTATATCACATCAATCAATGCACTTAGAAAACAAGTTTATATAGGAAAACATACGATAAAACAAGTAATCCTTTCATAATTCATTTCTTTGCTTAAATTGAAGTTTATACTGGTCCTTAGTATTAGCTAAACTTCCTACTTTGGTTTCAATATCGCCAGTGATATTCTTACGAAGTACTTCCTTTCCACAAACAGGACAATCCGCAGTTTCGATACTTCTTGCTGGATAAATCCCATACGAAATTTTTACCCATAAATCTGTGTTACAAACAGGACACTTAATATGCAATACATCATAACTTGCCATAATTCTAAAGTTTATTTTTTAAAATCATTCATTGCACATTTTTTACATCAAACTAGAAAATTCAAATTATTCATTATCGACTCAATTGCCTCATCAACATGTGTTGTACTACGTTTTGCTGCACAATACAATTCACAAGCCAATGAATAATCCTCATCTGTACAAGGTACTAAGTATTGGTCTATTCTTGTACCTAACAAATCCATAAGAGAAATAATTATGTCTTGTTTTTCTGCAAAAGGGCTTTTATCTTCCCTAATAGTAATACTGTTGGGACCAATTTTAATCAAGAAGCAATTCGAGCTACTAGTTTCTTCCCAATTAAGTTTTTTGCTTTTTGTTTTATCTATAAGCTTTTCTACTAACTCTTTATATTTTCTTTCCATAATTCTTAGCTTTTATACCTGATGATGTTTCCATTAACAATTCCTCCAACTTATTCATATGACTCTTTACCTTCCGAACATCCAGTGTAGACGGAGAATTAAGGGCTTCTATATCCAAAGAAAGATAATTCATCGAATTGACAACTCTTACATTATCAACAGAAAGGATGCCTATAGCCACACACTCTTTTAATATTTTCATCACATCAGACATTCGCAATGAAGCTGCCAAATATTCCTTACGTTCCAAATAAGAATGAATGGAGCGAATGGTTTCTTGACAAGACGAAACATCCGCCATAGTTATCAAGTCATTCAAAGCCTCCAACTTCTCCTTCACTCCTGCTGCAACTTGTTCCGTTGCACTTTTCACTTTAGTTAATTGCCAAATGGTCAATCCTATACCATGAATTGAGCCGATAGTCCCAACAACCGTTACAGCATCAACAATCTTGAAACCAGAAACATTAGCAAAACATACCCACAAAGCTATAGCACATAGAATAACAAAAAATATTAGATTTATAATAATCATATTAACTTGTTATACATTTCTTTTATTTCCCCTATCATCCCTTTAATCGTATTATTTTCCAAACGAGAATAAAGAGTTTGACGAAGATCTATATTATTTTTATTATTGAAATGCAAAGAATCATTATACACAAGTCCTAATAAGCTAAAAGTTTCTGGCAAAATATAGCTAAAAGACTCGACATAATCTAACTTGTTTTCTGTGCCATGTTTGTCTTCGAGAAATATTCTCTTATGCTCATCATATTGCAACATACTGAAGGCGTATTTCTCTATCATCTCACGCAATGCTATACAAACACCTAATGCATCGTAGCGATTACCATTCAAGTATTCAGTAACTTGTCGAAGGCAATATTCTTTAAAGGTAAGAATATGGCCCCAATTCGGATCTTGCATATTGATAATTTCAGACATATCAAGAGAATAATCTGTATGGAAATGAAACATATATTTAGACACTAGTCCAGCCTCCTGATTACTTGTTTTTTCCAAATCATCGCGGCGACGAATCAACTTCAACATATTATCACTTGCATTTGGATACTGAAGAGGATTAAAGTAATACACCTTCATTCTTTTAAATGCAAATGTTCGATAATAGTTAGGATTGATATGACTTAAAATAATAGGATAAATGTTTTTGCCCTCAGATTTTAGCGCCGCTATAAATTGGTTAATATAATGTTGAGCAGCTATCAAATTGGCATCATCCAAATAATCAAAAACCTCATCAATTATCAAGATATTATCTTGCTTGGTAAGTTTTGACCTTGCTTCTTGCAAATGGCCAATAAGCAATAATATATCCCTCTCTCCATTCGATATACGTTGTGCATCTCCAATCTTCAGAGTAACTTTATCTCCTGTTCTATGTGGCTTTATATCCTTCCATGTCGTTTTTAAAGAAGCAAAAAGAGTCCTCATACTTTCCTCATCTAACTTAAAATGAGCATAATTGATACGAGCCTTAAAACTTTCAGTTTCTCTATATGCAAGAGTAACGATTCGTAAAGCTTTCAATATTAGCTTAACATCAGCTTCATCATTTCCCAAATGTCTAAATATTTGAATTACATATTGAATTTGCGGAAAGGATTCTAAATCATTTTTATCATCTTGAACTATTTTTTCATATCTATCAGCAACCCTTCCATCATAACTTTTTATTCTATCCAGAATAGCTAATAATTTGGATAAAGGTCGCTTAGTAATCTTTAGTTGTTCGAAATCTATTAAGGACATAAAACGATTAGAAGAAAGGTATTTCGAAACTGTAGGAAACATTCCGACAGGCATATCTTCTAACCCATAAGTTTGTTCAAAATCATCTGTTAGCTCAACGTCATTACACTTACCTTCAAGTAATGTTATTTCTGGTACAATAATACGAGCCTTACCTGCAAGTATTCCATTATGCACCCCAGGTGAAGAAGCGGTCAATCCATTGTTGATTACACATATTCCAAATCGCTTACTTATGTTATTATGATTTTCATCAGCTATATACTCATTATTTGCAACTTCATCTGTAACGATTTTCAATAACGGCTTATTATTAATATCACCATTATAGGCATCATCTACATTGAGTTTCATCTTGAGCCTATTAAGCCATTGAAAAGCAAAGGCAAAAGAAGATTTACCTGATCCATTTGGAGCGATTAGCAAACTAGGCTTGTTAGGCAACATACCTAGTTCTATTGTTTTCTCTCCAATACCTCTAACATTTTTAATTGTTATTGATTTGATTTCCATAATTGATGAGTATATCACCAATACAGCGTCCCCACTATTTTACAAGTAGTTACACCTATCAGTTTTTTGAAAAAAGTTATTTTATTATCGGTTTGCAGTAGATAAGCTGCACTCGGCAATTTGAAAGCCAGCTTTCATTGCGCTCGTTTGCATTATCTTTTAGGGTGAAGGATTGCCTAAGCGCACTCCTTCACCTCATCGGATTTTTCAACATAGTAATATGGAAGCATAGACTTATAGTCCTTATCCCCATCTTTCATGCGGATAAGGGGCAGTTTTCAACTGGTCTAGCTCACGCTTTTTCTGCAACAATTCTTCACTCATCCGTTCTCTTTCCTCACGAAGTTTCTTTGTTTCTGACTTGATTTTAAAGGTTTCTATTGCCTTATTCTCATCCTTCAAAGAAACCACAGCAGATTCCAAGGCAGCAGCCTTTAGTTCCAACTCTTTTGTTAGAGCTTG
>ERZ1034691.900-NODE-900-length-20946-cov-15.578862_pt1 | contig 20946 bp, 20 predicted proteins | sample MGYA00520638_ERZ1034691 | MGnify/ENA primary metagenome ERZ1034691 (study PRJEB33766, sample SAMN09781763) | gut metagenome | biome: gut microbiome | host: Homo sapiens | place: Madagascar | study: EMG produced TPA metagenomics assembly of the PRJNA485056 data...
TGAATACGACAGCAGGTGCCTTTTTGCGCGGTTCCGCCGCACAGAAAAGGGTAAAAGGGAAGCGGGCGCAAATCCCGCACGATCTCGTCACTGTGATAAGGGAACCTGCCGCTAGGGTGCGCTTGCACCGGTCACTGGGCATCAGCCCGGGAAGGCGGCGGTGGGTGTTGATCTTTCAGCCAGGAAACCTGCCTGCTGTCGGGTACGGGGGCGCACAGCTCCAAATCACGAGGAATTGGTTGTACCGCAAAGAGCCTGCTGAAAGTACGGGGTCTTTTTGTGTTGCCATTCTGCACGCAAAAAGGCCTCGTTTTTGATAGGTGTGTTTTGCTGTGCCTTTCCGTGCCATGCAACGTTTTAAATAGGAAAGGAAGCAAACACATGAGAAAACGCAACCACAAAAAGCCTGCTGCCGTGCTGGCAGCCCTGGCCCTGACCACCGCACTGCTGGCTGGCTGCGGCAGCACCGCCGCTACCACCGAGAGTACGGCTGAGAGCACCGCTGCCAGCGAGAGCGAAGCCGTAAGCAGCGAGGAAACCGCAGATGAGGGAGATGCCGACGAAGTGGCCGCGAAAAACTGCGCTGATTTGATCGACGCCATCTATGTGCAGGAGCGCACCGACGACACCGACGCCCAGTGCGAGGCCGCCAAGGCTGCCTGGGACGCCCTGACCGACACCCAGAAGGAAATGGTCGAGGGCGAGAATGCCGACCCCGAGTATTTCGGTCGTGACACCGGCGACGCCGGCAACGACGACCCCCGCAACGAGGATGAGATCGGCGAGAACGAGCTGCTGGTCGTCAGCTTCGGAACCTCCTTCAACGGCAGCCGCGCCGCTGACATCAAGGGCATCGAGGATGCCTTACAGGCCGCTAACCCCGATTGGAGCGTGCGCCGCGCCTTCACCGCGCAGATCATCATTAACCATGTGCAGGCCCGCGACGGCGAGAAAATCGACAACATGGGTCAGGCTTTGGATCGCGCCGTTGCCAACGGCGTTAAGAACCTGGTCGTCCAGCCCACCCATCTGATGCACGGCGCCGAGTATGACGAGATGTGCGAGGCCGTTGAGCAGTACAAGGACAAGTTCGAGAGCGTTGCCATCGCCGAGCCGCTGCTGGGCGAGGTTGGCGAGGATGCCACCGTCATCAACGCCGACAAGGAGGCCGTTGCCGCTGCCATCACCGCCGAGGCCGTCAAGGTCGCCGGGTATGACGATGCCGCTGCTGCCGCTGCTGACGGCACCGCCTTTGTGTTCATGGGCCACGGTACGTCCCACACCGCCAAGATCAGTTACAGCCAGATGCAGACCACCATGCAGACCCTGGGCTATGACAATGTGTTCATCGGCACTGTCGAGGGCGAGCCGGAGGACACTGCCTGCGACGCTGTCATCGAGAAGGTCAAGGAGGCCGGTTACACCAAGGTCATCCTGCGCCCGCTGATGGTCGTTGCCGGTGACCACGCCAACAATGATATGGCTGGCTCTGACGAGGATTCCTGGCTGAGCCAGTTCAACGCCGCTGGCTGCTTTGATAGTGTCGACACCCAGATCGCCGGTCTGGGCGAGATCGCCGATGTCCAGCAGCTCTACGTTGATCACACCAAGGTCGCTATCGACTCCCTAAACGGTTAAGTTTGATACATTCTGCCCGAAGGGAACGCCTTCGGGTAGTTTTTTGGTTTGGGGGATAGAAAGCCATTTTCGGTGGAGAGGGGAGGGATTCATCCCGCCCGCGCCGTATGCCGTTATTGCTCGATTTCCCCGTGTGCCGCCCATGCGCGGCCCCTGCCGTGCGGTGTTCCCTTAATTTATATATGTTAGAATAGAGACAGGAAGATAACCATGAAAAAACGCCAACTCGCATCCATCACACTGGCCGCTCTGCTGCTGGCGGGCTGCGGCGCATCCGCATCCACCACCGCCGAGAGTGCATCCGCGGCTGCCTCCACCGTGGAGACCGCCCCCGAAGCCACCGAGGCCCCCGCCGCAACCGAAGCCCCTGCCGCCGCCCTGTCCGACGGCGTTTACACCGCCGAGTTCAAGACCGACAGCAGTATGTTCCATGCCAGCGAGGCCGTGGACGGCATGGGCACCCTGACCGTGGAAAACGGCGTTATGACGTTCCATGTCAGCCTGCAATCCCAGAAAATCGTCAACCTGTACCTTGGCATGGCCGCCGACGCCCCCGACCACGAGAGCGACTGGCTGCAGCCCACCGTTGACACCGTGACGTACTCTGATGGCACCAGCGACGAGGTCTACGGCTTTGATATCCCGGTGCAGGCCGTGGATACCGACTTCCAGCTGGCCATCCTGGGCACCAAGGGCACCTGGTACGACCACACCGTCAGCGTGGCCGATGCCCAGCCCGCCGCGGACGAAGCCGCCGCCCCCGCTGAGACGCCCGCCGACGGCAGCTATACCTGTGCCGTGACGTTGGAAGGCGGCAGCGGCCGCGCTACCGTCGAAAGCCCTGCCGCCCTGACCGTGGCCGACGGCGCGATGACCGCCACCATCGTATGGAGCAGCCCGAACTACGACTATATGCTCATCGACGGTGAAAAGTATCAGCCCACGAACACCGAAGGCAATTCCACGTTTGAGATCCCTGTCGCCGCGCTGGACACGGCGCTGGCCGTCACGGCAGACACTGTCGCCATGAGCACCCCGCACGAGATCGACTACACGCTGACCTTTGACAGCGCAACGCTGACTGCAGCCGAATGAAGCGCACTTTACTTTTGACTCTGCCCGCCCTGCTGCTGGCAGGCTGCGCGGCGGCATCGGAACCGACACAAACCGACGCACTTGCGATAGAAAGCCGCTACCCTCTCGATTATGCGCAGCAGTTTACGGTGGACGAATGCGCGGGCGGGTACAGCCTTATCACCATCGACGGCAGCCGCTATCTGGTCGTACCCGAAGGGACCGCTGTGCCCGCCGAACTGGACGGCGACATTGTCGTTTTGCAGCAGCCTATCGAGAATATCTACCTCGTTTCTTCCTCCGCCATGGACCCCATCATCAGCATTGGTGGGCTGGGGGCGGTGGCACTCTCCGGCACGCAGACCGAAAACTGGTATCTCGACGCTGCCCGCACCGCCATGGAACAGGGGCAAATTGTCTACGCGGGCAAGTACAGCGCCCCGGATTACGAGACGATTTTGGCCGCCGACTGCGGCCTTGCCATCGAAAACACGATGATCTACCACACCCCCGAGGTGAAGGAGCAGCTGGAAAAATTCGGTGTGCCGGTGCTGGTCGAACGCTCAAGCTACGAGAGCGGTCCGCTGGCCCGCATGGAATGGGTCAAGCTCTACGGCATTTTGCTGGGCAAAACCAACGAAGCAGAGCGTGTTTTTGCGGATGCCGAGCAGCGCATCGCCCCTTTGGCGGACGAAGCCCCCACCGGCAAGACCGTCGCGTTTTTCTCCATCACCTCCAACAACCTTGCCACTGTGCGCAAAGGCGGCGATTACGTTGCCGAAATGATCAAGATGGCGGGCGGCAGTTACGCCTTTGCCGATTTGACCGACAGCGGCAACAACCTGGCGACCGTGAATATTTCGCTGGAAGATTTCTACGCCGGGGCCAAGGATGCCGACGTGCTGATTTATAACAGCACGATTGAAGGTGAACTGCGCTCTATCGATGAATTGATTGCCAAATGCCCGATGCTGGCCGACTTCAAGGCTGTGCAAAGCGGCAATGTCTGGTGTACCGCGCAGAGCCTGTTCCAGCAGAGTATGGAACTGCCGGACTTGATCCTGGACATGAATAAGGTGTTCACCGAGGGCACCCCCAATGCCAATGAATTGAAATTTTTGACGAAACTGCAATAAGGACGATACCATGCACACCCGAACACGCCTGACAATCGCATATTTCGCCATGGCGGCGGCCCTGCTGGCGTTGTTTGCACTCAATCTCTTCTGGGGCAGCGTGGCGCTTTCCCCGGCGCAGGTCGTGGCCGCGCTGCTGGGCCGCGCCCCCGATGCGCTGACCGCCAACATCCTGTACCAGCTGCGGTTGCCCCGGGCGGTTATGGTCGTGCTGCTGGGCGCGGCATTGTCGGCGGCGGGCTACCTGCTGCAAACATTCTTTGCCAACCCCATTGCGGGGCCGTTCGTTATGGGCATTTCCAGCGGGGCCAAGTTGGCCGTCGCGCTGACGATGGTTGTGTTCCTCAACCGCGGGCTGCTCACCAACTCATGGACGCTGATTCTGGCGGCTTTCGCCGGGGCCATGGCGGCCATGCTGTTTGTGCTGGCTGTGGCGCACCGCGTGCAGCGGATGAGTATTCTGGTCATCTGCGGCGTCATGATCGGCTACATCTGCTCGGCGGTCACGGATATCGTCGTGGCCTTCGCGCAGGATTCCAACATCGTCAACCTCCACAACTGGTCGATGGGCAGCTTCTCCGGCATGACCTGGGGCAACGTTGCCACGGCAGCGGCCATTGTGCTGCCCTGCCTGGCAGCGGCGTTCCTGCTCTCCAAGCCGATGGCTGCCTACCAGATGGGCGAAAGCTACGCCGCCAGCGTCGGTGTGCCGGTGCGGGTGTTTTCGGTGGTGCTGGTGCTGCTGTCCAGTTTGCTGGCGGCCTGCGTCACGGCGTTTGCCGGGCCGATATCCTTTGTGGGTATCGCGGTGCCGCATTTGGTAAAACAAACGCTGGGCAGTGCAAAACCGCTGCATGTGCTGCCCGGCTGCGCTCTGGGCGGCGCGGCGTTCTGCCTGCTGTGTGACCTGATCGCCCGCAGCCTGTTTGCGCCGACAGAACTGTCGATCAGCTCGGTCACGGCGGTGTTCGGTGCGCCGGTGGTCATCTGGCTGCTGGTGCGCCGCCACAGCGGGGAGGGAGCAGCATGAGCTATTGCGAAACACAGGTCCTCGCCATCGGCTATGGCGCACCGCTGCTGCGGGACATTGCCCTGCACGCTGAGCGCGGCAAGATACTGGCCCTCATCGGCCCCAACGGCGCGGGCAAGTCCACCTTATTAAAGACGCTGGCGGCGCAGCTGCCCACACAGGGCGGTGCGGTGCTGCTGGACGGGCAAAACCTGGCCGCCTACACCCCCAACGCCCGCACCCGCAAGCTGGCGCTGATGCTGCCCCACACGGCCCGCACCGAGCTGACGACCTGCTTTGACGTGGCTGCTGCCGGGCGCTACCCTTACACCGGGCGGCTGGGTGTGCTCTCTGCCGCCGACAAACAGCAGGTGCGGGCCGCGCTGGAACTGGTGCAGGCCGCACCGCTGGCTGACCGGGATTTTACCAAAATCAGCGACGGCCAGCGCCAGCGCGTGCTGCTGGCCCGTGCCGTCTGCCAGCAACCGGAGATTTTGCTGCTGGATGAGCCTACGTCGTTTTTGGACGCAAAAGGCAAAGCGGAGCTGATGGCCATACTGCAAACGCTGGCCCATGAAAAAAACGTCGCTATCATCGTGACGCTGCACGAGTTGGAACTGGCGCAAAAGCTGGCCGATGCCGTCGTCTGCGTTGCGCCGTCCGGGGTATCCGACGTGTTGACGCCGCAGGAGGCCTTTGCCGAGCAGAACATCCGCAGACTGTTTGATTTGACTGCCGAACAGTACGCCATGCTGTTTAAAAATGGCGATACAAAGCCAAAGTTTGAGCACTATATCCGCAGCGGGCAAAAGCTGCTGCGCTGCGGCTACACCACCGGCACCTGTGCGGCGCTGGGGGCGGCGGGGGCGGCGCGGCTGCTGCTGACCGGCCATGTGCCGGAATCTGTCGGCCTGCGTACCCCCAAGGGTATTGTGGTCGAGGTCGCGCCGCAGTTCTGCCGCCCTACGGCGGACGGCGCAGAATGTGCCATTGTCAAGGACGGCGGCGACGATATCGACGCCACCACCGGCCTGCCGGTCGTTGCCGCGGTTACGCTGCTGCCGGATGCGCCGCGCACCGTCACCATCGACGGCGGCGCAGGTGTGGGCCGCGTGACAAAGCCCGGGCTGGATCAGCCGGTGGGTGCGGCAGCCATCAACCATGTGCCGCGCCAGATGATTACGGAGGCTCTGTTGCAAGAGGCTGACGCCGTGGGCTATGGCGGCGGCTTCGCGGTCACTGTCTCCATCAAGGGCGGCGCGGCTGCGGCCAAGCGCACTTTCAACCCGCATATCGGGGTCGAGGGCGGGCTGTCCGTGCTGGGTACCAGCGGTATCGTCGAGCCGATGAGCCAGCAGGCGCTTTTGGACACGCTGCAAATCGAAATCCATCAGGTCGCGCTGAAAAGCCGCCGCCTGATCCTGACCCCCGGCAACTATGGGCTGGATTATCTGGCCGCGCATATGCCGGAGCTGGCCAGAATTCCCGTCGTCAAAATCTCAAATTTTGTCGGTGAAGCGCTGGACATGGCGGCAACCGAACACTTTACGGAAGTGCTGCTCGTCGGCCATGTGGGCAAGCTGGTCAAGCTGGCGGGCGGCATCATGAACACCCACTCCAAGCAGGCTGATTGCCGCACTGAGCTGTTCTGCGCCCATGCGGCGCTCTGCGGGGCGGATGCGGCCACCTGCCGCGCCCTGATGGACGCAGCGACTACCGACGCCTGCCTGGAAATTCTGGACGCTGCCAACCTGCGCGAGCCGGTCGTGGCAAGCCTACTGGATGCCATCCAAACGCATGTAGACCGCCGCGCGGCGGAGGCGTTTCGGGTGGGGGCGGTGCTGTTCTCCAACCAGGCGGGACCGCTGGGCCAGACAAAAACCGCCGATACACTGTTGAAAACGTGGAAAGGAACCTGACATGGTACATTTTGTGGGGGCTGGCCCCGGCGCACCGGATCTCATCACCCGGCGCGGTGCGGCGCTGCTGCAAACGGCAGACTGCATCATCTACGCGGGCAGCCTAGTCAACCCGGCGCTGCTGGGGCTTGCAAAGGCGGACTGCGCCATTTACAACAGTGCGGAAATGACGCTGGAACAGGTGCTTTCCGTGATGAAAGAGAACGAAACAGCGCACAAAACCACCGTGCGGCTCCACACGGGCGACCCCTGCTTGTATGGTGCAATCCGTGAGCAGATGGACGCACTGGACGCCGACGGCATTGCCTATGACGACACGCCCGGCGTGTCGAGCTTTTGCGGTGCGGCGGCGGCGCTGAACGCCGAGTACACGCTGCCCGGCGTCAGCCAGACTGTCATCATCACACGGATGGAGGGACGTACCCCTGTGCCGGAGGGCGAGCAGTTGGCAAACTTGGCCGCCCACGGGGCCACGATGGTGATTTTCCTCTCCATCGGCCTTGTGGAAAAAGTCCAGGCCGCGCTTCTGCAGGGTGCGTATACGGTACAGACCCCCGCCGCCATCGTCTACAAGGCCACCTGGCCGGAACAAAAAATCGTACATTGCACCGTTGGAAATTTGGCGCAGAGCACCCGCGAGGCAGGTATCACCAAAACCGCGCTCATCGTCGTGGGGAACTTCCTCGCCGCGCGGTACGATCGCAGCAAGCTCTACGACCCGGCGTTCACCACTGCGTTCCGCAGGGGGACCGACGCATGATTTGCGCGTATATCGCCTTCACGGCGCGGGGGCTGGCATTGGCGCAGCGGCTGGCGGCCGCGTGCCCTGGCAGTGTGACCCGCGGCGGCGCAGACGGCGTGCCGCTGGCCGACTGGACGACCCGGCAGTTTGCACAAAGTGATGCACTGATTTTTGTGGGGGCTGCCGGAATTGCGGTGCGGGCCATCGCGCCCCATTGCCGCAGCAAGGCCGCTGACCCTGCCGTTGTGGTACTGGACGAGGGCGGTCAGTTTGCTATCCCGCTGTTGTCTGGGCATCTGGGCGGCGCAAACGACCTGGCGCGGCGGCTTGCGGACATCTGCGGTGCGGTGCCGGTTATCACGACGGCGACCGATGCGAATGGCGTCTTTGCCGTCGACGAGTGGGCGAAGCGCCAGCGTTGCACTGTGCTGGAGCCGGAGCGTATCAAGCGCGTCAGTGGTGCATTGCTGGCGGGGGAGACTGTGCGTTACAGCGCCGATTGGCCGATTGCCGGCACCCCGCCGCAGGGCGTTGCACCCGCCGCCGACGCGGCGCAGGCAGATTTCGCGCTGACGCTGCACCAGCAGGGCGGTGCGCTGCACATTGTCCCGCACATCGCGGTGCTGGGCATCGGCTGCAAGCGCGGCACGACGCAGGCGACGCTGGAAGCGGTGTTCGCGAATTTTTGTGAGGAATGCAACCTTGCCCCGCAGGCGGTGGCCGCCGCCGCAAGCATCGATTTGAAACAGGATGAGCCGGGCCTGGCGGCGTTCGGCCATGCCCACGGCTGGCCCATGGACTTTTATACCGCCGATGAACTGCGCACGGCACCGGGGAATTTTACGGCGTCCAATTTTGTGCAGAGCGTCACCGGCGTGGACAATGTCTGTGAACGCGCGGCGGTGCTGGCGTCGGGCGGTGAGCTACTGCTCCCGAAGTGGGCGCACGACGGCGTGACCTTCGCGGTGGCATGTGCGCCCTTTGCCCCGGACTGGAGATGGAAAAATGATGAACCGTAACCTTGTGTATGTGGTGGGCCTGGGCCCCGGCAACGCGCAGTTTTTGACCGCCCAGGCCTGGGCCGCGCTGCAAAATGCCGATGTGCTCTGCGGCTACACGGTCTACATCGATCTGGTGCGGCCGCTGTTCCCTGAAAAAGAGGTCTACGCCACCGGCATGACGCGGGAAATCGACCGCTGCCGCTGGGCGTTGGAAAAAGCGCAGCGCAGTAAAACAGTGGCGCTGGTCTGCTCTGGCGACGCGGGGATCTACGGCATGGCAAGCCCGCTGCTGGAGCTGGCAGGGAACTACCCGGACGTAGAAGTCGAAATCGTCCCCGGCCTGACCGCGGCATTGAGCGGCGGGGCTGTGCTGGGCGCACCGCTGGCGCATGATTTTTGCGTCATCTCGCTGTCCGACCGGCTGACGCCCTGGGCAGTGATTGAAAAGCGGCTGGCCTGCGCGGCGGCGGGGGACTTCTGCGTGGCGCTTTACAATCCGTCGTCCAGGGACCGCGCCGACTACCTTGCCAAGGCCGTGCGCGTCCTGCTGGCAAACGGCAAGCACCCCGAGACGGTCTGCGGCATTGTGCGCAACATAGGCCGTGGCGGCCAGACCGCAAGGCTGCTGACATTGGCCGAACTCGAAAGCACGCCGGTGGATATGTTCACGACGGTGTATATAGGAAACGATGCTACGCAGAATTTGCGCGGCAGAATGGTGACGCTCAGGGGGTATCACGGCGTATGAATGTGGTCATTTTCAGCGGCACGACCGAGGGCCGCGCTCTCTCCTGCCAGGTGGCGGCGCTGGGCGCGGCGGTCACGGTTTGCGTGGCGACCGATATCGGTGCCGAGGAGCAGGGAAACACCGAGGGCATCACAGTCTGCGCCGGTCGGCTGACCGCTGACGAGATGGCGGCATTGCTGCGCGGTGCGGCGCTCTGCGTTGACGCGACCCACCCCTATGCCACGGAGGCAACGCGCAATATCCGTGCAGCGACCCAGGCTGTGGGGGTGGAATATCACCGCCTGTTGCGCCCGGCCAGCGCCCTGCCGGCGGGCAGTGTGACACTGCAAACCGCCGCCCAGGCCGCCGCCTACCTGGCGGACAACCCCGGAAATGTCCTGCTGACGACCGGGGCCAAGGAACTGCCCGCCTTCGCGGGGCTGGACCCGGCGCGGCTGTACCCCCGGGTGCTGCCGACGCTGGCAGGCATCACTGCGTGCGAAGCTGCGGGCATCCCGCATCGCAATATCCTTGCGATGCAGGGGCCGTTTACCCAGGAACTGAACGCCGCGCTGCTGCGCCAGTTCCGCATCTCCTATATGGTTACGAAGGACGGCGGGGTCGCAGGCGGCTTTGCCGAAAAGGTCGAAGCCGCTGCGCAGTGCGGCGTACAGCTCATCGTGCTGCGCCGCCCGGAGGAACAGGGCGAGAGCGCCGAAACGATTTTACAGCGATGCAGGGAGATTTTATGAGGATCACATTGGTTGGCATGGGTAGTGGGGCACCCGGAGGCCTGACGGTGCGCGGACTGGCCGTACTGCAAGGCGCGGGGCTGATCATCGGGGTACGCCGCCTGCTGCAAAACCTGCCCGATGGCTGCACCGACAACCGAACCGCCCTCTACAAAACGGACGAAATTTGCGCACTGCTGCAAGAGGTCGGCTGCGAGCAGACGGCGGTCGTTTTCAGCGGTGACACCGGGTTTTACTCCGGGGCGGGGGCGCTCTGCCGTGCATTGGACGCCGCAGGTACCCCCTATACGGTGGAGCCGGGCGTGTCCAGCGTGCAGCTGCTGGCGGCGGCACTGGGCCGCCCCTGGCAGGATTGGCAGCTCGTATCGGCCCACGGCTGCGCCTGCGATCCGGTGGCTGCGTGCCAAAAGGGCGTGCCAACGTTCTTCCTGACAGGCGGCAGTGAGACGCCCGCGACACTCTGCGCCCGGCTGGCAGCAGCCGGGTACGGCGAGGTCATAGCGACCGTGGGGGAAAACCTCGGCAGCGATGCCCAGCGCCTTGTGACCGACACAGTGGCCGCGTTGGCGCAGCAGCAGTTCGCGCCGCTGAGCGTGCTGCTGGCAGAGCGCTGCCCCGCGCCGCCGCGCCGCACCCCCGGTCTGCCGGATGAAGTGTTTCTCCGCGGCAAAACGCCGATGACCAAGCAGGAGGTCCGCGCCGCCGTGCTGGCAAAGCTGGCCGTGCGCCCGAACGATACCCTGTGGGATGTGGGTGCGGGCACCGGCAGTGTCAGTGTGGAAATGGCGCTGGCTGCGCCCGAGGGCCGCGTTTATGCCGCTGAATGTGACGCCGATGCGTGTGAGCTGATTTACCAGAACCGCGCAAAATTTGCCGTGCAAAATTTGCACCTTACCAAAGGGCTGGCCCCGGAAGTCCTGGCCGATTGGCCTGCCCCGGACGCCGTGTTCATCGGCGGGAGCAAGGGCAATCTGCGTGCCATCGTGGACGCCGCGCTGGCGGCCAACCCTGCCGTGCGGCTCTGCATCAGCGCCATTGCGCTGGAAACTTTGCAGCAGGCCGTCGCCGCACTAACCGCCCATGGCCTGACTGCCCAGGTTACGCAGATTGCCGTCAGCCGCAGCAGGGCGGCGGGCAGCCTGCATCTGCTGATGGCAAATAACCCGGTGTTTTTGATCGCGAGGGAGTAATATGCTGCAACTGGTCCTGACCGCGCCGCGCTCCGGCAGCGGAAAAACAACGGCTGCCTGTGCATTGTTGGCAGCCATGCAGGCTCGCGGGCTGGCTCCCTGCGCCTTCAAATCCGGGCCGGACTACATCGACCCGATGTTTCACCGTGCCGTGCTGGACGTGGAAAGCCACAACCTGGATCTGTTTTTCTCAAAACCGGAAACGGTGCGGGAACTCTACGCCCGGCACGCGGCGGGCCACGGCGCGGCGATCATTGAGGGGGCCATGGGCTACTATGACGGCCTGGGCGGTGTGGCCGACACGGCCAGCGCGTGGCACCTGGCGGATACGCTGAATCTGCCTGCCCTGCTCGTCGTGCGGCCTAAAGGGGCCAGCCTGACGCTGGCGGCCGAGCTGCGGGGGCTGATGGCGTTTCGCACGCCGCACCATATCGCAGGAATTTTGCTCAACGACTGTAAGGAAAGCCTGTACAAAATGCTGCGCCCCATGCTGGAAAAAGAGACCGGCCTGCCGGTGGTGGGCTACCTGCCGCCGCTGCCCGAGGCTGCCATTGAGAGCCGCCACTTGGGGCTGAAAACCGCCGCTGAGATTACGGACTTGCAGCGCAAAATTGCACTGCTGGCAGACGCCGCCCTGCGCGGCATCGATTGGGCGCTTTTGGAAAAGCTCTGCGGCCGCCCTGCCCCGGCCGCCATACCACAGAATTTTCCCGCCACTCGGGTGCGCATCGCCGTGGCGCGGGATGCCGCGTTCTGCTTCACCTATGCGGAAACGCTGGAAGCCTTGTGGGAAAACGGCGCGGAGCTGTGCTTTTTCAGCCCGCTGACAGATGCGGCCTTGCCGGAAAACAGCGGAGGGCTGTACCTGCCGGGCGGCTACCCCGAACTGTACGCCGCCCAGCTGGCCGCCAACGCGCCGATGCGCCGCGCCATAAAAAACGCAGTAGAGAGCGGCTTGCCAACCGTGGCCGAGTGCGGCGGCTTTCTCTATCTGGGGCAAACGCTGGAGGATGCCAACGGCACGCCGCACCCAATGGCGGGTGTGCTACCCGAACAGGGGGTTAAGGTTGGACGGCTCATGCGGTTTGGCTACGCAACGTTGACTGCCCGTACTGACAGTATGCTGTTTGCGGCGGGAGAGCATATCCCGACCCACGAGTTTCACCACTGGGATTCCACTGCCAACGGAGACGCGCTGACTGCCGCCAAGGCTAATGGGCGGCAATGGGCGTGTGGGTTTGCCAATGCACATATCTACGCTGGATTCCCACATCTGTACTGGGCGGGGACACCGCTGCCGCAGCGCTTTGTGTGCGCCGCCGAACATTATATAAAGGAACGACCATGACCGAAACGGAACTAAAAAACCTGCTTAAAACCGTGGCCCCGCTCGACGAGACCGCCCGCGCCGCCGCACACGCCCACTGGGCTGCGCTGGCAAAACCGCTGGGCGGACTGGGCCAGTTAGAAACGATGGTCGAGGCTGCCGCAGCGCTGACCGGCGACCCCGCGCCCGATTTCACCCGCCGTGCCGTGCTGGTGCTATGCGCCGACAACGGCGTTGTGGCGCAGGGGGTCAGCCAGACCGACGCCAGTGTGACTCGGGCGGTGCTCGAAAACCTGACCGCCCGCCGCACCAGCGTCTGCTGTATGGCGGCTGCGGCCCATTGCGAGGTCGTCCCTGTGGACATGGGCATTGCGGGTGTACCTGTACCCGGCGCGGTGGATCGCCGCGTGGCCCCAGGCACGCGGGACTTTACCCAAGGTCCGGCTATGACCCGTGAACAGGCTGTACAGGCTGTCGCGGCGGGTATTGAATTGGTGCGCACCCAGAAGCAGAACGGCGTGCGGCTGCTGGCTACTGGGGAAATGGGCATCGGCAACACGACGACGTCCAGCGCGGTGGCGGCGGTGCTGCTGGACCGCCCGGCTGCAGAGATGACAGGGCGTGGCGCGGGTCTGTCCGATGAAGGGCTGCACCGCAAGATTCATGCAATCGAGCGCGGCATTGCGGTCAACCACCCCAATGCCGCGGACCCGCTGGGCGTGCTGGCTGCGTTGGGCGGGTTCGATATCGCCGGATTGTGCGGCGTGTTTTTGGGCGGTGCGCTGGAAAAAATCCCTGTCATCATGGACGGCTTCATCAGCGGTGTGGCGGCGCTGTGCGCGGTGCGGCTGTGCCCGGCTGCGGCCAAGGCCGTGTTTGCCAGCCATGCTTCCAGCGAACCCGCCGCCCGGCTGGTGCTGAATGCGCTCCACAAAAAGCCGCTGATCACCGCAGATTTGCACCTGGGCGAGGGCACGGGCGCGGTGGCAAGCCTGCCGCTGTGGGATATGGCGCTGGCCGTTTATAACTACTGCTATTCCTTCACGGAGGGCGGCATTGCGCCGTACACCCCGCAATGCTGACGCTGGTCATCGGTGGTGCGGCCAGCGGCAAAAGTGCCTTTGCGGAGTCTCTCTGCCTGCGTGCCCCGCTGCCCCGCACCTACCTTGCCACGATGCAGGTGTGGGATGCTGAGTGCGCAGCCCGCGTTGCCAAACACCGCGCCATGCGGGTCGAAAAGCAGTTTGTCACGGTGGAATGCCCGCTGCACCTCGACCGGTTGACCCTGCCCAGGCGCGGGACCGTACTGCTGGAGGACCTGGGAAACCTGGCCGCCAACGAGCTGTACGACCCAGACGGTGCAGGGGAAAACGCGGCCGCTGCGATTTTGCGCGGTATTGAGAATATTGCGCAGCAATGCGAAAATTTAATTCTCGTCTCCAATGAAGTGTTCAGCGGCGGGGCCGATTATGCGGGCGATACCGACCGTTATTTGCGCACGCTGGCCGCCGTCAACAACGCGGCGGCTGCCCGCGCCGACGTCGTGGTGCGGGTCGTGTGCGGGATACCGATCTATTATAAAGGAAGCGAAAGATGATGATAGCTTTGCAGACCATCGCCGTGGCGTTTGCCATGTTTTCCGCCCTGCCGATGCCGCAATTTGACTGGAACGCAAAAAATATGCGGTACGCGCTCTGCGCTTTCCCGCTGGTGGGGGCTGTCTGCGGGGCGCTGTGGTGCCTGTGCGGTATGCTGCCGCTGCCCGCGCTGGCCCGCGCGGCCGGCTTCTGCCTGGTGCCGGTCTGGGTCACGGGCGGCATCCACTTGGACGGCTACGCTGACACCTGCGATGCCCTGTCCAGCTACGGCGACACGGCCAAGAAGCTGGAAATTTTGAAAGACCCCCACTGCGGGGCGTTCGCGGTCATCCGGCTGTGCAGCTACTTTGCAGCGTATTTTGCGCTGTGCGGCTGTGTGCAGTTTGCCCCGCGCGTCGGGGCGCTCTGGGCGCTGGCGCTGGTGGGGGAGCGGGCGCTGTCGGGCTTGGCTGTGGCGGCGTTCCCGCTGGCGAAAAACACCGGCCTTGCCCACACCTTTGCCACAGCGGCAGACAGGGTGAATGTGCGCCGTGCGCTGGCGGTGCTGTGCGCTGCGGTGGCGGCGGCGCTGCTGGCCCTGGGCGGCTGGGCACTGGTGCTGGCGGCGGCGGGCGTGTTTGTGCGGTATTATTTCGTCGCCAAAAAGCAGTTCGGCGGCACCACAGGCGATTTGGCCGGGTGGTTTTTGCAAAAATGTGAGATATGGATGCTGGCGGCGCTGGCTGCCTGCCAGTGGCTGGGGGTGCTGTAAATGTTGTTCATCACCGGACCGCTGTACAGCGGAAAACGTACCTACGCGCAAAAATTCGGCGGGCGGCAGATTTATGAGGTGCAGACACGCGCCGCCGATGCCGCCGACCTGGCGGTGCTGGCTGACGAACTGGCTGCCTGCGACGTGGTGACTGCCACCGAGGTGGGCGGCGGTGTTGTGCCCATTGACCCCGCAGACCGCGCCGCACGGGAGGCTGCGGGCCGCCTGGCCTGCCTGCTGGCCGCGCGGGCAGACTGCGTTGTGCAGATGTTCTGCGGCCTGCCCACGGTTCTGAAAGGAGAACTTCCCGAATGCTGATTTACTTTTTACGGCACGGTTTAACGGACTATAATGCCCAGAAGCGTTACCAGGGCCAGCGGGATATCCCGCTCTCGGCGCAAGGGCTGGCCCAGCTGCGCAAAGCGGATATCGACCCAAAGGTCGTCTATATTTCTACCTTACAGCGCACAAAACAGACGGCGGAGGTGCTGTTCCCGCATGCAAAGCTCGTGCCGGTGGACGCCCTGAAAGAGATGTGTTTCGGCAGCTTTGAGGGGCGCAATTATGTCGAGATGGAGCACGACCCTGATTACCTGGCCTGGGTCGCCGCCAACTGCGAAAGCCAATGCCCCGACGGCGAGCGCAAGGCCGAATTTTCCGACCGTATCTGCAAGGCGTTTGCCGCGCTGGTGGACAAGGCTCTGGCCGACGGCGAGGAACTGCTGGTCATCCTGGCCCACGGCGGCACCCAGATGGCCGCACTGGAACGTTACGCCTTGCCGCACAAGGACTATTATGAGTGGTGCGGCCCCAATGCGGGCGGCTATGTGCTGGACGCCCGCGACTGGTCGACGCAGCATATTTTGCACCTGGTCAAGGCCGTGCAGTACACCAAGGAGGGCACATGTTGATTTTTTGGGCGGTGCTGGGCGGTTTTTTGCTGGATGCCGTTTTCGGCGATCCGGTGTGGCTGCTGCACCCGGTCGTGCTGATGGGGCGGTGCATCACGGCGCTGGAAAAGCGCCTGCGTGCCGCCCTGCCCAAAACGCCGCAGGGTGAGCTGGCGGGCGGCTGCATCGTGGCGGCGGTGCTGCCGCTGGGGACACTGGCCGAGACCGGGCTTTTCTGCTGGGGTGCAGCAAAAATCCATCCTCTGCTGGGGCTGGCGCTGCAAATGTTCTGGTGCGCCCAGGCGCTGGCGGCGCGTGATCTTGTGCGGGAGAGCATGAACGTGTACAGGGAACTGCAAAGAGGCGACCTGCCCGCCGCCCGCAAGGCCGTGGCGCGTATTGTGGGGCGGGACACCCAGAACCTGACTGCTGATGGCGTGACAAAAGCTGCCGTAGAGACAGTGGCCGAGAACGCCAGCGACGGTGTGATCGCGCCGCTTTTGTATATGCTTATCGGTGGTGCACCGTTGGCGCTGACCTACAAGGTCATAAACACGATGGATAGTATGCTCGGCTACAAAAACGAGAGGTATCTCTATTTTGGGCGCTGTGCCGCCAAATTGGACGACGCTGCCAACTGGCTGCCCAGCCGCCTGGCCGCCCTCTTGTGGGTCTGCGCGGCGGCCTTGACCGGCAGCAGCGCGGCGGGGGCATGGCGCATCTGGCGGCGGGATCGCTGCAACCACGCCAGCCCCAACAGCGCCCAGACCGAGAGCGCCTGCGCCGGGGCCTTGGGCGTGCAGTTGGCAGGGCCAGCCTACTATTTTGGCGAGTATTACGATAAACCGACAATCGGCGACCCACTGCGCCCGGTGGAACCGCAGGATATTCTGCGGGCTGACCGAATGATGTACGCCGAGAGCGTGCTGGCGCTGGCCTTGGGGCTGGCCGTGCGGGCACTGCTTGTGTTTGGATTGTGAGGCAACAAAAATGAAGTTGGTACATGGCGGAGATTGGGCGGGCTACCGGGCAGAATTTGGCCGCGATGCGCTGGATTTTTCGGCCAATGTCAGCCCACTGGGCCTGCCTGCGGGCGTGGCGGCGGCCATCACGGCGGCGCTGCCAATGGCAGACCGCTACCCGGATCCGTTGTGCCGCGACCTGCGGAAGGCGCTGGCAGAGGCTGAGGGCGTACCCGCCGAACAAATTTTGTGCGGCAACGGGGCAGCGGATTTGATTTTCCGCCTGGCGCTGACCCTGCGCCCGCGCCGTGCGCTGCTGCCCGCGCCCACCTTTGCCGAGTATGCCGCCGCGCTGGATACCGTGGGCTGTACGGTGCAGCGTGTGTTTTTGCAGGAAGAAAGCGACTTTGCCGTGACGGATGACTTTGTGGATGGCGTGACCGACGATATCGACGCTGTCTTTTTGTGCCAGCCCAACAACCCTACCGGACAGGTCACACCGCCGGAACTGGTGCAAAAACTGCTGCGCCGCTGTGCCGCCTGCGGCGCGGTGTTAGTGGTGGACGAGTGCTTTTTGGACTTTTTACCCGACCGCGATGCACTGACTGCTAAACAATTTTTACACGATGCATCGAATCTTATCATCCTAAAGGCCTTTACCAAGCTCTACGCTATGGCGGGTGTGCGGCTGGGGTACGCGCTGTGCGGGAATGCCGCGCTGATGGACAAAATGCGTGCGGTGGGGCAGCCGTGGGCGGTGTCCAGCCTTGCGCAGGCGGCAGGGCTGGCAGCGCTGGGCGAGACTGCCTACGCCGACTGTGTGCGGGACCTCATTGCCGAGGAACGCCCCAAGCTGGCAGCGGGACTGCGTGCCATGGGGTTGTACGTGGTAGGGGGGCGGGCCAACTACCTGCTGTTCCAGGCCCCTGCCGACTTTGGCGAAACCCTGCGTCGGCGCGGTGCGGTCGTGCGCAGCTGCGCCAACTATCCGGGTTTGGATGGCAGCTGGTACCGTGCCGCTGTGCGTACCAACGCCGAAAATCAAAAGCTGTTGCAAATCATGGGGGAGGTGCTGGCGTGAGTAAAGCAAAATGTATCATGGTGCAGGGCACGATGAGCGGCGCAGGGAAAAGCCTGCTCTGCGCCGCACTCTGCCGCATTTTTGCCCAGGATGGCTACAAGACGGCACCGTTCAAAAGCCAGAACATGGCGTTGAACAGCTTTGTGACCCGCGACGGGCTGGAAATGGGCCGCGCCCAGGTCGTGCAGGCCCAGGCTGCGGGCGTGGAGCCGGATGTGCGGATGAACCCGATCTTGCTCAAACCCAGCAGTGACATTGGCAGCCAGGTCATCGTCAACGGCGAGGTGCGCGGTGATATGCCCGCACGGGAATATTTCCGCCATAAAAAGGCGCTGATCCCCGATATTCTGCGTGCCTACGACAGTCTGGCCGAGGAATTCGATGTCGTTGTCATCGAGGGCGCGGGCAGCCCGGCCGAGATCAACCTGAAGGCCGACGACATCGTCAATATGGGGCTGGCGAAGCTGGTGAACGCCCCGGTGCTGCTGGCAGGGGATATCGACCGGGGCGGCGTGTTTGCGCAGCTGTACGGTACGGTGGAACTGCTGGAACCTGATGAGCGGGCACGGATCAAAGGACTTATCATCAACAAATTCCGCGGGGATGTGGAGATCCTGCGCCCCGGTCTGACGATGCTGGAAGAAAAGACCTGCCTGCCGGTGGTAGGCGTAGTGCCGTATCTGAAAGTGGATATCGAGGACGAGGACTCGCTCTCGACGCGGCTGGAACAAAAAAGTACCGTAAAACCGTTGGATATCTCCGTTGTGCGGCTGCCGCATATCTCAAATTTCACCGATTTTATACCACTGGAGCAGCACCCGCTGCTGAGCGTGCGGTACGTGCAGACCGCGCGGGAACTGGGTGCGCCTGATTTAGTCATTTTGCCCGGCACGAAAAACACGGTGGGGGACCTACTTTGGCTGCGGCAGTCCGGACTGGAGACCGCGCTGCTGAAATTGGCGGCAGGCGGCACGCCGGTGTTGGGCGTCTGCGGCGGCTACCAGATGTTGGGCCAAACGCTGGACGACAGCCAGGGCACCGAGAGCGGCCGCCCGCAAACGCTGCGCGGGCTGGGACTGCTGCCGACACAGACAATTTTTACCGCCGACAAGCGCCGCGCCCAAATCGAAGCCAGCGCCGCCGCGCCCTTTGCGGGGACCGCGCTGAGCGGGTACGAAATCCACACAGGTCGAACTGCCGTGCAGGGGGCACCGTTCTGCACCCACGCCGACGGCACATCCGAGGGCTGCGTGCAGGGCACGGTGTTCGGAACCTATCTGCATGGCCTGTTTGACAGCGGTGAGCTGACCGAGCGGCTGGCGGCGTATCTCTGCGCACGCAAGGGGATTGCCCCCGAGGCCGCCGCGCCCATTCCGATGGCCGCCTACCGCAAACAGCAATTCGACCTGCTGGCCGACGGTGTGCGCCGCGCCCTGGATATGGACGCTGTCTACGCAGCAATAGGTCTTGTAAACCCGAAAGGAGACAAAAAATGACGCCGCAGCATCATTTGCCCGCTGATATTGAGCGCACGAGCATGGGCATCATCACGGCGGAACTGGCCACACGGGGATTGCAAATCCCGGAGGAAAGCGCCGCCGTTGTCAAGCGGGTCATCCACACCACAGCGGATTTTGACTACGCCGAAAATCTGCACTTCACCCCCGGCGCGGTGGCGGCGGGCATGGCCGCCGTGCGCAGCGGAGTGACGATCATCACCGACACAAATATGGCGCTGGCAGGCATCACCAAGCCCGGACTGGCGCGGCTGGGCGGGCAGGCGCTCTGCTTTATGGCGGACCCCGCTGTGGCCGCAGCGGCCAAGCAGGCAGGCACGACCCGCGCCGTGGCCGCCATGCACAAGGCCGCACGGGACTGCCCCGGCGCGGTGCTGGCTGTCGGCAACGCCCCCACGGCGCTGCTGACCATCGTGGAAGAAATCGAAAACGGCCTGCGCCCGGCGCTGGTCATCGGCGTGCCGGTGGGCTTTGTGAACGTGGAGGAAAGCAAGGAACGCCTTTTTGCCGTCTGCACGCAGTATGGCGTGCCCGCCATCGTGGCCATGGGCCGTAAGGGCGGCAGCAACGTTGCCGCCGCCATCTGCAATGCGCTCATCTACTCCGCCGCCGAAATGTTGGACCCCAAGGCACGCGGGTGGCAGTGAAGAGAAAACACGATGACAATGTGCAACAGCTGCGGTATATGACTGTATTCGCGAGGGCGAGAAGTATATAAACAGAAGTCGGAACAGAACAACAGCAAGACTGAAGCAATCGCTGTTTTTGTTGGAATCATTTTGCCCGGTTACAATTTCGGGTGCCATCCAGTGCTGCTTTCCCATAATGCCGAGGTTTGTGCCGAAAGGACTGACATTGTCATTGTCACAGATCAAGACATCGCCGGAATCCGGCTTGATGAAGAAATTGCCATTATTTATAGCTACTGCAGGGAGAACAGTTTGTGAACGTTGGAACTCAGGCATTGCATTCCGATGAGGTGCATCAAATATACTCATATTCGTTTCCTTGTTGTTCAAAAATGATAAAGGGAAAACGATTTATTTTGTGCAAAGTTATATTACTTTTGCCAAAATACGTCAATGACTGAAGAAATTCATACCACCTTGCAAATTGAGAACATTGCCGTTTGCAATTCGGTACGGACGCATCTCATGCTGATATGCAGATATACAAAGATGCTCTTGAGGCCGGTACCGTGACAGAAAAGGAACGCCAACTATGGGAGTATGTACTATCTGCTTATGGTACCGAGGAATTTACAACAAAGCGGATGGAAAAGGATTTTGGAAATGCCGCTTATGCCACGATTCGGGCCTTTGTAATGAAGTTTGCTCCCATGGGACTTTTAAAGGCAAGAAAAGCCGGGAACAAAGTTCTTTATAGAACAATTTAAAGCAAAAGCACCACATAATTCCAAAGCGCCAAAGCGGCATCCAAGCTGTTTGGCGGGAATCATGCGGTGCTATTTTATATGAAATAACAGAGAAAACGATTGCTCATCGTCTGATTTTTGGAATATTCCTCCCACACACAGACAAGCTTTTCCTTGTTCACGCGGTCTTGCAGGGAAGCCCCGCCCCGCTCGCTGGTGGTGTGCAGAAAGCCGCCCCGCAGCACCCCGCGCACATA
>ERZ1034691.904-NODE-904-length-20866-cov-27.166595_pt1 | contig 20866 bp, 41 predicted proteins | sample MGYA00520638_ERZ1034691 | MGnify/ENA primary metagenome ERZ1034691 (study PRJEB33766, sample SAMN09781763) | gut metagenome | biome: gut microbiome | host: Homo sapiens | place: Madagascar | study: EMG produced TPA metagenomics assembly of the PRJNA485056 data...
ATCAAGGTAGAACCCTCGTAAATTATCTCTATAATCATCTAAATCATACATATAAAAATTACTGTTCATAATACAATTAGTATTATTTTTATTAATATTCTTATTTAACTTTAATATACTTTTATCACTAAAAACATATTTATTAATATACATCAAAGCGGCATTCCATCTGCTTTGTGGCTCTTTGGTCATATCTTCGATGTTGTGTTCTTCGCAGAACTGCGATAAATACAGTTCTATATCGTTTTGGAATACTTCGGGCGTGTCTGGTGTTCCCTGTACTTTCTCCATGTGTTCCCCTTTCTGCTGGATCTGCTCCGGCTAATTAATTATTATATATACTAATAACATAAAAATAACCCGATAACAATATTAATATTATCGGGTGTAAATTCATATATTCAATTATTATGATAATATAGCATAAATATACATACAAGTCAAATAAAAAAGAGAGCCGAAGCCCTCTTTAATATACGCCTTGCGTTACGGTTAATCATTGAACACGTCAGAAAACATGTTTCAATACATCAAATGTTATTGTTTATCATCCGACAAAAATATAATATACAATTACTAATTATTTGTCAAGATAATTTTTTTAGCTCTTTCAAGAGCTTTTTCGAAATCTACAGTCTTGTTGTTTTTAACAAGGCACCAGTAATTGCAGAAGGCAATATATCCGAATCGCCAATCTGAACCCTGCCTTGCTTGCGTATCGCTACCAATGTAAAAATCATAGCCGACTTTCTTATATACTCCGTTTCCGACATGCTCTGTCGCTTCGACTGCGAATACCTCTTCGGTTTCATACTTTTCTAAATTTTCATCACTAAAAAACATCTCTAAGTTCTTTATGTCCTCACTTTTTACTTTCTCATTTTCCTTAAATCTAATGTAAAGCTCTTTCATCCTTTCCACCTTTCAGCCTTTCGACTGCCCTTTCTTAATTTGTATAATTATAATAGCATTTCTTTATCACTTTTGCAAGTGATATTTTAAATTATTTTACAATTTCTTTTTTAGCTCTCTTTCTTCCTCTGTCTCTTCATATATAAAGAGGTCTTTCGGCTGCATATCCAGAATCAAGCAAAGATTATTTATACTTTTAGCATTTATGTTTGTATCTTCATTCTTTATCTTTTTAAGCGTGTCTTGGCTCAATAATCCGCTTGTTTTAGCTTTGTATGTGTTAAATCCGGCACGCTCTAAAGCATCCCCGACATTAAAGCGATATTTAAGCATTATAACAGCTCCTTTCTATATTGTTTTATTTGTTTCTTATAATAATATAGTAGGCTCTAAAAGTCAATAAAATATTTCTTAAAAAAGTTATAAAAATGCTTGCGTATTTCTTTTTAAAGTGATATTATAATCATACAAATAAAGAAAGCGAGGACGCAAACATGAATAAACAATACAGACTTGTAACAGAAAGTGGCAAGATTTTATTAGACGGCGAGACATACAGCCGCCGAGGAGCTGAAAGCTGGTTTGATGATTTAGGCGGAGTTTATGAAGATGACGAGACAGGAGCAGAGGAAAGAATATACATCGAGGAGGTAACAAAATGATAATAGGTATATTAGAAAATGGTTGTAAATGCGTTTATGATTTGCCTAGCAATATAGAAACAGCCAAGCAGATGGAAAGCCTTATATATGACTACAATACAGGCAGAATGGCAGAAAGCCAGCGGGAAGAGCTTTACAATCAACCCAAATTGTCAGGTTTAAATGGACCGATGTTTAACGGGTTCGGAACACTTAAAAGCACAGGCGAAACGGTCGCAATAATTAGATATGAAAAGCCAGAAAGATTTTAGGAGGTAATATTATGAAGATTTTGCTTGAGAAAATTAAGAAGTTGGAACAGTTGGAGAAAGCCGCAGACGAAGCAGAAAGCAGATGGATAGCAGAGCCAGAAAACACAGAATTTGAAAGCTCATTTGATGAGGCATACAAGGCAGAATTTGACGCATATATTAGCGCTGCGAAGTATATCGAATACATGACAGGCGGCAAAGTTGACTTCATGAAAGCAAAGGAATTAATACAAACTAAACGTACGGAGCTTTTGCAGCTCTTAGCATAAATTAGCAAGGTCGGCACTTCCGGGGTTCGATTCCCCGGCTTGCTTTTACCCGCAAGGGATAATATTAAAATACGGAGGTTTTAAACTATGGAAATTAGTAGAATTAAGAAGATTCTGGACGCTCACAGCGTGCCAAATTACACCAAAGACGGACATATTTTCGCAGATTGCATGTTTGCATTTCGCAAAAAATTCGAGATTGTGGAAGATGTAACAGGCTGGAGCAGGTCGCAGCTGTACGCGTGGTTAGGATATTAAATACAGGGGGTAAATATGGCAGATTTAACAATTAAAGAGTGTTACAGTTTTCATAAATCCGCCTTTGAGGTTTGGCGGTTTGGTGAGCCTGTGGAAAGTTGGAAAGATGAAAATAATACAGTATGCATCCGCTACGCTTCGGGCGTGTGGTTCCATTATCGCAGAAACGGCGGATATATAGAATTTTGGTAATTTTAAGGGCGTATATTCTGCGCCCTTTTTGGCTTGCTGTGGTTTGACTGGTCCGATTCCAGCCGCAAGCATTAAGCATATATTTTTATATGCTTTTCTTTTCGCACCTTGAAAAATTAATATAACAATGCTATGCTTATATATAAGGCTTTTACGCCTTTTAGGTGTACAAGTGTACCCAATTGGGGCGGCGTGCGTTCTGGTGGATTCTCCAGAACTAGCGACAGCTTCCACAACTTGCAGAGGCATATTATACCCATTTGCACAACGCATTTAAAAGTGTTTTAAGGTTGTTTTGTTCTGTAGGCTAATAAGTCTACACCGACACAATAAAACCGCCGCACAGGGCAAAACACAAAACCATAACGCCGAAATTGTAAGCCACACCTACAAGCGTAAAGAATCAGCTGTACACTTTAGCTTGTCAAAGTTCTAAAGTTTTTCATTAATTTTTCAAGGCAAATCTGAACAAAATTGAGGTCGAATTTTGGGAAAAGTTTTTCACGGATTTTTGAATACAAAATTGCATATGACGGGGGTATTTGAAACGGCACATTTAAAATTTTTGAAAAATTTTTTCAATTTTTTAAGTAGAATTTGAACGAAATCTGAACCGAATTTTAAAAATTGTCAAAATCGTTTTTCTGAATATCAAAGATGTATCCGGGGGAGGTATCAAATGCGTTACCCCGAAATTTTTTGGCAACATTTTTCTGTATAAATCAATGCTTTACTTGAATACCGGCATTGACTAAGCTTATATATCAATAATTCTTTTGTCATAGTCGGATTAGTCTTTTGAATTATCTTTAACAACTCATCAATGCTCATTATCCCACTCTCCTAACTGCCCCTAAAACCATATCAACAATGTCAAATACTTCATCGCCATAAGTTGCCACAAAATCGCACAATATCTCTTCCTGTTCAATCGGCAAATACACATCATAGGACATACAGATTGCGTGGCATACTTCGTGTATAAGCACTTTGCGTTGCATAAATCCACGCAAGGCGTTTGACAGATAAATTGTATGTGTATTTCTATCAGTTACGCCTAAGCTGATTGTGTTGTCAGACCGCCTTAATTCACTTAAATTTGAATTTTTATATTGCACTTGCCACATTGTGCCATTAATGTTAAAAATCATCTGTATGCTCCTTTCTGAATAAAACAAAAACCACTAACCGATATTGGCTAGTGGTTCTCTAATTTCCATATTCTTTTTAATAACTCTACAAGATAATCTGGTGGCTTTCTTCTATCCTGTTCCCAACCTTGCAAAGTCCTTAATGGAAGTCCGAAATAATTAGCAAACTGCTGTTGCGACATTTCGGTTTCTTTCCTTAGTTCTTTTATCGGTGAGTTATTTAAACTCAATATACTCACCATCCTTTTCTTCAAAACTGTTAATCTTTTCTAACAGCTCATCAGTAGTGACTGTTTCAAAATCGCCACAACTATACTCTTCTTCGCCATAGTCGTAGTGGTCGCCAAAACTGCCACAGCAAGGGCAGAACTCCATATCTGCCGTTGTTCCGTAACTGATTTCCCAGTTGCCATTTTCAAGGCGGCTATAATCAGTCCAAAAGCCGTAACCACCGCCATCGTTACACTTTTCCGGGTCGTAGTTTGAGTAATCATTAAATCTTACTCTCTTTACATTCCTAAGTTTTTCTCTTTTCATAACATCCACCTTTGCCTGATATTCAAGCCCTTTCTTTATTTCTTGATTGTATTATACGTCAATGACGTATAGTTGTCAAGCAAAAGTTATAATTTTTTCACTAGCCAATATTCAGTTATCATTGTGCAAAACAGGCTATGAATATTGCTACTCATAGCCTTTGAAATCATATCTTAGATACGAGGGTACTTAACTTCGTTCTAAGTAAATTCTTCTCTTCTGCCGACATATCAGCCACCATACCTGTAATATCGCTTGCAAGTTCCTTTGTGTAGCTGTCAAGTGACTTCATCTTGTGTTCTTTATCTTCTGGCGTATTAGCCTTGTGCATTTCCTTAGTTTCTGTGTACATTCTCTTTGCTCTGTCGTAATTACTTTCAGACATTGGCTCTGTATAGTACATCTTGCCATAATCCCTATCCATATCCCTCATATGCTCTGCTTCTGGGTACATGTGCATATAAGGTGGCTCTTCATATCCTCTACGATATGTTCCTTTGCCTTTAGGGGCAAATCTGCCGTTAGCATAGCGGTAGTGGTCATAGTATCTTCTGCCACTCTCTTCGCCGTATTCGTCTTTTAAAGTTCTAAGAAGTTCCTTGTCATACTCTTTCTGCTCTTCGTCCGCTTCTTTCATTGACTTAACAATAACAGCTCTGTATTCTGCTTCGTTCAAGTCTTTAATCATATCTACGACTTCGCCCATTTCCTTTGTATCGACATTCTCAATGCCCTTATCAAGTTCCGCAAGTGCTTTTTCTGTAAGGCATTCAATCATTTTGTGCATTCCTTCAATGTGCATACTCACACCCCCTTTATGCTTCACGAACAGCGATTAAGTTACTGTTCTGAACCTCGATAGCCTGTGTGGACGTATTCTGAACGGCTACAGTACTGCAACATCCGCAAGGTACATCGATATATGCCTGTGCTGATACATTAAAGAAATTCTCGACTGCGGCTGGTGTTACAATCATTCTTGTTGACTGTAAAGGTTCTCCATCTACAGCAATAGCAAGCGAGATAGCTCCAACTGTACCGCCTGTAGGTATCTGAATATTGCCGGAATATGATACCAAAAATCTAGCCTTGCACTGATTTGTAATACCTCTCAGCTTGGTAATTCCGCTACCGGTTCTGTGTACTATACATTTTGTTCCGTTTACCGCTGTCTCTGTAAATGCCACATCTTCGCCGGCGGCAACTGTTTGTAATGCAATTCCTGTTATTTCCATTGATTATCTTTACCTCTCTTTCATAAAAATAAGGGCAAACATTACAGTCTGCCCTTTGTGTTTGTAAGTAATACTGCATAGCAGACATAATCTTCCGAGTTTTCTTTCGAGTTAAACTCGATACTTAACTCGATTAAACCGATTAAAACCAAGATAAACCAAGAATTAAACCGATTAAATTTGATTAAGATACTTGATTATTCATTTTTAGCAGTTGCAACCGGTGTTACATCCACATCCATATGCATAAGCATTAGGATTAGGTACAACATAAGCTGGAATAGCTGTAGGATTTACAGAGTTGACAATCTGTTGTGTCTGTGCTGTCATTGCAGTAGTCAGAAGTGCATTCTGTCTATCCTGTGAAGCAGAAAGCTCAAGTTTCTGCACCTTATCTCTCAAATCCGCATTTTCCTTTGCACATAAGTAATCAAGAATAGCTCTCGTTCCTGCATTCTGGCTGTCAATAATATCTCTTGTATTATTGTTCATTGTGTTCTGTAAAGCACATGTGTTAGTTGCCATGTTGTAGTTTACGCCCTGAATAGCTTCTCTTGTCTCGCAGCAGCAGTTAGCAAGCTGTGACTGTAAAGCGTTGGTATTCTGCATATTAGCGACTGTATCAGCGTTGATAGCCTGCTGTATGCCGTAGCCAGTCTGCATGATATTTGTGTTAATACCATTAAAACCTGTGAGCATACTGTTATTCATAGCATAAAAGCCATCACAGAGCCCGTTAGAAATACCATCTAGCTTGCTGATAACTGCCTGATTATCAAAACCTCTCTGAATATCAGCTTGTGTAGCTGCTGTCGCAACATAGCCACCGCCATTATTGCCGCCAAAACCGCCAAATCCACCATTACCCCATCCGAAGAGTAAGGCAAATACAACGATTATCCAAAGCCATCCGCCATCAGCCCATCCGCCGTTATTGCCGTTTCCGTCAATATTAGCTACTAATGGTACGCTGGCACAATTTGAGTTTGAAAACATATTGTTACCTCCTAAAAATATATTCATAAAGATGTCACCCAGGTAATTTGCAAAGACATCTAATATGCTACTAATTACCAAGTCTACTTTTTATCTGATTGAATACATCATCTGCATTTAATCCTTTTTCCTTACATAAGTTCCTAGCCATTTGCTCTATACATTGCATATTGCCCTGCTGTGCCATCTGCATAGTATTTTTCATCATAGGATTACGCATAAGCTGATTATTCCCCATTATCTGCTGTACAAACTGTTGCGGACCAGCTTTCATCATCTGAAAAATGTTAATTGGATTCATTCTTCATCACCGCCCTTACTTTAAGTTTTTGAAGTTTTTCTTTGCGTTCCTAAAGATTTATCAAATCTATCTTCTAACTGCCCTATCTTTTCTGATAGTTCCTCAAACTTATTTAAGAATAGCTGCGTGCTTTCATCTGATAAGGTAAATTTAGCGTTTTCTATATCAGTTGTCGGACTACTAACATTGTTTCCGTCAGATTCCGTATACGGCTTATACACAATCGTCTTAATTCTTCCGTTGGCGTTCCAACTCTTAACATAAATTTCTGACATATCTTGTTTTGGAAAAAATGCCATTGAGCCATCCATAGGAACCTCGTTAGCATTAATATTTTCAACTGCCTGTACTACTCTGCCGTTAATACCTGTTATCTGCTGTGGCATAGGCTGTTGATTCATCTGCATAGGCTGTTGTAGGCTTTGCTGATAATTTTGCAAAAAGTTCATCCTATCCGCATATGAGTTCTGCATAGGCATATAATTATTATTCATCATAGGTGTTGCCTGATAAGGATTGTTTATCATCTTCTACCTCCTCCAAGACTTCTTCAATTGCGTGAATAACAAGAGATAATGTCACTAAATCAAGTTTCTGCAATTCTTCTTTGCTTAAGATTTTTTCTCTTACTTCGTCTGAAAACATGCACATTACCTCTCTTTCTGATTTAATTTTGGCATAAAAAAAGACGGATTAACCGTCATGTTTCCGACAGTTATCCGCCAAAAAATAAGCAAAAAAATAACGCTATTACAGCGTTTGTTAGACATTTATGATTACTTTCTTGATTACCTCTTTATTTTTTTATAAAAAAGACGATGTTCAGAATTCTCCTTTCATTCAGTGTTTATGCGGGTTTGCGGCGTTTCTTCTCCTTAGAAAAATAGCAGGGGATGAGAGAATCGAACTGCATTGACCGTTCCTTTATTCCGCTCTATTGCTGGATTTACAGCTTTGTACCTTGATTACTTTGATTACTTTGTAATCAAAATCCTAATAATTGATAGCGTTATTCACCTGCTCAATCTTAGTTCTATCAGTTTTATTGCTGTAGATGTAATATTTTCTTGTTGTCTCAATACTCGTATGCCCCATCATTTCTGTTATGACAGTATCATTCACGCAATTATCATATAACGCAACGCTGTACGCTCTACGAACCTTATGTGTAGAACGATAATTAATATCCAACGCCTTACATATCTTATGCAACTTTCTGTTAAATGCCTGTTCCTTAATCCGTTCCCCTTTTTCTTCAAACATATAAGTTCCAAAAGGGTTCAGCCTGCGAATTGCCTTAACAGTATCCAAGGCTTTGTCTGGAATAATTATATCTCTTAATCCTGCGTCAGACTTAGGATAATCACTTACAATCTTAACCCATTTACCATTTTCATCTCTGACCTTAATTTCTGTCCTTTGCACAGAAATATAATGTTTGACAGTTCCATCTTTAAGCGTAGAGTTGTGAATGTCAGAAAACTTAAGTGATGATAACTCACCAGCTCTCATTCCGCATTCAAACATAAGCAGCAATCCCAAACTCCTTATATCATATCGTCGCCATAGATATTCAGTGATTTTTGGAATTTCATCCTCAAAATACACCTGTTCTTCTTTCTTCTTCACATTCTTAGTAAATGCTCTGCGTGATAAATCTAAATCTCCCATGAATTGTGTGATACTTAGATTAGTATATCCCTTTTTCTTGGCATATTTAAAAATACCATTGATAAGGATTCGCATGTCAGAATATGCCTTTTGTGTCAGCTTACATTCAGCAATAATAGTCTTAATAAAGCATTCCAAGTCATCTTCCGTGATATACTTGATTTTCTTATATGCCATGTGATATGCTTCGTTAGCAAAGAATCTAGTGAAATTATCAGTATACTTGTCATACGACTGCTTCTTAATCTCATGGTATTCAAGTTTCTGGTCTATCCATTCCTTGAACACAGCTTTTACTAAAGGTTCATTAGCAAGTTTCTTGTAGTGTTCCACAATTCCATCTTCAAGAGACTCTTGCGTTGAACGCTTTAACAGCTTTCTACCACTTGATGTGCTTTCATCTGGCAAGTATGTATACCACTTACTATCCTTTCCTTGCCAGACTTCATTGTTGTGTGCCTTTAAATACTTTTTCCTTTCGTTCATTTCAATTTGTTTCTGAACATCGTCACGAGAGATAATACCATTCTCTAGTACATAATTCAATAATTCCTTATCTGTTAATTCCAATCACGGCACACCCTTTCAATTTTATTTTTAATACTTCTTATTCTCCTTTCAAGCGTTCTTTGTGACACACATAATCGTGCAGCTATCTCCTTTTGTGTAAAATTCCGAGAAAGAAGTTTGAATATTCTCCCCTCTTCCTCGGTAAAATTGGCATTTTCAATTATTTCATCAAGCTCCGGCTTAGTAAGTTTTGAAAACTTCATAAGCCATACTCCTTAATATTTAATTTTAATTTTTGTTTCTTCTTCTAGCTGTTCAATAAGTTCTTTCGGATCTATAAGCCCTGCATTGAAATCTTCATTGAATTTATCAATCTCATCAATAAGCCGTTCTAGTCGCTTATTTCCAAATCCAAATTTATCATGCAGTACCCATAATAGAATCGTTAAGGCATTGCCAAACATTTCTTTATTTTCTTTATTCTTCTGCCTATTTAATTGAACTCTCATCATTTGTTCCTGAAATCTTCGTTGTTCCGACTTGCTCATTTAACATAGCCTCTCTTTTCTTTTTCTCCCGATATCTTTTACAGTATATGGCATTTTTACCAGTCTCAATTCTTTTGATATTTTTCCTCTGTTCTGCTGCCTTACCTTTTTCAGATTGCTTATATCTCTTTTGAGCTGCCTTGCCTTTTTCGGTCTGAAAATATTTCTTTTGCGCAATTCTATGTGCTTCTGACTGATTGTATCGTCTGCGTCTAGCTTTGCCCTTCTCACTCTGTTCATACATTCTGCCATATATAACTTTTGCCCTTTGCTTAGGTTCTAATTGCTCTAATTTATTTCTAAAGGCAATTTCTTTATCCAGTTTATTCTGTTGAATTATGTCTGGTTGTTCAAGCGTATTGTATGAACAATCATCCAATGCACAGTTAAGACAATCGGGATAAATACAATTTTTAGGTTTCATATTTTTACCTCATGGCGTTTATTCTTTCTTGAATATCTTGAGGTGCTTCGATATACTCTTCTGCGTTTGTATTTTGACCGATAAGGGCATTTTCTTTAATTTGTAATGTATTTATATCTCTTTGGAATTTTTGCTCGATTTGAGCCTTATACGAATTTGCATTCGTCTTTTCGATAAGTGATTTGATATTGCCCGGCATACGATTTATTTCATTCGCGCGCTTAACAACTGCTTCGTAAGTTCTTAGAAAATTTGATTGTATTACTGTTTCAATCGTCTGATAATCTGCTGTCGCCCAGTTTTTAAGGTTATCTGGCACACCTACAGCCTGCCTGACAAGTGGCGGTAACTTGTTAAATTCTTCAACCGCTCCATATGTACCATTCCGCAACGCTTTACTAACTAATCCCCAGGCTGTCATTCCGTCAAGTTCCTGCGGTTGTGATATGGTCTGTATTTTGCCTATCAGTTGCCCTATGCTTGGGGCAAATCCGCTTATATCAGAATGGATATACGCTTTAAGTGCAACTGATATTTGCTCGTAGCTGTATTCTTCCAACATCATATTCCACACATCTACTGTCTCGGACAAGTTGCTCGGCTTGTAATTGGGGTAGCAATCACACATAATGCGTATAATTTTAACTGTCTCGTCTCTTGTCAAGAATTACCACCCACCTCTAACTTTAATCGTCGTGCCATCTCGCCAATCTCTTCCTTTTCCAAGATGGTAAAAGCAAATAGTTCCTTTATGGCTTTTACAGTATCGTCAACAGCTTCATTGTAGCCAACTGCATATCCGTGGTTATATCCGGTCTTCTCGTTTTTCAGCATCTGCGCTTCATTGTGCTTAAACAGCCTTGCCTCATCTTTGGTCAGCCACTTTATCCATTTTCCACACTTATTGCAATACAGTCCTACTTGTGTACCTTTTTCCTCGATAAACCCATTCACAATGCCACATTTATTACAAGTTATTGTCATTTATTATCACTCCTTTACACATTATCCCAATCAATAGCACCCTTGTTAGTTGAATGTGGCTCATTGTCTTTTAGTGCAAACAATCCTTGCCAGCAATGGTCTACTGACTGATTAAGAATTTTAACAGCTAAGTTATTATCTCCGCCCGATAGCTTGTCAAGAGTATTCATAGCCCTGTGTAATGCCTTGTCGGTACATATAGGCTTCTTAATTCTCTTACGCATTGTCACATATTCATTAAATGCTTCATCAAGCAATTCATCATCGGGATAATAACTTTTCTTTTTGGATATTACGTTAGTAATATCTTTTTCTTTTATATTCTTATCATTCTTTAATTCTTTATCATTATTACATTCTTTACATTCTTGTATGTGTTCCGTCACTGTTTCCGTTGGTGTTTCCGTAAGTGTTCTATCGGTGTTTCCACTACTGTTTCCGTTGGTGTGTTCGTTAGTGTTTCCGTTACTGTTTTCTAAAAACTGGAAAACGCTGTAATTTACTATGGTTAGAAGTGTTCTATTATCGTTGCTTTCTTTTTGCACCATATTTTCATTTTCTAGCATTTTTAAAAAACGATATGTTCTATTTACACTCCAATTCCATTTTGTTGATAACTGTCGGACAGATGTTAAAATCTGCCCACTTGTTATTGTAATTATTTCTCCATTGAATAATAGTTTTGTATCTGAATGGTTAGCGGTAAGCAATAAATCAACCCAAGCTGAACGCTTGTCAAATGGTTCATTTACTCGCCATATCCAACAATCCAGTAGTTGCCTATGCAATTTTATCCAACCTTTATTCATAGTCTACCTCTTCAAGTTCTGTCACATTGTTACTTCACTAAATCGTTAATATTAACTCTGAATCCGTCAAATTTCTTACAACTGCTTTCAACATAAGTGGCTGTATCAAAAAATATCAAATTCCCTTTCTTGTCCGTTGCCATACTCACGCCATTCTGTATTAAGTTGCTTTTAAGCAAATCAAGTATTATTGATATTTCCTGCTTTGTTTCGCCTTTCATAACTCGCTTTCCTTTCGCAAATAATCCATATATCCCATAGACTGATTAAGAACATATACCGATACGGCATTTGTAAGTCTGCTGATGAGTTCGTCACTATCCTTATTCAAGTTGTAAGCATTTCTTACAACTTCGTCAATCTGCGTATATTGTGCTTTGCCTTGGCTGTTAATCCAAGCTGTCAAGTCCATAACGGATTTACTCTCAATCTTCTTGCTCAAAAAGTCAGTTAATTCAAACTGTCCGTCCTGCGTCATTCTAACTCTCCTTACCTCTCCATATTTCTTCATCAAGAATATACTGTCTGATAAATCTATCTGCGTATTGTGGGTGTATCATTGACCTTGCTGTTTTCTTATTATCTGCCCCCACTTTTGCATAATGTTCTTTTGTCATTGTTCTTATAGCGTCCTTGCATTCGATAGCGTTATAACTAATTGCTTCAAAAATAAGATTATTCTGCGGTTCACAATTCAAAAACCAATACTGTGTAGGCTTTTTATAATAATCTCCGTTGTTTCTTCTGTCTTTATCAATTACCGCCGGAAGATAGCACCAATACCGCCTTAAAAAATGCTCTTCCGAGTAGGGGTTCTCCATTACTAACTTCAACCCTTTTCTTATGCAAATAATAAATAATTTGTTTACCAAATCATACATAAGTGAAACCTCTTTAAGTAAATTCATATCAAATTCGCATTTTTCTTCCAAAGACCATTTTTTCTGACTTGCCGACTGTCCTCTGAACCACAGCATTATCTGATTTTCAAACCTTATGCAAGGGAAAAACGCAAATATCAAATCATCAGAACTTATCCTATCGAATAAACTCGGCTTGCCTTGATACCCCCCCCTCAATCTCTTTAAAGAGGTCGGTAACATAATCTGTTTCGCCAAATTCATTCTGAATGTCATAGTCATAAGATTCAATTCCATATTTCTTAAAAGCATTCTTAAATGTGCCTGACTGTTCAAATAAACAATGTACTTTCATTCTAAATCTACCAAAAGGAAACCTCGGTTTTATGTGCGCACAACCTATTCCTTTCTTTGATTTTTAGTCTACAGTTTCATACTTATCTTCGTGAAATTCTCTATCTTCTTCGTTTGAATAAGCTCTTTTACAATCTGTGCAAAATTCTAAATGCACCTCTATATCTGTGCTGTTCTCATATTTACATCCTTTGCAATCATTCATTCTGAATCACCCACTTTCAATAAATCCATAAACTTCTCATACTGCTTCTGCGATACCTTGTTGTGCTCTTTTTCTGGCTTTAAGCGGATTATAAGGTGCTTTTCTGCGATAGAGGATAATTCCCTCGCTAACACTTTTTTACCTTGCTGTATGCCTTGCATATAACCTTTAGGGGCTTTTCTCTCGCCTATTGAACCACTAGCACGATTTTCTCCTTGACCGCCTAAACTGACATTTCTAAGCTGATAACCTTTGTCTGCATATAGCTTGATGTAATACTTTTCTTTCTCGTCAAGTTGGCTTTCTGAAAAATTCAGAAATTCAACTCGCCAGCCATAAGGATTTTTCTCTTTGTCATACAACTTATGTTTGCGTAAGCTAAGGTCTATATGCTGTTCATAGCCTACAAGGTGGCTTGCCAATCTGCTGATTGTATGTACTGCCTGTCCGATATAAGCATACTTAAATCCGTTTTCATCTTCTCGGAGTAAGAAATATATTCCGCTATTGTCATTCAGCTTTGGATTCAGCTTCAATAGTCGCTTTTTGTTTTCCTGTTCTATTGCCTTGGCTCTTGCTATGTTTTGATAATTCAAGAATTACCACCTGCCTTTACTATCTCTATTGCTTCATTCTCTGTCATACTCACACCTCTTAATTAAATGGTAATCCCTCATCAGCTACATTATCCGGAATTGACATAAAGCTATCCGAACTAGCATTACCGCCCATAATTCCGTTACTATTATTGTTCTGCTGATTAACACGACTTTCACAAAATTCGTGTCGCTCAACTACACAATCATTAGTGTAGACTTTCTGTCCGTCTTTGTTGGTATAGTTGCCTGTCTGCCATCTACCCTCAACGATAATCTTAGTTCCTTGGTGTAAATACTTTTCCGCAAACTCTCCATTCTTACCAAATGCGATACAGTTAATAAAGTCTGCCGCCTGTTCACCCTCTTTTTTGAAAGCTCTGTCAACAGCTAATGTATATCTTGCTACTGCCATACTTCCGTTTGATGTCTGTGAATATCTAATTTCTGGCTCTCTTGTTAATCTTCCACATAAAATTACTCGATTCATTGTTATTCCTCACTTTCTACTAACTCAAATCTGTATTTCTGTTCTGCATTAGGATATTTTCCCTTATCAACCTCACTCATAAACATTTCGAGAGGTCTGTTCCAGATATGTCCCTCATATTCATACGCAACCGCCAGTTCTTCTGTTTCGGTATGTCGTGAAATGCCGATAATGGTAACAATTTTACCTAGCTTAAAATGCTTATATTTCTCGCCCTTTTTAGGCAAAGGTCTGTCAAATTCTGTACTGATGTTATCTGCCTTAAAATGCCTTGTAAGTAACGCAAGGTCACAATTTTCTTCTAATTCTCCGTCAGCTTCAAATTCTTCACTTTCTTCAATATGCAACTGCTGGATAATATCCTCGCTTTCCATGCACAGTTCACTAATTCTGTCTTCAAAGTTGGCTACATCTTCTATCTCATCATTTTCTACAAAGTAGCCGCTAAACCTAAATATCTTTGCCATATTATCCCTCGCTTTCTAATAACTCTTTATTGTCAAAAATGTTGCCGATAACTTCATATTCAGTATCATACTCAAGTCTGTGCTTATAATATTTTTCGTTAGGAATTGTACATATAATTTCAAAATCTCTAAATGTTATAAGTGTATTCACCTTGTCATTATTTATTTTTACAATATCATTCTCCCAAATCAGCTTACCGTTCCTGTCTTTTAAGCCTGTGCATTGGCAGACGGTATCTCTATCCACATCATAAGCACATACAAGTATTGGTCCATTGGTTTTGACCTCTAACAAACTTGTTGCAATCTTGCATGTTCCATCTTCACAAGTGAGTAGAGAGCCTGTAACCCATTCTCCGTTATCAAGTCTTTTTGCCTTGTACAAATATCTATCCATATTTTCTCCTATTCCGCTTCTGATTGAAGCCATTCCATGCAACTAGCTTCTCCTTCATATTCTTCGCCAAATGTGTTCTTAAAAGTTACAAGAAACTCTGCTAACTCCTCATCCGACATATTCCTTATCCTGTCGGCATTGGTTGTTGTGAATTTAGACGAAGTAATCTCCATTGTCACATCTGTAACAAGTCCATCTCCGTAACCATCTAGCTTTACAGCCTCAATACCGCCGGCAAAATTGCCATTTAGAGATAAATTCAACATTCTTGGTTTCCCTGTAGCACCACCATATCTATTTTCTTCTGTATCAAGAATTTTTATTAAATCACTAACTGTTACTATTTTCATTTCTCTATTTTCTTTTCTACTATCACATCTGCAACAAGGTTCGCTATCTCTTGAATTGCTGTTGTGCTGGCAGTTACAAGAAGTTTTTTCTTTCATAGATAAGTCAAGATAATACTTTAAATCTTTTATAAGGTTGATAGTTCCGTAGAGCTGTTTTTCTTCAAGTATTTCAATAACTTCTGATATTCTCCTGTTAAAATCTCGCTTGCTTACACTTTCAAGAAATTTATCCATTTTCTCCACCTCTCAATTCTTTCAGTTTTGCTTCTGCCTCTGATTTTGCTAAGTCCATGCCGGCAAGGCATCCACTTGCGTATGCTTCCTCGTAGCACCTATCTATTGCTTTGTAAAATTCATCACAAAATAATTCAGTAAGAAGGCATTCTGAACACTTGTAATTCTCGTGGTAGCATGTAGATTTTATATGAACGCATTCTCTATGTGCTGTCGCGCCATCTTTTGCCGGCAACTTGATAAGTCTTCCCTGTTTCTCTAAATCCTCATATTCTTTGAGCTTTTTTAGATATTCAGCAACCTGCTTATGTTCCCAATATTCCTTTATTCCATTACCCATAACTGCTGTTTCGAGATACTTAACATCACAAGCTTTTTCGTACATTCCTGTTTTTCTGTCGCAGTGCTCAATTATCTCATCAATCGTTAATCTCTCCATTGCTGCTCCTTTCCCTCTTAATCATCTTCTTTCTCTTTCTCCTTGACTTCTACAAGACAATCTGCAATAGCTTCTTTAATAATCAAAGTATTGTATCTTTCAAGGCTGATTGTTATTGTTTTATCCTCACATTCTGTTATATTTCCTAAAATATCTCTGTATTTAGCCATATAATCTCCTTTCTAAAAAGAGCACTCATTAGGACTTAATCCCAACCCTTATAAAGACTTTCAGATACTTCAATCTCTCTGCTATTTAACTCATTTAAAGCCTTAATCAGCTTTAACTTTGTTTCTCTGCAAGGAAAATATCCGTACTTTGCATATCTCAGCATTCTTTCAAATGTACTCATAGGAAAAGGTATCTTATCATCAATAACAAGTCTTTTAAGATGTAAATGTTCAAAAAACTTATCATCATATATAACCCTGTATTCAATATGATTTTCAGCCTTGTCATCATTTTCAAATGGAATTTCTTCTACTTCTGCACCTGTTTCATCTTCAACCTCTGCTTTGTAGTAGGCAAATTTAGTGATAGAAAAATCAAATTGGCTTATAATCTGCTCTGCTGTTCCATAGATTTTACTGATTAACTCAAGCCTTATTCCTGTTTCTTTGTGAACATAAGCCTTTACATTATCGTTCTCATACAAAAACCTATATTCGGCTTCATCTTCCGATACAGTATCTTCCATTGTTCCATCAGTATATCCAGCCGTCATGCTATCAAAGTAATCGACCGCTTCCTCTCTATCTCCCTCGTTTTGAAAGAATATATCAAGGTCTTTCACTTTCTCTTGATTAAATATATTCTTGAAGCAACCGCCACAGATAAAGCCTTTATGTCCTTCCATAAATTTATCAAGCCAATTTAACATCCAATAGTTATCTCTGTTTTCTTTAATCAAAATGGACATTCATCTCCTTTCCTTAAAACCCATTCCTTGTTCCGCTCCGCAGCATCTACATTCGCCCCATAAGCGACTTTTTTCATCTTCTCGATAAAACTATCCTTGTCGGCATTTTCACTTGACAGATGGCACATTATGACATTCTGTAGGCTATCTGAATAATTTGCCTTAACAAAATCACAAGCTGTGTCAATACTTAAGTGACCTCTGAAAACGTGATTGGCTTTGCCTGTGTTATCCCTGTCGATTAAATCCTTGTCATAGTTCACGCCTAAGAGAATGTGGTTAATATCCTTAAATCGCCACTTAATCAGCTCTGTGTCGGTAATATAAAGCATTTTTCCCATCTCTGGATGTGTAATCAAAAATCCATAGCAAGGACACTCACTACCATCTGCATTTGTATGTGTCCATCTGCCATCTACTGTTGTTAAGTCAAAAGCCTGTACCTTGAACTCCGTTCCTATTCTCATAGGTTCAAGACTTATGTATGGGGCAAATACTGGTATTCCCATAGCTTCAAAATCTTTTACTGACTTGCTGTGGTCAAGGTGCTGGTGGGTGCATAACACACCCACAACATCTTTAATATTCCAGTTTAAGCCTTTTTTAATTTCCTTAATCGGTATTCCGCAATCAAGGATAAGTGTTTCTTCGTCATCAGCGGTTAATGTATAACAGTTACCGGAAGAACCGCTTGCGATACATTTAAGTTTCATTTAAGTACTCCTTTAATACTTAATATTCATATTTCCGTGTTCATTAACCCAGTCAATAGCTTCTGCGTATGTCACGCCATTATTTTTCAAGACATATAGAAGATTGTGGAATTTAGGATGTGTTTCTTTTAGCCTTAAAAATCTGCTTTCTTTCTCTAAGTGACATCCGAATCCACACAGCACGCAGCCGGTTCTTTGACATCCTGTAGTTTTCAGCAATGGTCTTTCCTTATCAAAAATTCCAAAATCCGCAAATGACATCTGATTTTCACATTGCCCCATAGCTTCATAGTCTGTGACTATTTCGCCATAAACAGAACATATAGGTAGATTGTTTTCTTTGATGTAAAGCAACACATCTTGTTCAGTCCAAAAAGTCATCGGCTTACTATGAGGACATTTCGCATCAAATGCGTTACATCCCTCTTGCATCCATTTTTTGGCTCTCAATGAACTTTCACTTGCCATAGTCGCTATAATTGGCTTTCTGCCTGTTTTCTTTTCGTAATCGTGTGCAGGCTTTTTCTTCATAATGTCGCAACATAAGTCACTTATCTCAAATGGTGCGTCAAGAAAGAATTTGTATTTTTCTTGATTAAACTGACTATAATTTCCTTTTCTGTCTTTCAATTCTCCATTTAATCTGCGTAACCTATATTCTGAACCACTAGGGATAACTCCCATCCGCAAGCTCTTGTACTGTTCGTTCTGTTTGTCTATTCTCCTGTCTATTCCTAACAGGTCTGCCATATAGCAAGCATACGGAATCGTCTGTCTGTCTGTCTGTTAAGATTGTGTTGTCAGATTTTTGACTGTCAAGGTATTTAACATATTTTCTTGCACCACTTACGCAGTTTGACACTTCCTTGCTAATCATTGGAAATCCATACTTTTCGCAAACCTGTGCGAATGAAATCTTAGGTTTCAAAATTACAAGATTATCAAATGTCTTGGCAAACTCCTTTAACTCTGGATATTGCGTCGGAACATCTACGAACACAAAAGGGATATTTTTATATCCGCAAACTTCTCTGATTATATGTCCTAAAACTGTACTATCCTTGCCACCGCTAAATGACAGATACACACCATCTTCGCCAAATTCATTTACCCAGCTTCTTATTCTCTCTGCTGTCATTAAAACCTTGATATTCAGCGGTAATGCCTGCCATTGGTATAACTCCTGCATTGTGTGTTTTGCCATACTCACACCTCTATTTCATCATCCTGTGGGAACTGAAAGAAAGCATTGTTAATAAAATCTACTTTTGACGGCTGATTTTCTGCTCGCACAATAACACCGCATTTCTTTAATCTTTCAAATTCCTTTGCCACATCTTCTGAAACATCAACGTTCTGCATTACGATAGGCATACTGGTGTATGATTCTCTAAGCATTTCCATAGCCTTAATTGCCTTTTCTTCGGCAGAATATTCAGCTATCTTTATTGCTACACCAATGCTAGAATTGTGGCAATAAATGTTTGTACGTTTTGGCTCTACAAGTTCTGCACATATCATGTTAAAAGAACTGGTTTCATATGGAACATCTACTGCTCCGCCCTGTGAAATTACTCTCATTTGAAAAACTCCTTTCTGACGTCAACTACCTTACACTTTAATTTGTAACCCCAATCATCAATCGGCGGTCTTTTACTCGGACAGCAGATAAAATCTCTGCAAATTCTCGGTCTGACTGAATAAATCTCGCACTTTTCTTTTGACTTATCATCATTAAGAAACGGACAAGTTATATCCATTGTTGGTGTAGCTGTCGGATAATTGTGCCTGTGTTCCTTGATATGATGTTTTTTGATGTACTTGCGGATTGTTGCAATTTCTTCTTCCGTCATAGGAAGCAAGTTACTGCAACAATTACCGCATTGAGTACATTCTCCGTTGCAAGTCAAGTCATAAGTGCCATTATTCATATCAGCCATTATCTGTTCTAAACTTGCTGATTTCATAGGCTTACTCCTGCATGAATGGCGGTAATGTGCTATCTGCCTGTTCTTCGGTTACTTCTGTGGCTGTACTGTCAATAATGTCGCTTTCTTCAAAATCAACACTATTTGCGTTCTGCTCAATATCATTTTCGGCTAACTTCTGTGGGTCGGTTTCAATCTCCATTCCGCTCAAAAATGTATTCTGTTGTGTCGGATTTTCAAAATCTAACTCAATATGCTTGCAAAGCCTGTGAAGTACAGTTTTCTTATACATTTCCCCTGTAAAATTCTTCCAAGCTGGACTATTGCTTGCTTTACTTGATTTCCTTGTATTTTCAAGGTCTGCAAGGCTCATTGTGTCATACTGCATACCACCATCAGCATATAAGCAAACTGCAAATGCACCGATTATTTTCCCATCATTAAATGGTAATGGCTTAAAATCAAAAGTCTGTTCTCCACTTACAATCTTTTCCTCAAAGCTATCGCCCTCACGAACTAACTTTGCATAAATATCCTTAATCGGTCTAATTGAATACTTCTTTGCCAATTTCTTAGCACCTCTGTAATCTGTCTGATAGTTAAGCTGATTTCCATAAGGTACTAAATAACATTCCTTTGAGTAAAAATCCAAACCAAGATAAGCACCCTTTAAAAGTCCTGCTGTCAACTGCGACTGATTATATTTCTGTAAGGCTGGATTATCATTGATAAGTGCTAATGCGTTCTGCACAAATCTTGCCTTATTAAAATCCTTTGGAAGTGCTTCTGATACACTATCCAGCTTTTCAGTAAGTGCTAAACTAAAAGTTTTCTTTTCTGCAACTGCTGTATTCTCTGCCATAATTATTCCTCACTTTCCACTTCTTTAAATTTGCCATCAACTAATTTATAGAATGTATCTTCTTTGATACGCTCACCGTCTACATATTCTGTTTTTACACACCTAGGTTCCCATATGTAATTTCCTTTTTCATCTGTACTGTCAGTTTTTGCCCATTCTGCTAATGTTATCCAGCTACCGATTTTTGCTCTTGCTATCGAATTATAACCTGCTGCCATAACAACTGAATCTTTACCCTCGGATGTTATCTTTGCGTAATCTCCACTTGAACCTATCTGTGCGTAATCTCCACTTGAACCTATCTTTGCGGAATCTCCACTTGAACCTATCTTTGCGTAATCT
>ERZ1034691.909-NODE-909-length-20819-cov-8.519987_pt1 | contig 20819 bp, 37 predicted proteins | sample MGYA00520638_ERZ1034691 | MGnify/ENA primary metagenome ERZ1034691 (study PRJEB33766, sample SAMN09781763) | gut metagenome | biome: gut microbiome | host: Homo sapiens | place: Madagascar | study: EMG produced TPA metagenomics assembly of the PRJNA485056 data set...
GAATTAAAGAGTGGACACATTTATGTGAAAGCGCAGGAATCTATTTAAAAAAGTCAAATGACGAATACAAGACAGTTTATGAATTTTTTAAAGAATTATCTAAAATATTTAAGAGAGAAAAGGACTTATTAAATGATAATCCGGCAAGTAAGCGCAGATAAATGGGATGGAATTTACATAGACAATGATCTTATAGCAGAAGATCATCCAATAAATTTTTCATTTGTTATTAAAACACTAATCGAAGAAATCAATAAAAGAAAAGAGAATATAGAATATGAGAGTTACTGGGTAGACAGAAAATGGATGACAAGATGGGGCAATCTGCCGAGTAATTTCAATATGATTCCAAAAGATATATTAGAAATGAACGAATAAATATGATTATTACAGGAATGAATCACTTCCAGAGAGTATGTTTAAAGAAAATGGTTGAATGGTACAACACAGATGCCGATATTCACCATACGCGGCAAAGGATTAATCTTGATAATGTATTTGTAGTATGGAGTTGCAAAACATTACAGAATTATAAATGTCTAGTATCCACAACGGTTTCTGGTGATGGCATTTACGCGGAATATACATATAATGGGGACAAACAAGAACTTTATGAAGATGTATATAAGAAACTTACAAATACTTGCATTGAGAACGAATAGGGGGAAAAATGAAACCAATTGTGTTTTATGATTTCTATGCGATAGGGATCAATAAGGTAACTGTTGAAAAAGATAAATTAAATAAGTTGCTTGATGATTTTTACAATGCAGGGCTTGAAGATGGAAAAAACATGGCAGGTATGATGCATATGCCAATAGATGTCAATAAACTTGATAGAGGTACTACGTATAAATCAAACGGCAAAATTGATTTGACACACCCAAAAGTTTCTAGTCAAGTAATTTCTTCTCAGCTTTGACGACGAAATTTATTTTTCATCGTAAAGGGTATGAAAAATGACGAAAAATCAAAAGGAATATAAACAGGCAGTCATCAAGGAAATTCATAGAAGATATAAAGTAGATTGGATTACGGCAAGTAAAATGCTTGCCTTGACCAATATAGATGATTCATTAAGAGATTATCCAAAAGAAACAATGCATGATGATACTGATTATTGGGCAGAATGGGCACACGAAGCTTGGATATCAAAGCTTTATCCATTTTTGTAGAAAGGAACAGATATGGAGGTATTATGTAAAAGTGACTATCAAGATTTATATCGCGTAATGGACGGAGTGCTTTTGGTCGTAAATAAGTTCCGATATACCCTTGAAAATGGTAAATATCGTATTTCTACTTATAGTAAATCGAGAGATTCCACCGTATATGTTAAAGGTTGTCAGGATCAATTACGTAAATTAATAAAACCAAGACAAAGTTATATTTGTGGAAATGTATGTCCGGTTGGTACAGTTGTTTATTACGGATATCTCATTGAAAAATGTCCAGTAGAAGAATATGATTTCCAGATTAAAACGACTGGAGATTTATTCAGCGGCAACGCAGCTCAATTAACAGAAGTTTTAGAAGAAATCACAGAGAAGATTGGAGAATATAAAAAATGAAAAACGCATGGAAAGTAGTTTTAATTGTATTCGTAGGTGTTTTAGCCGTGCTTCTTATGGGAGTATTTGGAGTCCAGGGATTCCAGAATAAAGCGATTTCATATGAAGAACAGGTAAACACGGCAGAATCAGATATTAAAGTTCAAGAAAAGAGAAGAGTAGATTTAGTATACAATCTTGCTGATTGTGTAAAGCAATATGATAAACATGAATCTGAAACACTGAAAGCAATTGTTGATGGACGAGGTGGATCAAGTGGAGATGTAGAAAATGTAACTACTGCTATTTCCGCAGTAAGTGAAGCATATCCAGAGCTGAAATCTAATCAGAATTACAAAGAATTAATGAATGAACTGTCTATGACCGAAAATCTAATTGCTGAATACAGAAGCAATTACAATAAGCAAGTTAAATCATACAGAAGATATGTACGAGCATTTCCACAGAGATTTTTCTTAAATATGCTCGGATATGAAATTCAGGACTTCAAGTTACTTGATTATGGAGCAACTGAGGATGCACCACAGAACTTATTTGGAGAATAAATATGAGAAGAGGATGGGATTTTGGCGACTTTGAAATAACAAGGCGCGAAGTTCTTGCCAGTGTGTCAATTATTGCAATCATGCTTTTGATTGGCACACTGCTATCCGCCAAAATATCAAATTGGCAGATGGATAGAAATGAGAAATATAATAAAGCGGTCAAAATTGAAAACAATACTGACTTGTTCCAATATGGAATGGATACAAATGTAGGAAATGCTTTTGTGTATGGAGAATTAAAAGCTATAGATACCGTTACATATCCGGAAATTGGTGGAAAATATATATATGTGGAAAAAGTAAAAGAAAAGTATACCAAGCATACACGACACGTTGCTCATAGAAGTGGTGATCATACATATTACACAACAGAAACATATTGGACATGGGATTATGCAGGATCTGATGATAAGGAATGCAAAGAAATCTCATTTTGTGGAGTTGATTTTCCAATTAAAAAGATCGATTACCCAAGTCCTGACTATATTCAAACAATAAAAGAATCTTATTATATTAGATACAAGTATTATGGCACCGCCACAAAATACAAAGGAACTATTTTCACTGTACTGAAAAATAAAACAATCGCTGATGGAAGTTCGTTTTATGAAGATTCTAAAATTCCAGAAGTAATTGATAGGTTGGAGTCTGGAATATGGAATGTTGTTTTCTGGATCTTTTGGATTTTGTTGACAGGATTCGCTGTTTTTGGATTTTACTATTTAGACAATAAATGGTTGGAGTGAATAATATGAAAATGTGTGTTACAGGACATCGCCCAAATAAATTATATAGATATGATTTGACAGATGATAGATGGATTGGTCTCAAAGAAGATTTTAAGCAAATTCTGATAGAAAATAAATGTGATGAGGCAATTACTGGAATGGCACTAGGCGTTGATACTATTTTTGCATATGCGGTTTTAGAACTGAAAGAAGATGGACATGATATTAAGTTGCACTGCGCAGTTCCATGTAGGAATTTTTCTAGTAAGTGGAATATCTATGACAGGGTAAAATATCGTAATATTATTTCTTTAGCTGATACTGTAAAGTTGGTATCTGATGAAGAATATAAACCATATCTAATGCAAAAGAGAAATGAATATATGGTTGACCATTCAGATAAAGTCATTGCTGTTTGGGATGGCAGCAAAAGTGGCACGAAAAATTGTATTGACTATGCAAAGAAAATTGGAAAAGACATTATATTTGTTCAGCCATAAAAATTTTCTTTCTAAAAAATCCTTTCTTAGCTGATTTGGTTTTTATCGAATCGTACATTATGAGATATTGCGCGAACAAAATTCTAAACCTATTTTACTCAAAACCGGAATTGGTGCATTTTCTAACAAATATATAAGAGAAAATTTTATGGATAAAATAATATTTGACGAGGTACAAGATGAGTATTGAAGATAAAATCAAAAACGCCAAGAATACTTATTGGCTCACAGATGGCATATCTAAAGAAGAAGTAGACAATATTATTGCAAAAGCGAGAAATAAAATATCAGAGAAACATAAAGATATAATCTCTGAAATGACAAATATATATAGAAGATAATTTTATTGAAGTAAAGAAACTAATATTTGGTGAACATGCAGAATTCAGCATTGATAGAAGCAAATGAAACTGGTCTTTCATCGGCATTTTTAAACTATATGTTGTATTTTATTTCCTTTTATATAGCATATATTGTGCATTTTGTATGAACAACTGAGAGGATTGAATAAATATTATGATACATAAAAAAATAGTGAATACATATGCCGCTATAGCCTCAGTGTTTCCGGCAGAACTTGAAAAAGACTTATCTGATAATGAAAGAATATGTCCTACTTGTCATGGACTCGGAATGGTGGTCGAAGATAATATTTTTCGGCTAAAAGGTGACAATTCAGAATTGGGCAAAAAATATAGATTTCCATATAAAAAACAAGCACTTTCATTTTGTCCAGATTGTTTTAATGGAGTTCAAACACTTTGTCCATATTGTAAAAAACCGTATCTAAAATATAGGACATATTGTGATTGCCCCGGAGCAAAAGAAGAAAAAGAGAGAATTAAAAAAGAGAAACATGACAAATTAATTTCAAATGCAAGAGAAGTAAATGTAGATTGCGTAGAAAATATGCTTTATTGCGAAGAAAATGATGTGTTTTATGAAAATATTCATGATTTTTTTGATCGTTGGTATGACGATATGCCGCGACCTGAAAGATTATGGGTAACATCGAAAGTAGAATTGTCCATTGATGCAGCAAATGTAATAGAAGATGCATGCTCAGAATTGCATGAAGATGCGGTAGATTGTTGCGATTATAAAGAATTGCAAGGAATATTAGACAAATGGTGTAGCGAGCAAAAAGGAACCACCACGTATTATCCGAATTATACAGAATATGTGACTATCGACTGGGATAAATATAATGGATGAATGTATGTGTAAATATTGTGATTATAACTCGAATGAATGTTGTATTTTTATAGATTCGTTAGACGGGAATTATTATTTAGATATTTTAACTTGGAACGCTTATGATGACGACATTGCACATCAGAGAAACTATATAAATTACTGTCCTTGGTGTGGACGAAAGCTAAAAGGAGATAAGTAAACATGGAAAATTTTGAAGAGAAACTTTTGGACATGTTACAAAAGAAAATTCTTTCGGATATTTCAAAACAGGAATTAATCAGTGTGAAATATGATGATAGAATTCCGGTTCCGGAGAATTTACTTACAGAAGTATATATGAGTTTAGATATCACCGTTATTAAAAAGAAATTAAAAGAACGATTAGAAGAAGAAATGGCAGATAAGATTGCTAATAAAATGATCACGGAGTATTCCAATGATATTAAACAAATTATGTGCAACAGAGAACTACGGGAAGAACTTCGCAGTTATATGCGTGGCAAAATTCGTAAAATTGCAGATGATGTATGTATTCCGGAAGGAGAAAATCATGATTATTAATTTAGGTGATAGTTGGAAATGGAAATATTTTCAGCACCCATATTATCGACTTAAAGAAAATGTTTCGAATTTCTATTATAAACATCATAAAAAAATTTACAGATGCAGAATATGTGGATTAAAAGAAGCTCCATTCTTATGTGATTCATATAACAGTCTTCCGAATGAATTTGGATGGCATCAGTTCAAAGATGGAACTTGGGCTTGTCATCATTGTATTGATCATTACGGTGATAAATCAACTGAGGAATGGAACGAGATGGTTAAAATGCACAACAGAATGCTATATCAGAATTTACGAAAGATGGGGATACATAAATGAAAGTGTTAAAAAATAATTATCCTGAAACACTAGAAAAACAAGCTTTAGAGAATATAGAAGTAGAATGTGAAAATTGCGGATCTATTTTGAGTGTCAACAATAAAGACACTCATATCGGATGGCTAGGAATGGAATACGTGACATGTCCTTGTTGTAATAAAGATACCTCTGTAGAAGAATTTGAGGGAATCACAGTCACTGCGAAAAACGTAAATTTTCCAACACATTTTCTTTATACGGACAAAGAGCAAAGATGGGTTGTTCATATAGAAGACGAGAATATCAATAAAGACATCAAAAAAGGCATTGAATATTTCAGATTAAATAAAGATGAATATTATTGGTTTACTCAATCTGGAGATGCTATCGTAATTATGTTCCGTTATGAGGATGATTCTAATTATTCCGTTTATGTATCACGTAGTTTTTACGAGGGAGATATCGAATTTGAAGGAGAAGATTATAAATGACAGATTTTGAAACATGGATGCTGGATGATGGATATGACAGAATATTTCGATTTCTAAGATATCGACAGCCAGGGCAATTTACTCCTGAAGAAATGGACAGAAAGTATTCAGATCAACCACTAGCATATTTAGATATCCATTATGAATTTATGAAAATCGAAACGGCGATTGAATTGCCGGATGGAGATATTCTATTAGAATATCATTTATGTTATAAAGATGAATCTGGATGGGATATTTCTGATACATTGGATTATATCAAACTAAGCCAGATTGAGTTATCTTTTTATCCGAAAGAACAGGTTTTAGGAGAATAATGAAAGTAACATTTCAACCATATATGGGGTCAAATCTATATATGGTATTACAAGTAAATACATAATGAGGTGATTACAATTAAGATTTATAAAGAAAAACAATTTCTGATATTTGATTTCGAAGACGGAAGAACATGTAAATATGATTTTGCAACGAAAACAAGCATTGGAATAAAAGGTAAGCCTGTAAAAAATTTGCAACATCAATTACAGGGATATACATTGAATATGCTATGGGATTATTTTGAAGATAAAAATTACGCGAGATTTTTACAGTATATTCAGCAAGTAAATTCCCGATATGGCATGAAAAATATCGGAACTATTTTAGATAATGTCCCATATTATAAAAATCTTGAACAGATATTTTCAGCGGGCATAGAAAATATTATAAATCTCCGCCATCATGATATAGATTTTACTATAAATGACATTCCTAAACCATTGATCAAAATCGCTAAAGAACATAATATTACAATTTCAAAAAGATTAATTTCGAATTATAAAATAAACCCTAATGCACATCTAATCGCATATAATTTGGATTATATGACCTTAAACGACGATGATATCTATTATATAATGATGGGAACCTCAAGTTATAGACAGGATGAACCTGGATATTTCAATAGGTTGATTACATCATATGGATATAATGGAAAAGCTCTTTGGATGTATTTTGATCGTTTAAAAACATTTGAAGCTCTTACAGATTTTGATTACATTATAAGAGAAATTTATGATTATGCTCGTATGATGAGTACTATAAGTAATAAATATGATAAATATCCTCGTAATTTTTTAACTACACATAAAATTGCATGTCGCAATTACAATCGATTAAAGAAAGAATTTGCGGAAGATATTTTTAAAAAGAGAATTAATAAAATGTATGAAGTTGCATATAAGGATTATATTTTTTTATGTCCAAAATGTACACAGGATATCAAAGACGAGGCAGTAATGCAGAACAATTGTGTTGCTTCTTATATTGATAAGGTGATTAATGGAGAATGTCAGATTCTATTTCTCAGAAAGAAATCTAATCCAAAACAGAGCCTTGTAACAGTTGAGGTTAGAAAAAACAGAATTGTTCAGGCTCTTAGAAAATTCAATAATCCAGTGACGGATGAAGACCAAAAAGCAATCGATTATTTCAATAAAAAATTTGAAAAGGAGAAAATGGCAGCATGATTGAAACAGGAACAAAATTAAGACTTATTAAACCGATTGGCGGATTAAAAAATATTGGCGGAGAATTTACTGTATCTGAAGTAAACGATGATATGATCTACTTTTATTCTAAATCTGGGGATGGATGCATTTCAAGAGATGAATGGAGTATGTATTTCAAAGAAATCAAATCAGAGGAAAGTAATTGGGGAAAATGGTATACAGAAAAAGCCAAATTAGTTTTTGATAAACAAACAATCGAATTTTTCATAAAAGTTAGATATAATGACTATGGATTACAGGTTAAATATAAGGGGCTGAAAGCGAAAGCTCTTGTTAAAAATCCATATGATTTTTATTATGATGAACTTTTTTCTAAAGCTTGCCGTAAACTGTTTTGTAAATATTCAAAAGATAATGATGTCGTTTTCTTGAGGAAGCTAAATCATGAATAAATTATGTTTCCTTAAAGAAATGATGAATCCAATTGTCGAGAAATGTTTGGATAAATATGGTGGTGGAGAATTATATTTTACAGAAATTGATGCAATGATTAAATCAAATCCTGTGCTGATGGGTGAATACATTCAATATATCACAGAAAAAGAGAACATATATAATGTGATACTTAGCGGTGAAATTGGACTGAAATATTTTGCTATGCAATTGAAGCAACAAATTCCGAGTGATATTAATCTATTTCTGCTTCCTGGTAGACTCAGACTAAATCCATCAAAATTATTTGAGGCAGACAATAACATATTAGAGTCACGAACAGTCTTATCATCTAAATATATATTTTTAGATGATAGCTATTATAGCGGTAAAACATTAAATGCTGTGTCTGGCTTTGTGAAGAAAGGTGGCGGAGTTATTGAAAAATCATATGTGTTTTATGATGGCTCGCCAGTAAAAACAAATGTACAAAGTTTATATAGATATTACGACAATTTGGAGAATTAATATATGAATGAATATTTAGAAAAACATGGTATTGAAAAAATAGAAAATCTTATAGGAATGATCGTATATCATACATATCCATCACAGGGGATTATTCAATCCAGAATCCGTAAAATATTATTCAAAACGAAATGGATTATTTATGATGAAAGTAATTATGGCATCGAAGAACTAGGCAAATCCGTATTTTTTGATTATGACGAGGCAAAAGAATATGAATTTTCGCAGCTTAACAAAAGAACCGCTAGATAGTTAATTAACACCGTTTCTAAAAATATGGATAATCACAATTCGGAAATCGACACTTTATATCGGCTCCTTAAAAAATATCCGACAGAGGAATCGCGTAAACATTATCATAAAAATTGCGGGAATTGTGTAAATGTATCCGATGATTGTATAGCTGGTATTTGTAGAGAATGTATGGAAGACGAAGTGACTACTGGAAAATTCGAAAATTGGAATCCGGATTTAGAAAAACTTAAAGAATTATGGATTCAAACAGAGAATTAATATATATGAACCGATGTTTTTAGAATTGAAGGATGTAAAGTATGTATAAAGAATTAAGTAAAGATGAAGATTTTTCAAAATCTTACCCTACATGGGTAATTGCGTATTGTGTTGACATCAATTCCTTTTTTGTAACAAATCAGAGACATTTCTTTTGGGAATACGATAATGAATTTTCCTGTGAGAGCGATGCCATAGAATATTTCAAAACTCATTTAGATGAATTTAGGAAAATAAGGAATGAGATACTGACCTCAACTGGCGGTTGGAGTGTAAATAGCGATTTATATTTAGAAAATACACAAGAAAGTTTCAAATATGATGAAACGGAAACTTCGGATCTTGATATTCGCGGAATTGCGACTAATAGAAAAGAAGAAATTTTATCAAATATTCGTTTTGAACAGTTCGTAAATGAAGAAACTGATACTACTATATATTCCTTTAACAAGATGATTACATTGTTGTCAAATTGCAATCCAAATACCATCGAGATTTTAGGGTTAAAACCGGAACATTATCTTTATGTTAGCCCCGTTGGACAGGAATTATTAGATAATGCTCATATGTTCTTGTCAAAGAAATGTGTTCAGTCATTCGGAGGGTATGCAAATAGCCAGTTACGAAGACTTGATAATAAAGCAGTTCGTCTCGTAGGGCAAACCGAAAGATAGAATCATATATTAAACAGTATTAAAAATGCATTTACAACTTTCCCTGATAAATATTTTTCATTTAAAGAGGATGATATTAAACTCTATGTAGATAAAGCCGTACAGGAAGATTATGACACTGAAATTTTCATGGACATTAATTTGAAACATTATCCTCTAAGAGATTACAAATCTATGTGGTCTGAAATGAATAATATTGTGAAGGATTATTCAAAAATTGGCAAACGTAATAAACACGCAATTGAACACGAAAAACTTGGTAAACACATGATGCATCTAGTTAGACTATTCTACACATGCTTTAATATCCTTGAAAATGAAAGAATTATTACATATAGAAAAGAAGAACATGATTTACTCATGGATATTCGAAATGGTAAATATCTTGATGAAAATCGACAACCAATACCAGATTTTTTTGAATTGGTTGATAAGCTTGAAAAACGTTTGGAATACGATAAAGAGAACACATCTCTTCCGGATAATCCAGATTACAATAGAATCAATGATTTTGTAATTTCCGTCAATGAACGGATTGTAAAAGGAGAATTATGAATAAACGAATAAGAAAAAAGTATCTAAAGCAGCATGGTTTATATGTTCATCCAAAAGAAACGTGGTCGTTAGATATTACTCTTGCACAATATATAATACCTCGATTGAAATTATATAAAAAACTTAACGATACTATCCCTGGTCGTTTGGAATCACATGACGAATGGGACAAAATTTTAGATAAAATGATTTATGCCTTTGAATGTATGTCCGATGAATTTTGTAATTATGGGGTAAACACAGATTTACCTAATTGGATTGAGGAATATGACAAAAGACAAAAGAAAGTAAAAGAAGGACTTCAATTATTTGCAGATTATTTTCAGGCATTGTGGTGGTAAAGGGAGAATTATAATATGTGGAAAAATACAAACAAATACAATAATATGATTAGTGCTTTCCAGTGTGATTTTGCATGTGCCAGAGATGCCAATTTTCGACTATCCGATTTAGATACTGCAATTATAAATAAAGATGATCCTCGGCATAAAGAAATCAATAGGGATATTGACCTCCTGGAAGAATTAGAATTTCTTCTCAGATACGGAAAAGCAAAAATTATGGTAAAAGAAGGAGAATAAATATATGGGAACTAAATTTCTAATTTTTATATCTATGATTTTCTGCCATATTGTAGATGATTATTATTTACAGGGTTGGCTTGCATCTGCAAAACAGAAATCATGGTGGGATAAAAACTCGCCAGATAAATTATATAAACATGATTATATCGCTGCGTTGTTCATGCACAGTTTTAGTTGGACATTTATGATGATGCTTGTTCCTACAATTTACATAATTCTATTTGGCGGAAGATATTACCCGTTAGTATTTGTAGTCAATCTCATTATTCATATGATTACCGATAACCTAAAAGTAAATGCAAAAGTAATTAATTTGTGTCAGGATCAGTTGATTCACATGATTCAGATTATTGGAACGTTTATCGTTCTTATCATATGTAGATAAATGATACCAAAAGGAGAATTAACAACTGTCCAAGTATGAATGACATAAAACTTATCATATAGTAGCGATTATCTCTAACGAGATATGATAAACCAGTTAATTAAGTGGTGGGTTAGGACTGGAATCTGAAAAGATGAAGTAACTACCACATTAATAAATAAGGGGGATTAAAAATAGGAGAAATTTATAAAATCACAAACCAAATTAATAATAAAATATACATAGGCGCGACAAAAAGATCTATGAGTATTAGGAAGAAAGATCATTTAAAATCATTTAATAATATGTATTCGCGAATGTATAATTATAAATTATATAAAGCAATGAGAAAATATGGTTCTGAAAACTTTATATTTGAATTAATTGAGAAGTGCGACAATGATCTATTAGATCAAAAAGAGCAATATTATATAGAGTTATATGATTCGAAAAATAATGGGTATAATGAAGCCATTGGAGGAAGAGGTAAACCACTATGGACAAGTAAACAGATTGAAGCCTGTAAAATACTATATGAGAACAATTGGCTACTAAAAGATATAGCTGATTTGTTTAATAGTTGCCCATCAACAGTGGGAAAGAAATTAAGAGAAACTTATAATATAGATACTAAAAATAATGCTAATAGATCTTGCGAAGTACGTATTTATGCTGAAGATAATAAAAATATTTTACATTTTGATTCACTCACAAAAGCTGGTCAATATATAATAGATAACAATATTTGTAAGACAACCAAGAAGTCTTGTGTAATTTCTAAAATTTCAGATGCGTTAAAAAATACAAATCGTACAGCATATGGATTTAATTGGTATTACGAAGATGCATCTTAAAAATGTATCTTGCGGATATGGCGGAGCGGCAGACGCAGAAGACTCAAAATCTTCCGGAGAAATCCGTGTGGGTTCAAGTCCCACTATCCGTATTAGGCTAATATTTGTAAGTAAGTTGCTGAAGCGCAAGGTGATGGAAAACAAAATTAGACCTAAAGTTATAACTTTTAACGCGTGTTGTGATCTGGAACCGAGTAAAGTTGGGGCTACGGCATACTGGTTGTATGGTTTGGGTATGCATTTTTTGAGTCAGCTACAATGACGAGGATTGTGGTGAAAATTGGTGAGGTGGTCGGGATAACGCCGATGTGTAGTCGTAGTTGATAAGAAATATCTTTCAAGTTCAATGCAGCGAGAGAAAGATGAACGGATCGTAGGCTTAGTATATCTTTCATGTCTAGCATTAAACCTGCTCGTTGGTGTAATGGTAGCATACTGGAGAGGTTTTCCAGAGATAAAGGTTCGATTCCTTTGCGGGCAATCTCCCGAAATTACAAAAAGTTTTGCGGGAAATCTTCACGAAATTGCAAAATGTTGGAGGTAAATATGAAATATGTAGAGAATATTGTTATAGGAAAACCAATTTTGCCACCATGCGTTATGTTTGCATCTGATGTGCATGATTGGATAAATAATGAAATTGAGAAGACTCATTATACAAATGAACGATTTTTACCAAAGATTCTGGTAGAGCTTGGCATCTATCCATCGATAAGTGAAATTCGAAGAAACAAACCTAATCTTATGGTTTCATTAGATAGACTAGATTTCTTAGATAATTTGAAGATTAGTAAGAAAAGACGATTATGGATTTTAGTAGGAGAATAAGAAATGGCAAAAGCAGTGGTAATGCGAACTGATCAGGGAGTAATGTTGTTGGGAACAACTCAGACTATTTCCGGAGCCTGGTGGAATGCGGAAGGATGCTATAAGTATTGTCAGAGAAATGAAAAATGGCAAGCTGCGTTACAGTCGCATAAATTGATTCATGCATCCTCATTGATTGGATATGAGAAGAATACAGAAGATTGGTATACAAAAAGAGAGAATTTTATAGATGTGGATGTATCTTATAAATGCTCTCAGACATATGGAGGATAAAATGGACAATATTGAGTTTCATGAAGGTGATTTTGTGCAAAATAAAAACGGAGATGTTGGATATGTTGAATCAGTATGCCATTGTTCAGAATGTAAAAGTCGAGGTTTCTTTGAACCGATTATTAAATATTTAAACGGTGAGACAGAATATATTTCTAATTATGATATTAAAAATTTTGAAAATTCTTATATTCAAATAGGTACTCATGTATTTGACAAAAATGCAAAAAGTAAGATTAAAAATAATTGTCCTAAATATTCTCTAATTGGAGAAATAACATATAAGGATATTGATCCGGATATCATTTCAAATGCGTTGATAGACATGAAAAACAATAATTATGTTCCAGTATTAAAAGATATTTCGTATTCCGGAGCGAAATTATATTGGATTCTTAAAAAGGAGAACTAATGAACAAGTTATTTACACATACGGATTTAGATGGTGTTGGATGCGCCATTATAGCAAAATTGGTTTACGGAGATGAAATAGATATTTCGTTTTGCGATTATAAAGAAGTTGATGAAAAAGTTGGGAAATGCCAGCCTGATAATTATGACCATATTGACATCACAGATATTAGCGTTAGCGAAAAACTTGCTAAATCCATAAATGAAAATTATTCAAATCAAGTTAATTTATATGATCATCACGTAACGGCAAAAGATCTTGATAAATATTCATGGGCGGTCGTTAAGGTAAATGACGAAAAGACAAATTTAATGACATGTGGAACTGAAATTTATTATAACCATATTGGTCAGTATATTGATAAAGAATATCGATTGGCTGTCGAGTCATTTGTAAAATATGTAACGTTATGGGATACGTGGAGATGGAAAGAAAAAAATTCTGGATTAGCAGGAGCCAATGCTAAGAAAATCAATACTTTATTTGGTATTTATGGAAGAGAGAAATTTATCAAATGGGCGATTGATCATATAAAATCTGGGGGCTTCCCCAATTTTACAGTAGCAGATTTGAGCATTTTAGAAGCTAAACAGAATGAAGTTCTTCGATATATTGATGAAAAAGACAATCAATATATTAAGATAAAAGATTTTGCAGGAAGAGTATTTGGCGTGGTGTTTGCAGAAAATTACATTAGTGAACTTGGAAATGCCTTATGTGAACGACATCCAGAATTAGCTTATACTGTAATAATTGATATTGGAAACGGAAATGTTTCTTATAGAACTATTCGCGATGATATTAATTTAGGAAAAGATATTGCTTCATTATATGCTGGCGGTGGACATGCTAAAGCAGCTGGTTCAGAATTTGGAAAAATCATTGTTTATGATATAATTGATAAGCTTTTTAAAGGCGGGATTATATCATGAGGCGGTATTAAAATATGACTAATTATTTTAGTAATATATTCCATAATATTAGTAACTTAATAATGGATTGTTATGATGCTCACAAAAATAAATGGGTAGATATAATCCTCCGAGATAGTCATCCACATATAGGTGATGTCGTATATACAAAAATGAATACAGTTCTGGATATTGGAATAATAAAAAGTTTAAACCCACTTCAAATATATGCACGAAGCACCAAATATGATAGGCTCGGAATTCCAGGCCAATTTGGTGGTGTATTATATTGTACGTGGTATAATTCTAAAATCAATTTATCTCTTAGCGAATGGATAAAAATATCAAAAGATTCTGATGTAAAAACTGTATGTAGTAGGATTAACATTCCCTATTACAGATCATATGATTAATTTGGACGATTATTTCAGTGATTTTTCTCCAGAAGAATACATTGAGCAAACGGATGAATACTTTAAACAATTAGAACGAGAAGATATGATTGAAAGATTACGAGAATTCTTTGATCGTGGATGTGGATATTCTGGAACACAAGAACAACTTAATGATTGGATACAAGAGTCTATTAAAAAGCTTGATCCTAAAACCACATCATATTTCGATGATTGTATGATTACGAATTATGATGGTAGCGAACTTCTTGGTGACTTAGATGATTTTGTCAACATATTTTGGGATAAGGCTATTGAAGGAATACTAAATGTTGTAGCTACTGAAAATTAAACACTATATATTGTATGCGTATTATCTATATACTACAATATATAGATTGAAATTCTGATGAAATTTTAGTTTCATTTGCAAGTTCTAATCAGTCTATTCTGACTGATAAATTCCAATAATAAGAGAAATAAAATATAGGTGGGTTCAGCATACCTTTGAAGTTTCATAAACCACTGTTCACATAGATTTATCTTATAAATTTACTTCTATGTTCCGTCGACTTTCGACGTTTATATACAATTAAATACGGAAAGGATGATGAAAGATGAGTGGTGAGTTTGGTATTGAAATTGGTAAAATCAATTTCAATAGAACCGATGATTTAATAAAACCATATGGAAATACATCAATTTATACTAATGATAAGCCCGCCCAGGATTTAACTATTACTAGCACAAGTAATGAAGCATTTCATATTTGTGGAAATAATGATTGGGCATATTTGGTAGTAGATGCGTTATCTCCGTTATTACAATATGCTTCGCTTGTAGAAAATGAGGTTTCCGGTAAACTCAGAAGAATGGATAGAGACAAAAATTTGAAACCTAAAGTTATTGGATTGGGCAGAAATGAGTTTAGAGCATTGGATATTCTACATAGAATTCGTGGTTCAGAAGATTCATTAAAAGAATACAATAATATTCCTGTTGTAAGACTGGAAGAGAATAATTCAATTGAATTTTTAGGTACAAAAGAATTTGATTTACCATTTAAATAAAAAGGAGAACTAAACATATATGGCAGAAAATTATTTTAAACAGCTTTACAATGTTGATGTCAGAGAAAAAATCAAAGAAAAGAATGGACTGAAATATATTTCCTGGGCGGCAGCATGGGCAGAAGTAAAAAAGAATTTCCCAGATGCCACTTATAAGATTTATGAGCAGGAAATTAATTTCCATGAAGGAAATGAAACATCTTATATTGATCGCACAATACCACGTCCATGGTTTGACGACGGAAAAACAGGATGGGTAAAAACAGGCGTTACAATTAACGACATTGAACATATTGAAGAACTTCCAATTATGGACTTCAAAAACAAATCAATTCCGGCAGAGAAAATCACATCTGTTGATGCTAATAAATCAATTCAGCGTTCACTTACAAAAGCATGTGCAAGACACGGAATCGCCTTATTTATTTTCGAGGGAGAAGATTTACCAGAGGAAGCCAAGGTTTCTGAAAAGCTTAAAGCAGAATGTATGGATTTGATGAAGAAGAAATCAGCACTGTCAGAAAAAACAAAGGAAAAAGTTGCAGAAATTTGTAAGGAAATTCTTTCTGATGAGAATGGCGATCCGAGAATTTGTGAAGACAACGAAAAGCTTGAAACACTTAAAAAGAAACTGATGGCAACAAGAAAAATTGTCTAATTCATTTTATCTACAGATCAATTCAGGTCTAATAATTCCACTAAAAAGAGAATTAAATAGTAGGTGGCATAGCATACCTTTGGAAGCTTGCGTCCATAAACCACTAAATAATTAAATATAGAGGAGAAATTTTTATGTTTTCAACAGGAAGTTATGCGCATATTTGGAAATTAGAGGACAAAGGTAACTACCACGTAGCACAGATGTCTACGTCCAAAAAGAACAATGAGACAGGAGAATATGAGAAAGATTGGAACGATAGTTTTGTTCGTCTTGTTGGAACAGCTCATAATCAGGCAAAAACTCTTGATACAAGTAAAAATGTCAGAATTGGACGCTGCGGTGTTTCCAATAATTACAACAAAGAAAAAAATACCACCTATACGAATTATGTAATTTTCAATTTTGAAGATGGTGATTCTGGTTCTGGTAACAACAATGCTCAGAAACCTCAGAAATCCAAAGATGATTTTATAAATATTTCCGCGTCTATTGATGATGACGAACTTCCATTCTGCTAAGAGGTAGTTAAATATGGCAGATAAAGAATATGTCTGCGCATATAATCATTGCTTGCATCACGGCGAAAAGGTTAAATCCTCGGAAGCCGTGGTGATCAGTAATAAAAAATATCATTGGGATTGCGCAGCGACAAAACAGGAAATTGCGGAATGTGCTTCAACTTATATGGAATACATAGAAGATAAAACCCAATATCCAGTTGTGATGAGGATTTTGAATACGCTTGTTTTTAAAAATCAAGTGCCGCCTGAATATATTTTGAAGCAAATCAAGAAGTCAAAATTGTATTACAAGTCGAAACCAGTTCATGCTTTGTATGGATTGAGACGATTATTTTGGGAATATGAGATGAAGATGGGGTAATAAAAATTGATTGTTGACAGAAAACTTATTGAAAAAGCAAAAGAAAAACTCGGAAATCAGAATGCATTTATTATGGCGGAATTACTCGAATTAGAAAATTTTGATGAAAAGAATTTGAAATCCTGCTGCCCGTATCATAATGAAGATACACCAAGTTTTATTTACAATCCAAAAAATTATACCATGCATTGTTTTTCATGCAATAAAACCGTAGATATCCTCGATGTGCTAATGGAAAAGGGAAAAACTTTTCTTGAATCTGTTCAGTTCTTGTTCGATAAAGCAGGAATTAAATGCAGCTTTGGAGAACAGAATGTAAAAACAAAACATAATTATCGTTATCCTCATGAAGAGCCAATTAATGATAAGCCAAATGTTGTTGATTATTTTGGTAAGCGTGGCATTTCAAAAAATGTTCTGGATTACCTTGATGTGAGAGAAGACAATCATGGAAATGCAGTATTTAACTTCTATGATACAAACGACGTTCTTACCATGGTTAAATATCGCCCATCTCATACAGTAGAAAAACATTCTGGACAGCCTAAAACATGGTGCCAGAAAGATTCAGATACTGCACCATTGCTTTTCAATATGAATCGTGTCAATACATCAAAACCTCTCTTGATTTCGGAAGGTGAAGCAGATACGATGAGTGCTATCGAGGCGGGATATCTAAATACCGTTAGTGTTCCGCTTGGCGCAGGAAATCTCCATTGGATTGAAGAAAACTGGGATTGGCTTGATACTTTTGACGACATTATCATCTGGTCTGATAATGATGCAGCAGGTGAAAAGATGCGAAAAGAGTGTATTTACAGACTCGGAACATGGCGCACGAAATATATCGTTACTCCTGAATATTACGAAAAAGAAGACGGTCGAAAAATCCCGCTAAAAGATATCAATGACTGTCTACAGATTGGCGGTAAGCAGTTTGTAATGGATTTGATTTCGGCAGCGAAAGATGTTCCCGTAAAAAGCGTTGTTGATTATTCAGAGATTGAAGAGCTGGATGTGTCGCAGATGGACGGTGTACAGACCGGGATTAAGCCACTCGATAATGAGCTTGGCAAATTATTTTATGGAACGCTAACTGTTTTGTCTGGTAGGCCTGGATGTGTAGATTCAGAAACAGAATATTTTAACGGCAAAGGATGGAAGAAAATTTCTGAATATGAAGAAGGTGATAAAGTCCTTCAGTATAATCCGGACGGAACTGCAAATCTTGTATATCCAGAGCAGTATCATAAATATCCGTGTAATAAGTTTTGGAAATTAAAATCTTCTCATGGTATCAATCAGATGCTTTCAAATGAACATAATCTTGTTTATCTTTCCTCTAAAGGTAATTTAGTAAAAAAGAATATTGTAGATTTTATTTCGCAGCATAACAATACACTTCACGGAAGCGGGTCAAAATTTATTACAACATTTAATTATGGAGCTAATGGTATTGATCTAACTGACGAACAGATTCGAGTCATGTGTATGGTTATTTCTGATGGATATTTTCCTTATAAAACAAATAATACATGCCATGTAAGAGTTAAAAAATCAAGAAAAAAAGATAGAGCAATTAATCTATTAAATGATGCGAATATTCCTTTTGAGTCACATCAATGGAATCCAAAAGATTTAGAATATGTTACATATGTTTTTAAAGCACCATTACATATGAAGGAATACGGAGAGTATTGGTATAATTGTAATAATCATCAGTTTGGTATCATTGCAGATGAATGCATTAATTGGGACGGAACAGCTGGAGGCGGAAAAACAAGTTATAGTACGACAATTAAAGAATCCTCTGATTTTATTCAGTTCGCATTTAGTGCTTCTGGGTATCGCGCACATATTGGAGTAGCAGATAGGAGAAATGATCCGGATAGAAGTCGTCCAATTGAATACACTATAAGTAAAGTAAAAGCTAAAAATCCAGCACTTCGAAGCAATTCTGGTAAAAAAATAGTGATTGACAAAGTAGATGCGGGTGATGGATATAAATATTGCTTTACCGTTCCTAGCGGAATGCTAGTATTGCGTCGAGGCGGAGATATTAATATCACTGGCAATAGTGGCAAGACGTCGCTTATCGACCAGACGATTGCTATGACAATCGACAATGGCAGCCCGACATTCTTATATTCCAAAGAGCTGCCGGAACGTCTTTCTGCAAACTGGTTTAATACAATTATCGCAGGACGCAGGAATATGATAGAAAAACATAATAGTAGCGGTAAAAAATATTATGTTGTCCCATACGACACACAGAAAAAAATGCAGCAATATTATAATAAGAAGCTTTTCATTTATAAAGACGAGGAATCTAATGATTTTGAAGCTGTGCTGAAATCAGCTGAAGAATGCGTAAGAAAATTCGGTTGCAAATTAATTGTTCTTGATAACCTTATGATGCTCGATTTGAAGTGTAATGAGAGTGACAAAAATACAGCTCAGACAAATCTTATAAATCTATTAATCAAATTCGCCGTGAAGTTCAATGTCGCGGTAGTCTTAATTGCTCATCCAAGAAAAACCCAGGATTCAAATTCAGATATTGAAATGTATGATATTGCCGGAAGTTCCAATATTATCAACCTTGCCATGAGATCTATTGGTTTGCGTCGTGTTTCCAAAAAAGAAAAAGAAGACCCTAAATGCAAATGGCATAAATATGATGTTGTATTAACTGTAATGAAAGACAGGATGTTTGGTAAGTCCGATGTACAAATTGGACTGTGGTATGACTTAGTATCCAGAAGATTTTATACGGATTACGCGGAATATGACAAGCAATTCGCGTGGGACGACAATTATTACATGGACAAATTGGAGTATGTGGATAGAGGACGGGTTGATCCTGAAGATGAATTTCCTGATAAGTAAGAGAGGTAAATTTCATTGATTCAAAATTATCATTGTCATAAATCATATAGTAATATTTTAGTTGCTGATTGTCCTGCTTCATATGATGATTATTTTAAAAGAGTTGTAGAATTAGGACATAATGTAATATCAAGTGTAGAGCATGGGTATCAAAGTAACTACTATATTCCATATGAAATTGTCAATAATTACAATGACAAATTAAAGAAGCAAGTAGAAGAAGGTACTCTGTCTGAATCTGAATACAATAGAAAGAAGCTTAAATTTATTTTTGGGGCAGAGGCTTATTGGGTAAAAGATAGACTTGCTGAATATTCCAAAATAGACAAAAAAACAGGTAAGATTGTATCTGCAAAAGACAGAACAAATTGCCATATTATTTTGTTAGCAAAAAATGAAGAGGGTCGGCAGGATATTAATGAAGTCCTTTCAATTGCGAATATTGATGGGTTCTATGGACAGCCACGAATCGATATAGATCTTCTTCTAAAAATCAAACCAGAAAATGTACTGGTAACAACGGCTTGTTTAAAATACTGGGTTTATGAAGATATAAATGAAATTACAAAAACCTTGCATAATCATTTTAAAGAAAATTTCTTTCTTGAAA
>ERZ1034691.912-NODE-912-length-20804-cov-42.217119_pt1 | contig 20804 bp, 15 predicted proteins | sample MGYA00520638_ERZ1034691 | MGnify/ENA primary metagenome ERZ1034691 (study PRJEB33766, sample SAMN09781763) | gut metagenome | biome: gut microbiome | host: Homo sapiens | place: Madagascar | study: EMG produced TPA metagenomics assembly of the PRJNA485056 data...
CCGTTGCGGTGGCTGTCGGTTCCGGGGTCGGGGTGGGTTCTGCCGTGGGCTCCGGCGTTTCGGCCGGGGCGGGCTGCTCCGGCTCGGCGCTTTGTTCCGGTTCCGGGGTGGCGGCATCCGGCACCGGGGTAGCGGCGTTCTGCTCCGGCGGAGCGGTATCCTCCCCGGAGGCCGTTTCCGGCTCACCCTCCAGCAGCTCTACTTCGCCAGGTGCGTCGGGCAGAGGGTTCACCTCGGCGTATACAGGCAGGGCCATTGCCATAACCAGGCAAGCGGTGATAAGCAGCGCTGTCAGCCGGCGCGCCCAACCTGTTGTGTTGTTTCCTGTTCTATTCAATCTGCTCACCCGCCTTTCGCGCTGGCTTGATGGAAGCACATTGTTCCACAGGAGATCCCTGTGGAGCAGTAAAAGAAGCCAGCTTCTTTTACTTGCGCAACCGTTGCCATGTTGTTTTCAAAAAAATTACGCATCGAGTCTTCTCATTGCGCATTTACTATGTACTATTAAAATATAGCACTTTTACACCAGAAAGACAATACTATCCACGTAAATTCCTGTTTTTCAGCACTTTTACTGATTGCGTTTTCCTCCAATTATACAATATGTTCAAAGCCTTTGTGTAATTTATTCCGAATTTTCTTTTTGGCAGCGGTCGTTTTTATACACTCTGACCGCGCGTTTTATGATCCTCTGCGCGCACAGAGCGCAACTGTGCCGCAAAATTCGCCTTTTTTGTTGCATTTCTCTGTTTTTGCGCAATTTTTTGTTTCGCATGCGCCTGTTTTCGGCGGGGCTTAGCGGCTGGGTGGGCGCCCTGTGGGAGGGATGGCAGGTTTGCGGCGCACGGTTCCCGTTTTTTCGCGGCGCAATGGGTACACCGCGCCCCTGCAAACGGTTTGCGGTGTTTGCGGCGGCGGGTGTGTGTTTGGTGGATTGCACGTCCGCCAACGGGACGCCGTTCCCCCCTTACACCGGGGTGCGGGTTTGCTGCACATATGCCATTCGCTTTTTTGTCCCCCCTGCCCCGCCCCTGATTCCCGGTTCCCCATTGCTGATTTCTATTTGCGCCAGCTCCCAGCTTTCAAACTATCCTGTGTAAACTGCAACCCCTCACGCGCCATTCTGTGCGGAACTTACCTTATAATAAAGGGGGTGCTGCCCTGTGTAAATTTGCAACTGGTCTATTTGAAGCAGCTGTGAGCTGTTGCAATTTTGCACAGGGTATTGCCCGCATTCTGTGCCGAACATTCCCGGAACGTGTTGGAAAAACGCACAGGATTGCCTTGTTTCCCTATGCCGCCTACCGTTGGAAAACCACACAGGTTACCCCCGGAACAGTTGCAATTTTACACAGGGTATTCCCGCTCCCCTGCCCCGCTGTGACCCGCGTACCTGTTGGAAAACCACACAGGATAGGCCCGTTCCCCGGTGTTGCAATTTACACAGGTTTGGCTGTTTTTGGCTTATTTGCAACTTTACGCAGGTTGCTTTCCGCACAGGAAAGTGGTGGTGGAATGCACAGGCTGGTGTTGGTTGAACACACAGGTTTGCGTTGTTACATTACACAGGCTCTACCTATTACTAATATAAAACTAAATATCTAAGCCATAATAACAACCAGCGGTAAGCCGGGAGATGGGGGAGAACGGGAAAAAATGGGTGTTGCCATTCTATCAGGTTACAGAACCCTGAAACAGCAGGACAGAAAAGCACAATAAAACCCTGTGTAACCTGCACCCTGGCTGCAACCCCCACAGGATATAGGGCAAACCACAACGCGGGTGTTGCATTTTGCACAGGGTAATGGCAGTGAAACCCTGTGTAAATTTGCAATTCTTGCGCTGGACAACAGGATGTGCTATAATGTTTAGCATGATGTGCGTGACCACCCGGGATACAGCAACCGATACAGGAGGCCCCTGCTTATGGCGGCAAGTAAACAGAAAAAAGATGATCCGTTTGTCGTTACGTTTGAAGAACGCGGGGACCAGACCATCGTTCGCAAATCCAATGACCTTGTACAGATGACGCGCAACAACCTGACGCTGAGCCAGCAGCGCCTGATGCTGCATATTTTTTCGATGATTAAGCCGGAGGATACGGACCTGCCCTCTTATGAGCTGAGCATTTATGATTTTATCAAGATGACCGGCATGGACCCGCACAGCGGGGCGCTGTACAAGCAGGTGCGCAAAAATATTGAGGAACTGGCCAACGCGCCCATCCAGTGGATCAAGAATAACGGAACTTCCACGGTGGAAACATTCCGCTGGATCGATAAAGTGCGCATTGATGAGGGCCGCGCGCGGATGACCATCACGCTGGATCCGGTGCTGAAACCGCACCTGGTGCAGCTGAAAACCCTGTATACCACCATGGATGTGACCTACACCATGCTGATGCGGTCCACCTATTCCATCCGCATTTATGAGCTGTGCAAGAGCTACCAGAGCCTGTACCTGAAAAAGAAAGCGGCCGGGGAACCGCTGGTATGGAACCTGAGCATGCTGTATGAACAGCTTTCGTATACGGCCAACCGATGGTCGGATTTCCGCCGCCTGGCACTGGAAAAGGCAAAGGCGGAAATTAACGAAAAGACGGATATTATTTTTAATTATGATGTGTATGAAAAAAAGGGGCAGAAGGTTCTTTCGCTGGTGGTAACGATTGACCCGGTGGATGATGCCGCCGCACAGGCCAACCTGGACAGCATCAACAGCACGGTGCGCAAAAAAAGCAAAAAGAAGGGCCGCCCCACCGTGGCGATTGAGGATTCGCTGCTGGATGACCCCAGCGTGATTACCTTTGATTATGTTTCGGCACCGGAAACAACGATCCCCTATTCCTTTGGACGCCACCGCACCGAGCTGCGGGAGGAAATTGTTGTGAAAGCGCGGATGGATCAGCTGCGCGCGGAGATTACGCCCGAAGAGCTGCACGCGGTGGAAGTGATCATTGATGTGTTGGCAGATGCCTGCTGCACCATCCAGGCAGGCGATGGCGAGCAGGACGGCGGCAACAAAACGGTGTTTGGAAAGATGAATGCCATCATCCTGGATTGCGGCGGGCTGACCAGTTGGCTGGCCGGTGTGGCACCCCGCTATGCACAGGAGATCATTCCCCGGTCGCAGAAGATGCGCAGCCCGGCGCGGTACCTGAACAAGGTGCTGCGCGAGGATATGGATAACTACCGCATTTATATTTTCCGCAAGGCAAAGCCGGCAGCCGAACCCAAAGAGGAGCTGCTGGAAGCGGAGTACCATGTGATGGACGAGCCGGTGCAGCAAACGATGCCGGAGCCTGAGCCGCCCAAGGTAGAGCTGATTCCCGAAACGATTGTAAAACGGCAGGATATGCGAAAAGAGTTTGCAAAGTTTGTAGATGATGGATACCTGGAAAAGACGTTGACGAGCGGCCAGCGCGGCGCTTACCACGAAATTTACCGCCACCTGGCAGCGCGGTGCGTGCCTTCGCCTTCCAGCCTGCGCAATGGGCTGAAAGACGAAATGCGGCTGCATTACCTGGCCTGCATGAATGAAGTGATTGAAAAGTATGGCAGCCTGACCCCATTGATGGAAGCTATGGCGCATGAACTGGACTTTGATGTGTTCTGGGCAAAGGCCGCCAAGGACCCCAACGTGAATAACCCGATGGGGCTGTTCTACCACATTATTGAAGAACGCGCGCTGAACCCGATTGGCACCATAATGAACGACCAGGCACAACGGCAGAAGGTTGCCGCCAAGGAAAAAGGTGAAAAAGATAAGTGGCACAACGAAAGCTGGATGGATGCTTTTGAGGAAGATATCCCGGATGACAGCGAAGAGTAATTGAGATGAAGCGGAGCGGAACATCCGGGAGCGCCATTATAATAAGGTAAGCAGCGGCTGGCAGATTGCTGGCCGCTGCTTTTTTAGTTTCAGATAGACCTTGGGATAATAGGTGAGAATGAAGGTACGTGAGCGGGAATGCCTGGATGAAGTGAAAAAGGATGGGAAGGAAAAGCGGCAGAGAAAATGCGTGAACAGCAACGAAGAGATGCCTGCATAATATTCGTCAAAATATCCGTTGACACGCGCGAAGCATATGATATAATAGAAGCTATAACAGCAACGAAGAGATGCCGCACGGCATGGGGTGCCCGTTTTTGCAACCCGCGGGTAGATTAAGATACCGGCGTGCGGTACCGCAAAAAAACCGAACAAAAGGCAAAGATTAACCGACAGCAACGAAGAGATGCCTACACAAAGGCGCTCGCAAGGAGGAAAACAATGGGATATTGTATCTCAGTCTGCATTGAAAAAGGCGGTGTGGGGAAAACCGTTACCGTCTGCAACCTGGCGGCGCTGATGGCGCAGGACGGCAAGCGGGTGCTTGTTGTGGATATGGATGCCCAGGGCAACTGTACCTATACCCTGACGGGCGCCCGTGTAACTGATAATACTTTTGACCGCGCTGGCGTGTATGATATGTTCCGTGCCTATGGCATCAGCGGCACGCAGAACTATATTTCCCGCACGCAGTTTGATAATATTGATATAATTCCGGCAAATGGCAACACCCCAATGGCGGCCAAGCAGCTGCAAATCCTGGAACAGTCCGAAAGCACCAGTATCAATATGTTTTTGGCCATGTGTCTGGCACAGGTTGCCGGCGAATACGACTTTATTTTGATCGATACCCCGCCGTCCCGCGATGTAATGGTGACCAATGCCCTGATGGCCAGTGACTTTGTGCTGATCCCCTGCGTGTGCGATGACTACAGCCGTGACAGTGTGTACCGCACTGTGGCCATGTGCCAGCAGTTGGAGCACGATGAGGGCGAAAAAATTGATGTTTTGGGCATTATCCTGACTATGGTGGAAAAAACTGCCCTGACCGAAGTGATCCGCAATGAACTGCGGGAAAGCCAGCTGGGCAGCAAGCTGTTTGCTGCCGAAATCCGTAAGGGACAGGCTGTAAAGGATAGCACCCGCCTTGGTGCGCCGGTTGTGCTATGTGCACGCAGCAGCAACCCGGCAAAGGATTATGCAAAGGTGTATGCCGAGCTGAAAACGCGCGTTGAACAGGAGGCAGAGTGATGGCAAGCAAACTGGACCGACTGCAGAAGAAAGGCTTTAAAGTAAACGAAGCAGCGTTAAGTAAGATCGCGCGCGGCGACCAGGAGCCGGGCGGTGAATACAGCGAGATCAATATCAATGATATTGAAGAAAACCCGGATAATGCCCTTTACCGTGAGCTGGATACCGAGGAAGATATTGCGCTGCTGGCCGATGATATCCGCCGCGCGGGGCTGCTGCACAACCTGGTTGTGTTCCCTAAGACCGGTGTTGGCGGAAAATATGTGCTGCTTTCCGGCGAGCGCCGCCTGCGTGCGCTGCGCCTGTTGGTGGAGCAGGATAAACGCGAGCAGGAAGAAAAGCAGCTGCCCAACCGCATGAGTGAATGGCAGAAAGTGCAGTGCAAAGTGGTGCGCAACTTGACGGAAAACGAAAAAGTTGTGTATATTGACAGCGCAAACCTGCAAGTGCGCGGCGGTATCAGCAATGAACGTGTGATGCGCCAGGCGGCGGCGCGTTTTGTGGAAAACTTGCAAAAAGCACCGTATAACCTGAGCGCAGCGGAAGCGAAAAAAGCGCTGAAAGAGGTCAGCCCGCTGAATTCCCGCACGATTGATAAGGCGCTTTCGATTCAGAATGATCTCAACCCTGATCTGCGCCGCTTGCTGGATGAGGAATTCCTGAACCGAGCCGAGTGCGAAACCTATCTCCGCCTGACCCTGGAAGAACAGGCCCGTGCAGCCGCAGTGTTTTTGAAAATTGCAGCCCTTGACCCACGCAGCCATGAGCGCCGCGCCATTAAGGACGCATTGACCACCGCCATGCTGGATGTAGCAGTGGAACGCCGCAGCATGCAGGAGCGCGAGAGCGTATTTGCAGCAGCGTTGCAAAATGCACAGGATGCAATCGGTCAGGCCAAGACGCAGGAAAACAAGGCGGCGGCAGTAGATAAAGACCACAACTTTATTTCGGCCAAGCTGCCTACCACGGCCCGCAAACTGCGTAAAATTGCAGCAGCAAAAAATATTGAAGCTAAGATCCGCAGTTATACGGCAGAGGACCGCAAAGCAATGTCGGACCAGATGCAGGAGCTGATTGCGGCAGCGCAGGAGCTGAAAGCACTGATTGATGCTGTGGAATAATCCAGATCCACGAAAGCAGTAAACAACAAAAATCCATGCAAATAGGAATACAGGAATCCACGATATGAAACAGCGAATTGTCATCCGGCTGCACCTGGCTGTGCGGGCAGTGCTGCAAAGCGAAGCGGACTGGCGCGGCACGCGGCTGGGCACCCTGACATCGGAGCTGATCCATGAACAGGCTGCGAAAGCGCGCCTGTGCGGGGTGCAGAATTACGAGTTGAACCCCGTCAGCAGCCGCTATGTTCCCGTTACAAACGGGACAAAATATAAGCAGACATCTGGCCTGGAGCAGATCTCCATCTATCTGAACGATGAGGATATGCAAACCCTGAAGGAGCTGGCACTGGCCAACGATAGTGTGCGTGTGATCAACGGCAGGCAGGCGATCACCTACCGATATGTTGTTCCCGGAATGCTGCTGAACGACCCGGTGTTTACGGGGCTGACAGAGCAGAACAGCACGGCAGGGTAAGCACTTCAAAATCTTGGGCAATACCGCATAATTCTAAGTGCCGATACGGCGAGCGAGGTGCGGCAGATGCTAAGCCAAAAGCGCAGATAATACTGGATGTCTTATCGAGCATTTTGGCAACGCAGATGCCGTGCCGCAGCTGCCGGAGCGGTGCTTAAGCCGCAAGGCGGGAATTGTGCGGTGTTGCCCTTGAATAAATCAAAGGCGGCACCGCGTTTTTTGAAAGACGCGGTGCCGTTTTGTATGCAAAGCAGCCTGAAAATACTACAAAACATAAACCTGTGCGAAGTTACAACAAAGCGGATAGAAGATGAGAATAGGAAAAAAAGGAGAAATATGTTGGAATTTTACACAGGTTTACAGAGCAAAACATGAGGAAAAGCGCGATGCAGCGTTTGCGAAATAAGGCGGATTTTGGGTGAATCAGGTGCGGGGAACCAAAAAAGAGGGGAAACCTGTGTAAATGGCAACAATCTGCAGGGTGAATTACCTTTTTATAATACGACAGGGATAGTAATACCCTGTGTAAAGATGCAACACTGTACGCTGCGAAAGGGAAGAGTTGCAATTTTACACAGGGTATTGGTTATTCTGTCAGGCGGAGTGGAAGGAAAACACTAAAAACAAAATGGCATATATGAGCCGTATTATACGATTTGGAATAAAAACAGCCGACCAAACGATGGGATTTGGCGGGATAGGGAGAAAGGCGAAAGGTGATATGGAGAGAGCGAGGGCAGAGGCTGGCATGCTGCTTGATAGACAAAAACGTGGAAACGTGATGTGAAATGGCGGGAATACGATGCTATGTTTGTATTAAATTTATAAAATAATACAATTTGTATTCTAATATAGGGAATTTCTTTGGAAACCAAGCGGGAATAATTTGATGATTTAAGCAATAGCAGGTGGCCTGCAACTTGAGAAAGTATTACCTTCGCATCGGCGAAAGACAGTCAAAATAAATGCGGAATGGTTAGCAGCAAGGAGAAAATGACTGCCGGACGCCGCGGAAATCGGGCAGCATAAAAACATGAATTTTTCAGATACACCCTAGAGGCAGCCTGTGGAATTCACCCTTCAAGCATCTGTGGTGACAGGTGTAAACAGCGCCCGGTCCTCTCCGCCGCTCCGCGGCATCTTTCCGCCCTGCGGGGAGCCACCCTCAAGAGAAGCATCGTCTCCTGCAAATATTTTAGCGGGCACAACACAAACCAACAAGGTTCTTCGCGGCGGGAAGGGGAAAACCCGCCCCACAGGTTGTTTATGGGGTGGATGTGTGGGATATAATAATCCGCAAGGGAAAATTCCGTCCTACCACCCTGCACAAAAATCCATCCCAGGCCATCATTCCAACCCACCAAAAATCCAGAATGTTCCCCCGTCCGAACCACCCACTCGCAAAATAAAAGCTACCCGCTGATCTCAATAAAACTCTCAACCCCCTATCCTAGGGTGTATCTGAAAAGTCGAAAGTATCGTCTATTTCTACAAACGCAGCGGAATTTTGCGTTAAAGAGCCTTGGAATCCACAAAGGATTCCAAGGCTCTTTGCCTTACATCTTGCTTGTGTTTGCGAAATATCCGTCATTTTCTTTGTTTTCAGATACACCTTAAAAAACAAACTCAAAAACAGCGGGGCTGATGCAACCCCAAAAGTCACATCAACCCTGCTGCTTGCGGATAAACCAAAACAGAGACCAGCCGTGTACCAGCAAAACATGCGGGTGAATTTTTGTTTTTATCATGATGGTAAAAGTTGAAGAGTAATGTGCTTCGCTTCCAGATTTTGATAAATTAGACCGCTGCACCCGCCCTACAATAAGACTGGCGACAGGCAGACAACAAAACCACAACAAAATAATTCCTGAGTGTTTTGCAGTGGGTGTATAGCTGTTGCACATATGCTGTACATTATGGAGTATACTCACTTAAAACCAGATGGACGAACGCTCCAACAACATTTTTTTACAATGAGGTACAACAAAAGTGAACACGGACCGTAAAATTTTGGCAGTAGATAATGATGAAAATGCGCTGTACAATCTGCGGCAGGAAATCAAGGACATTTATCCCTCCGCCAACATCGCCGCTTTTTGCGAGGTAACGCAGGTATTGACCTATCTGAACGAGCGGGAGCACCGCAAGCTGGATTATGCGTTCCTGGATACCTGCCTGCGCGGCCTGCCGGGCATTGAACTGGCCAGGGTGATCCGGGAATACAACCCCAAAACCAAGATAATTTTTTGCACCGAACACAGCGAAAATGCGCTTGAAGCGTTCAGTGTGCATGCGGCGGCCTACCTATTAAAGCCCATCACCGAGGACAAGCTGCGCCGGGAGTTGAACGAGCTGGAACGGATGAACGAGGAAATCCCCGAACCACCCCGCCTGGTGGTACATACCTTTGGCAATTTTGAAGCCTTTTGGAAAGGCCGCCCGCTGGACTGGGAGCGGGACAAAGCCAAAGAGCTGCTGGCCTACCTGGTGGACCGGCGCGGGGCAGCGGTTTCCAGCGCTGAGATCGCCCTTGTGCTGCTGGGGGATGACGCCAAGGTGCACAATGTGCAGACGATCATCTCCTCGCTGCGCAAAACGCTGAACAGCGTGGGCGCGGGTGATGTGCTGATCAAGCGCCGCAACCGCACCGCCATTGACGTCAGCAAGATCCAGTGTGATATGTACGACTTTTTGGATGGCGATACCCGCGCCGAGCGGGCGTACCGGGGGCAGTATATGTCCAACTACAGCTGGGCGGAGTTTACCAACGGCTTCCTGTACAGCGATAGTTACCCCTATCCGCTGCGTCAAAACGGCTGATGCCCCCGCCGCGGCAGCGGAAAAAGTACAAAAAACAAAATTTTTTTGAAAAAATAAGTGCTGCGTTGTGCTGCTGTTGCGGTAGTGATGGGGTACTGGGGTAGTAACTGGTATATACTAGTACATGTTAATAAAAGAGAAAAAATATTATTACCGATAATGCCAAAAAAGCAGTAAAACAATCAGCAAATGATGCAGCAATACATAACAAGCTGCGCCGCCTGGCGCAGGAGAGAACGGGGAGAATCAGCCATGAAAAAACGTCTGTTTGCAGGCTTTGCGGCACTGTGCATGGCGGCAAGCCTTGCAAGCGCAGCTTTTGCCGAAACTGCCACGCCGGAAACCGCCCGTGCCGAACAGCCGCAGGTGGTAGAATATTCGGCGTCTGATGATGCTACGGGCTTCAGCGCAGCGGCCGAAGCAGCCCCCGGTGTTCTGCCGGAGGGCGCAAAACTGACGGTAGTGCCGCTGAACGAAACCGCAGAGCCTGAAATGGCTTCGCTGCTGGACGGGTGCGCAGAGCCCGAAGCAGCAGGGGAGTATGGTGAGCGCATCGCCGCGCTGGACCTGGCCTTTAAGGCTCAGGACCAGGAGGTGGAGCCGGATGGCACCGTGAATGTGACCATTCAGCTGCCGGGCGAAATTGCCGCAGAACTGCAGCAGGCGCAGGAACTGACCCTGGTGCACCGTGTAGAGCAGGACGGCACCACTACCCCCAAAAAGGTGGAAAGCGCTGTTTTTGCTGATGACTGTGCCAAGGTAAGCTTTGAGACCGACAGCTTCTCAGTCTACGAGATCTACGCCACTGTGCCGCAGGATGCCGATAGTGATAATAGCGATCAGGCAGATACTTACGCGGATGATGGTTACAAGAATTATAAAGGCAAGGCAGCAATTTACTATTTGGCTACACCGGAAGGTATCCCCGGAAGCAACGAAACAGGATATTGGAAGCCGGAATCGGACAAAAGCGATTTGTTTGGCACGATCAAGACATCGGGCGCGACCTGGCAAAAAGTAAACGGGAGCGACAAAAATATTGTAGATAATGTAAGCAAATATGTTGATTCCTGGCCGGATGGAACGACTAACGGCAGTGCATGGACATTAAAGCGTGACGATCCAACGAGCGGTACATATTTCACTAAAGTTTTGGACTCAATCTGGGAAAGCTACAAAGAAAGTATTCAGAAAGCTACAGGGGTATCGAGTTTAGCTAAAGCTGATGTGACAGAAATCACATTGATCCCGGCCAAGATATCGAGAGATAACAGCACGAAGCCAGATCAGAATTACCACATTGACTGTACCATAAGCGTAAAATGCGCCGGGGTGTTTACCGCAAAGTTCTGGGTGAAAGAACCTGGTGCAGAAAATTATAATACAACTCCTGTGGATGCTAAGAGCTATGCATCGGGAAGCAAAGTTGGAAAAACAGGAAAAATAACAATCGGTTCCACCAAAGTGGTGAACGGCGTAACCTATGTGCTGACTGGTTGGTACGCGGAAAATGATGATGGCGGTGCGAAAGGCGGTTTGATTTCTGATAGTAGTTGGCCCTACAACCCAAGCGCAAAAGAGCTGGCCGATGGCACTGTAAACTTCTATGCGGAGTATGTACCGATGTATAGCCAGGTTACAGTAAGCAAGACCGTTACCGGTGCGCTGGGGGATAAGGCAAAAGAGTTTAGCTTTACCCTGAATGTGACAGACAGTGCCGGAAATGCAATCACCGGGGGCATAAAGGCAAAAAAGGGCAGCAACGAAGAGACACCGAACATTGGAAATGGATATCCATTTACCCTGAAAGATGGCGAAAACATTGTCTTTACCAATGTTCCCACCGGTGCAACAGTTACGGTAACAGAAAATGACTACACCGGTGCAAACGGCGGATACAGCACCAGCTATGTTGTAGACGACGGGCGGAAGATGCAGGGGAGAGAAGCAAGACTTACGAATATAAGCGCCGGTAACCACACCATCGCCTTTACCAACAGCAAAGATGTCATCCCCGATACCGGCATCACCCTGCACAGCATGCCGTACCTGTTGGTGCTGGCTGGGGTGCTGGTGGGCGGCATGGCGTGGATGCGCCGCCGCAAACGCAGCTGATGGGCAGAACCGTTCGCCTGCACCGCCAGGACCACACCGTAGAAATGGCGCCCGTGCGCATACCGGAGCAGCCGCAGCAGCCGCCAAAACCGGCCCCAAAGCCGCAGCGCCCCCAAAGTGCCCCGTGGCCCGCAGCCGCGGTAGACCCCCCGGCAGAGCCGATCACCCAAACGTTCAGCCTGAACCGCGCGGAACCGGCCCGCACCGCCGCACAGCCCAGGCAGGAACAGCCGCCCAAACGGGCCTGGCGGTTCCGCCCCCAAAAAGCAGTGCGGCCAGCCCAGCCTGAGCCAACCGGCCCGGTGGAGTTGGCCCCGCGCCCCCAAACCAACGCGCCCCGGCCCGCAGCCACGGCGGACCCCCCCGCACAGCGGGCGGAACAGCCAGCCAACTGGCCGTATGACCCGGCAGCGCAGGGCGATGTGCGCCCCCCGCTGCCAGACCTGACGGACGCCCCCGAATGGGAGGATGCCCCCGAACCGGCACAGCCGGGAAACCAACCGGAACAACCCGAACCGGCAAAACGGAAAGGGTTATTCAAATATAAAAAACCAAATAAACCAAAACCGGCCAGACAAAAAGCAGCCAAACCCGCCAAAGCGGAAAAAACCCCCGAGGACCGCGCGGCGGAAGCTGCCAAACTGCGCAAAGGCTATCTGCAGCTGGCGCAGCGGGTGGTGCTGGTGGCGGCCATGTTCTGGGTGCTGTTTGGTGTGGTGTTTATGCTGGCCCGCGTGCAGGGCAACGAGATGTTCCCCGCCGTAAAGGACGGCGACCTGGTGCTGGCCTACCGCCTGCAGCAGAGCTGCACCAAAAACGATGTGGTTGTTTACCAGGCGGATGGCGTTACCCACGTTGGGCGGGTGCTGGCCCTTGCCGGTGATGTGGTAAACATTACCGAGGACGGCACCCTGATGGTGAACGGCACCACCCAAAGCGGCGAGATCCTGTACCCAACCTACCCCGCCAGCGCGGCCGGGCTGAGCTACCCTTATACCGTACCGGAGGGCAGCGTGTTTATCCTGGCCGATTACCGCACCAACGCAGCCGACAGCCGCAATTTTGGCGCCATCCGCATGCGGGACGTAAAAGGCACCGTGCTGGCTCTTTTGCGCCGCCGCGGCCTGTGACCCCACGTAAAAAGGGCCCCAATTACTATTGATTTGCACCCCATGGAGAATGGGAGTGTGAATACATGCCGTAAAAATATTTTTTGAGGAGGTAAAACCCAAATGAAAAAACTGTTATCCATCGGCTTGGCCGCCATGCTTGCTTTCGGCCTTGCCACCACATCCTTTGCTGAAGAAGCCGGAGACGTTACTACTCCGACAGATGGAACCGTAACCATTCATAAGGTGTACAAGCTGGAAAATGCAGATACGACAAGCCCGGCAGAAACCTTTACGCTGGTACAGGATGGCGATGGCAAAGTTACAGACGGTGAAGCCACTGAGGCACCTGCCCTTGGAACTATTACCGGAGCTACCTATGAAGAGGGTGCAGCTACTGTTAGTGGTACCACTGGTGATATCACTGTTGCACTCCCTGAATATACGAACGTTGGCGTGTATGAATATACGTTGAATGAAGTTGATGGTAAGACGGCTGGCGTTACCTATTATGACAAGGGCATCAAGCTGGTTGTTACTGTTGTTAATGATAACAATGGTAAGCTGCGTATTGCTGCTGTACACACCGAAAGTACTGGCGAAGTGAAATCTGATAATTTCCCCAACACCTATAAGGCTGGTGAACTTGATGTAAGCAAGACCGTTACCGGTAACCTGGGTGACAAAAATAAGTACTTTGAATTCAAGGTTACTTTGACTGGTGAAGAGGGTAAAACCTACCGTGATTCTTATGCCGTAACCGGTGGCTCTAACACTGAAAATCCGAGCACGATTAAAATCGGTGAAGAAACCACGTTCCTGCTGAAGCATGGCGATACCATCACGATTGCAAACCTGCCTTATGGCGTTACCTACACCGTGACCGAAACTGCCGCTGAAGGCTACACCACCGAAAAGACTGGAGATACCGGCAAAATCAACGCTGCTGATCAGGCCGCAGAATTCACCAACAACAAGGCCGGCAGCATCGACACTGGCGTTGTCCTGAACAACATGCCGTACATCCTGGTTCTGGCCGTACTGGCTGCCGGTGTGGTTGTCTTCATCATCCGCAAGCGCCGCGAAGATTAAGCATTACTTAAGGTTCATTGGAACCACTTACTTACCACCCCAACCAAAGCAACATCACCCTTTCCAAAGGCATTCCCATTTATCTTTTTTCTTCATATCCCCATAGCCGGGCGGTGATACGCACCGCCTGAACCCCAGGGGCGCGGGGAATTGACCCCCCGCGCCCCATCTTATTTTGAAAATTCCGGCAGCCGCCCCAAACGGCGCTGCCTTAAGGTGTTAGTGACACCATAGTTGGAGTAGATGCAATGCAGGCATTAAAGGTACTGCTCAAGGCGGCCAATTTCTGCGTCAACCTGGTGGTTATCTTAACCATGTGCGCAGCCGGGGCGTTCTCGGTATATGCGCTGTGGGATAACAGCCAGGTGTACCGCGCGGCCGGGGACGTTCAAGCCAGTATGCTGCACCTGAAACCCCAGGCAGACCCCACTGCCGCCGAAGGCCCCACCTTTGATGAGCTGCTTGCCGTAAACCCCGATGTGTGCGCCTGGCTGACGCTGGACGGCACCAATATTGATTACCCTGTTTTGCAGGGGGAAACCAACTTGAGCTACATCAATACCGATGTGTACGGCAATTTTGCCCTCGCGGGCAGTATTTTTCTGGATTCCCGCAACAGCAGCACCTTTGCGGATGTGTTCAGCCTGCTGTACGGCCACCATATGGAGAACAGCCAGATGTTTGGCGACCTGGACAAATACCGCAGCGCAGACTTTTTCCAAAAGAACAACACCGGCACCCTGTTGGTGCCTGGCGGCAGATATGCGCTGCGTGTGTTTGCCTGCATTGTGGTTTCGGCATCGGATGATCTGATTTATCAGCCGCTGCAGTGGCAGGCGGACAATGTGCCCGCCATGCTGGACCGCTTACAGGCCGATGCCCTGTGTGTGGACCGGGCCGCCATGGATGACCTGCGCACCGCGCAGGACCCCAAGGTGCTGTGCATGTCCACCTGTTCCAGTGATTATACGGATGCAAGAACCGTTGTTCTGGCCGCAATGCAGCTTGAATGACCCCAAGGAGGAACCTGTTATGAAAAGCATGCAAAAATTTGTTGCCGCACTGCTGGGCACAGCCCTGTGCGCGGTGCTGCTGGCAACCGCTGCATTTGCGCAGGGCGGTGTGGCGGTAACACTGCCGGTCAGCATCCGCACCGCTGGGGCTGACCCGGAACCCAACGCGGCGTATACCTTCTGCCTGCAGGCAGTGGATAACGCCCCCATGCCGGACGGCGCCCAGAACGGCCAGTACAGCGTTACCGTGCAGGGCGCAGGGGATTATACCTTCCCGCAGATCACCTACACCGCACCCGGCATCTACTACTACCAGATCAGCCACGTTGCCGGTGCCGACACCCGCTGCACCTATGATGCAACGGTGTACAATGTAACAGTGGCCATCACCAACAAGCAGGATGGCACCGGGCTGGAAAGCGCTGTCACGGCCCACACCGGCCCCAGCGCCGACAAACGGGATGCCATGTTGTTCACGAATGTTTACGCCCCGCGCCCGACCACACCCCCAACGGCAACCCCCACGCCGAAACCGGAAACCCCGGTGGTGCACCCCACGCCGGAACCTACCCCCGTTACCCGCGTTTTGATCCAGACCGGCCAGCTGAACTGGCCCATCCCGGTGCTGGGCGGCCTGGCCGTGGTGTTGGTGGTTGTGGGCGTTGCCCTGACCCGTAAAAAAGCAAAGAAGCATGACGACGAATAAACTGGTGGGGATCATTTGTATTTTAGCGGGCGTGCTGCTGGCCGCCGCCGCTTTGCTGCTGCTGCAAAATAACCGGAAGGAAGATGCCGCCGCCGGTGCCGCAGCCGCCAGTGTGGTGCAGCAACTGCAAACCACGGCACCCGCCGCCGTACCCACAGCCCAGCCCGATGCAGCAGGGGAGACCACTGTGCCGGCGGAAACAATCAACGGGTATGACTATATCGGCGTGTTGGAGATCCCCGCCTTGAACCTGACGCTGCCCATTATGGCGGACTGGGATTACGACCGCCTGAAAATTGCCCCCTGCCGCCAGTTTGGCAGCGTGGAAACCAACGACCTGGTGATTGCCGGCCACAACTATAAAACCCACTTTGGCTACCTGGACCAGCTGCAGGTGGGGGACGCCGTGAACTTTACCGATGTGAACGGAAAGGTTACGGTATACCATGTGGAGCTGACCAGCATTTTGCAGCCCGATGATGTGGACGCTGTGCAGAACAGCGGCTACCCGCTGGTGCTGTACAGCTGCACTTACAGCGGCAAGACCCGGCTGACTGTTTTTTGCAAAAAAGTATAACGATTAAAAATCCCACAAAGATTCTCTGTTTAACAAAACGCCGTACCTATACTGCAATACCAAAAGAAAGCAGGGCATTGCAGCAAATATGCGGCGGCTTTTGCCTACTGGATAAAATCGGCTAGAACTGGCCCTATTTTCATCGCAAAAAAGCAAAAAAATATCCCCCGGCAAAGCCGGGGGATATTTTTTAACGTGGAATCCAGCCGCGTTTGTAGAAATGTTCTAAATTTTCGCCTTTTCAGATACCCCCTAGAATATGATGCACAAGCTGCCCCAAAACCGCCAAACAGTAACCCCAAAATACGCAAAAAGCTGACCATCATTCCGTGATTTTTGTCTTGCCCTTGGGGCAAAAGGGCTTTATACTGGTATACGAGTGGTAGTCTGCCCCAGTGTAAGGGCAGGCAGAAAGAACGGTTTTGCCCTGAACACGGATGGGGGCTGCAAGATGTATAAACTGATTATTATTGATGATGAAGAGAAAATCGCCAGCGGAATGGCCCAGCTGTTCCCCTGGCAGAACATTGGGTTCGAGGTGGTGCAGGTGTTCACCGGCGCACGCAAAGCCCTGCAATATATTGCCGAAAACCCGGTGGATGTGGTGCTGACCGATATTGAAATGCCGGATATGAACGGCCTGGAGCTGAGCCATCGGCTGATGGAATACCCCAACATCCAGAAAATATTTTTCAGCAGCTACAGCAATTACGAATACTTCCGCGCGGCGCTGCAAAACGGCGTGGCGGATTACCTGATGAAACCGGTGGCCTACAGCGCCCTGCTGGAATGCTTTGAAAAGGTCAAAGCCCGGCTAGATGCCCGCAGCGCCGTGCAGGAAACCGCCCCCAAGGCCTATTACGACCAGATCGTGTACGATGTGCAGCAATACTTAAAAGATAATTACCGCACTGCCACGCTGGAAGAAGCCGCGGCCAAGGTTTCCTTGAGTCCGGCTTATCTTTCCCGCGTGTTCAAGGAAAAAAGCGGAACCAGCTTTTCGGAGCTGCTGCTCAAGACGCGGATGGAAAAAGCATGTGAGATGCTGGCGGATATCCACTATAAAAGCTACGATATTGCCTATTATGTCGGGTACGATAACCCCAAAAACTTCTCCCGTGCGTTCAAAGCGTATTATGGGCAGAGCCCATCGGAATACCGCAAATCCCGCCTGGATGGTGCCGCGCTATGAAGGGAATGAAGCGTAAGTTCTTTTTGAAGCGCATGTGGAACTTTGTGGTGGTCATGCTGATCCCGGCGCTGCTGCTGGTGGCCGTTACCACCTACATGACCTTTGTGACCCAGATGCACCGTATGACGCAGGACAATGAGCGCGGTATTGAGGCTGTGCGCTCCAACATCTCGCTGGTGCTGGATTCGGTCCTGGCGCAGAACAGCTACATGACCGGCATGACCCGCACCAACATGGTGCTGAACAAAGCTCTGAAAAGGGAAAGCCTTGCTTACACCGATGCCATCTACCTGCGCAGCCTGGTATCCTCACTGAACAGCATGACCAACGCGTATGATTACGTGGATTCGGTTCTGATCTATATGGATGGGTACGACCGTGCGCTGACGTCCAGCGGGCTGGTCAACCTTTCGGCGGATGATTACAGCGGCTGGTACAGCGTGTATTCCTCTATGTCGGATGCTGAGCGCACCTGCATTGCCCCGGTGGTGGTGAACGCAGGCAAAGCCAGCGAGAGAAGGCAGCTGGTAGTGTGCGCCCGGATGCTGACGATGGAAGGCTGTGTGGCCGTTACCCTGAACATCAGCCACTTGCAGGAAATAATTGCCGTGCTGCGCCCGTCCGATAACCAGCACCTGTACCTGGTTGACGGCAGCGGCCGCCTGCTGGCAAAGGCAGGGGACGCAGGCACGACGGAAGAGCTGCAAAACCTGATGGGCAAAACGCTGAGCGGGGCAGGGAATACGGCGGAACAGGAGCACGAGTTCTGGATCAAGCTGGATGACCGGGTCTGCCTGTTGAACTGGCAAAGCTACCAGAACCCGGATTTCTACATCGTATCTACCATTGACCAGGCCATGATCCTGGAAAACCTGGGCGAACGGTTGATGCCGCTGCTGCTGATGGCGGTTGTGGCGCTGTGCGCCATTGTGTTTTTGGCATACGTCAACACCAAGCGCAGCTTTGACGAGATCAACCTGATGCTGCAGATGTTTGAGGATGCCGAGGCGGGCCGCACCATCCAGCGCCCCCAGCGCAAGGTAAATGATGAATATGACGTTATCATGAACAACATCCTGATGATGTTTTTGAACAACACCTACCTGAACATCCAGCTGAAAGAAAAGCAGTACCGCCAGCAGAACGCCGAGCTGACCGCCCTGCAGTTGCAGATCAACCCCCACTTTTTGTACAACACCCTGCAAACGCTGGATATGGAAGCCCGCAAGCTGAACGATGATGGGCGCATCAGCGCGGTGGTGGGGTATGTATCGGATATCCTAAAGTATTCGCTGACCAACCCGCAAAAGAGCGTCAGCCTGCGGGAAGAGCTGGACTACCTTAAAAAATATGTGGAAGTGCAGCACTACCGCTTTGGGGACCGCTTTATTATTTATTATGAAGTGGACGACGATGTGATGGATGCCGAGGTATTCCGCCTGATGCTGCAGCCCGTGGTAGAAAACAGCCTGCTGCACGCCCTGCGCGGCAACGAGCGCGGTTACATGAAGGTGCGCGCCCGCCGCATTGGCGATAAAGTGAACCTGCGTGTGATCGATAACGGCGACGGCATGACAAGGGAAGAGCTGGAAGCGCTGCGCAAACGCATCGCGGACCGCAACAGCCGCAGTATTGGGCTGACCAACCTGGACCGCCGCCTGCGCCTGCGCTACCCGGAGGAAACGGGGCTGCGCATCTGTTCCATAAAAAACCTTGGCACCAGCGTGTCGTTTTGCATCCCGTATAAAAAATATACCCCGGATGCCCCGCAAACGGGTAAAACAGAATAATAAAATGCCGGGCAGGTATCTTAAATTGCGCCAAAACGCAAGAGATGATACCTGCCCGGCGTTTTGTGTCAAATGATGAATCCTTTTAGCAAGCGTGAGTCCTTTTATAAATCTGCCAAACAAATTATAATAAAACCATGATAAGGCTCGACGAAAAGGGCCGATTTAGAAGGAGGAAAACAATATGAAAAAGCAACTTATGGCCGGTATGATGGCCGCCAGCATGGCATTGTCTCTGGCCGCATGCGGCGGCAGTGCTGCCAGCAGCGCAGCCTCGGCAGCCGACAGCACCAGCGGCGCTGCCTCTACCAGCACCGCGGCTTCCACTTCCAGCAATGAACAGGTGACTTTGCGCTTTGCCTGGTGGGGCGGCGATGAGCGCGCCAACGCCACCATGGAAGTCATCAACAAGTTCATGGAAGAAAACCCCAACATCAAGATCGAAGCCGAGTATGGCTCTTCTGACGGCTACCATGATAAGCTGGCAACCCAGCTGGCATCCGGCACCGCCGCCGACATCGTGCAGATTGACCCCGAAACGATGCCCACTTTTGTTTCCACTGGCGATTACTTCCTGGATTACAAGGATTACGACTTCGATCTTTCCAACTTTGACCCCAACTACATCGGCCTGCGCGTGAATGGCAACTATGACGGCAAGCAGCTGGGCCTGCCCACCGGCATTGCCGGCCCGGCACTGGTTGTGAACGAAGAGCTGGCCGAAAAGTACGGCATCGACTTCAACACCCAGTACACCTGGGATCAGTTCATTGAATGGGGCAAACAGGTCCATGAAGCAGACCCCGATACCTACCTGCTGTGCACCAACAAAGAGTATGTGACCAACCTGGTGTTCTTTACCTACATGAAGCAGCTGACCGGCAAGACCATCTTTGACGCGGACTCCAAAGAGTTCAATTATACCGAGGAAGATATCCAGAACTGCCTGGATCTCGTCAAGAGCCTGTACGACAACAATGTCTGCGCACCGGCTTCTTACTCTTCCGCTTACAGCAACGACGACCTGCAGTCTGACCCCAACTGGATCGCTGGCAAGTACGTCTGCACCTTCGCTTACATCTCCACCATCAATGTTATGACCGCCGCCAATGAGGGCGCAACCTATGGCACCGGCTACCTGCCCCTGCTGGACGGCGCTAAGGACAACGGCTGGGCTTGCAACTGCCCGCAGGTCCTGGCAGTTACCTCCACCTGCAAGGCTCCGGAAGCAGCCATGAAGTTCCTGGATTACTTCTTTAACAGCGATTACGCCGAAAGCACCCTGGCCTGCGTGCGCAGTGTTCCCCCGACGGAAAAGGCCCGTGAAATCTGCGAAAAAGACGGTACCTTGGACCCGAACATGATGACCGCCGCCAACATTGCCAGCGGTTACAGCGGCCTGACCAACGACAAGTACTCCTCCGCACCGGAATCCAAGCAGATCATTGCTGATACCATCGAGGCTGTCGGTTACGGCACCACCGACCCCGCAAGCGCTGCATCCGATATGTACAAGCAGCTCTCCAACTACATCAGCGCCCAGTAAACCTCAGCGAACATCAAAAACGGGTGTCTCCCACCGAGGCATCCGTTTTATTAAAGTGTACCTGAAAAGTCGAAAATATAGTCTGTTTCTACAAACACAGCCGGATTTGGTGTTAAAAAGCCTTGGAATCCACAAAGGATTCCTGCGGCTCTTTGCCTTAAATCCT
>ERZ1034691.913-NODE-913-length-20746-cov-8.786574_pt1 | contig 20746 bp, 18 predicted proteins | sample MGYA00520638_ERZ1034691 | MGnify/ENA primary metagenome ERZ1034691 (study PRJEB33766, sample SAMN09781763) | gut metagenome | biome: gut microbiome | host: Homo sapiens | place: Madagascar | study: EMG produced TPA metagenomics assembly of the PRJNA485056 data set...
CCCGAAGACAAAGGAGATCAGTCATATGAAATTAGGTATTGTAGGAAAGGATATCTTTTCATATCTCCATATTTCTCAATAAACAACGATATTACCCATTTTCCCAAACTTTTTTATTCTATAAATCCCCATATATCCATGTACCTCCATGGATGTTTGGTGCGGAATTGGTGCGGAGAATAGGGTTGGACATTTCGGGAAACGGTTTCGCCACGACAAAGTGAGGAAAAATCCACATTACTTTGAAGGAGCAAACTATGAAGAAACTGATTCACGGTATTTACAACATGGATACCAACTGCGTAGAACTGACTTATAGCGACGGGTCTTTCATGACCATCGATTGCGAGGAAGTGGAAAACTTCTACGGTATCACAACCGTCCAGATGGCTGACCTCAACTGGCTGGTTTACCACGCCCCTATGGAGTATGCGGGGCTGGTGCTGTCTGGAGAACTGGGAAGGTATCTCCGGGGTGCAGCGGAACACGGGCTTGAGGATTAAACTGTTTATATGAAAGCATCCCACCGGTTGTGAAAATCGGTGGGATGCTTTGTTACATAGTTATGTTAAATAGCACTAAGGCTCAAGATTATGAAATGCTACAAATATGCTTCAGAATATTTGAGATGATCTTAAAGCTTAAAAAATATACCCCATCTCAAAATGAGCTGAGGTACATTTCCATGTGATGGCCAGATGATTATTTGTGCATTTTCGCTTTGTGGTTTGCTAGAACTTTGCCCGCATTGCTTTTGGCTTTCTTAGATGCTGTGGATTTTGCCAATGTCTTTGCGGCCTTTACCAGCTTGGGCGGTGCATGATGTACCATTTTTTCAGTCCTTTCTCAAAAGTTATGATTTAAGGACATGAATGGAACCGCCAACATCCATGCTGAGAGATCAATGCCCTTTTCGGACACGGATTCTCCAGGCCTTTAGCCCATGATTGCGTGCATAGTCACGATGACCGTTTTTACGAGTGACAAACGGCACAAAGATGAATTCAAAATCATCTTTATCAGCATAATCACCTTTCGGAATCTGTAACTGCGTACACATAAGTATGTTCCTCCTTTCAAGCGAATTTGGTGAATGCATTGAGATTTATCCGATGCAAAAACCATAAAAGCTTGCAAAAAGTGAACGCAGCATATAAACTATTCTTGCTAGAGAGAGTTTATATGGCGGTTCGCTGTATTCACTTTTTCCAATCATCCGCTTGAGTTGCAGCTCAGGCGGATTTTTATGTTTTCAGCTTTCGCTGCAAACAACTATTAAGTGAGTTCCACTGCTTTATTCAGGTCAAAAATCATCAACCCAGACTCTGGAATTAACGTCCCATCCACACGATAAGTCGTATCCTTCAATTTCCAGCCCGTAATGTATTCCAATGTATTGAGTAGGTCCCGTGCATTCCAGCGAACAGAAAGAATCCCGCTTTGCTTCGGGCGATAATATGGTGCCGCATTTGGTGTATCCTGCGCACAGGGCACCAGGGCAATCTGCTTTTTGTCTGCGTTAATTAGTAACAATACATACTCTGGTGTTCCCAGCTTTAATGTTACAGACTTGTTGAAAGTAACACCGTTAGGAGTGATAGAAACATAGGGGACACCTTCATCAAAGTTAAACGCAGTGAATCCTTCCAAATCAAACATTTCTTGCACCTCCTTTGCTTTATTATATCACGCATTTCGTTACATTGCAACTGTTTTTCTTTCACCTCTCTTGCGTAATTGCGTCAATGAAGTATCGCGCTGCGGTGCTTCTAAACTATCGCCCGTTTCTTGCGTCAATATCGTTCAAGCATGTCTGTTCTTCTCTCGCCTCTAGCTTGCTTTTAAGCCGCGTAAGATGATTTCCTCATCGCCCGAACTACAATACTGCCCAAGGAGGAACTCAAGGACATAGGTAGGCACATTCGCGCCTTCCTTGATTCTCTTCGTCAGTTCTTTTCGGACAGTTTTTCCATCAAAGTTCTGGCGCAGCTTGTCCTTGATTATTTCACGAGTACTGGCGCTCGTTTCAAAATCGACCATCTCGTTGTCCTCCTTGGAAGTTATTTAGAAGAAGTTGAATTCGTCCACAGCAAAAGCAATGTCGATCTGGAACTCCTCTCGAATCGGTGCTTGCAGCCCGCTTTCGTCCTCAATCACCAGGTAATAGGTTTCCCGGTTGCTGTACTTCTGAGAGCGCAGATTGAAGTTGCAGCGGAAGGTGCGCTCCTGTGCGTTATCGCTGGTCTTGTCTGCAATGAGCTTGTTTACATCGCTGATCTTCTGGCCATTGACATCGGTAAAGTACAATAGATAGTTTGCTGCCTCACGATTTCCGCCTACAGCCTCCTTCTGGAAGAAGTTCAGGGAGAAAATCATATTGCTAACCTTGCGGCCTGCTGACAATAGGCTGATGGTCACAGGTTTTGTATCAAACTTGTCCTTGTTGCGCTGATAGATTTTACTGGAGTTGCGCAGGAACTGGAACTCCAGAACGGGAACGACCATTTCCTGAAGGCTAATACCGCCGTGGACAAAGTTCAGGTCACCGCCTTTTTTCTTGATTCGGACATTCTCACGGGGAGCAAACGCATCATACTCTGTCTCACCGCCCATGAAGCGAACAGGCAGCAGATAATCCGGCTTTGCGCCTTTCTGAGTGATTAAGTACCGGCGATCCACTTCCACATCGTGCTCCGTGGGAGTCGTCTTGTCCACCTTATCATCCTCGCTTAAGGGGCTATAGGTATAGAGGAAACCGTGGTCAGCAGTGACGATGATGTTGGTTCCGCCAAATTCATTGACGATGATCCGGGTCAGATTTTTGATCTCTGTAATGGCATCCTCACAGGCTGGAAATACAGCACTGTCCAAGGTGTGACTGGCCTCATCTATCTTATCATGGTAGATATAGACCACATCCCTGCCCTTTACAAGTGCCTGACGGTCTGCACGCTTCAGGCCGATGATGTTGTCGTATTTCAGTGCAACGCTGGCAGGATTTGCCGCTTTCAAAACCTTATCCCGGTTCCCGGCATCGGTAGATTGGCCATCCGCCAGAATACCGAGGACGCCGTTGCTGCGCTGAACCACCTCCAGCTTCTTATGGGGGAGCAGTGCGGCCATACCGAACTTTGTGACTGACGGGAAAATGGACTGGCAGCTTCTAAGGGACACCTTACACTGCATCTCCCGCTGAAGCTGCTCCGAAAGCGCGGCTGCCACCTCATAGCGGAACGCATCAGAAATGATCACAAAAATCCGGTTGTCGCTGTGGCTGACCTTGTCCCGATAGAAGTCCGCTTGCTGCGGGACCTCCAGCACACGGCCGAACTGCGCCATATTTTCAGCACAGGCATCTGTCCAGTTCTGCCCCAGAGAACCCAGGAACCAGTGAGCGTACAGGCCTTCCACTCTATCGGCAACATGCTTGAACAGGTCATCCAGAAGCGGGTTTGAGACTGTCAGGCTGCGCTGGAAGCAAAGATGGAACTGCCGATAGTAGGCGTCCATCCGGTAATAATCAGAGGTGTACTCTCCCCAGATCTTATGGGGTTCAACGGTATGGAACCCGGCAGAATGCTCCATAAAGAAAGCCTGCATGTTGGCAACCTGCATCAAGCCCTCATAGTAGCTGGAAACGCCATCGTACCAGGCCATTGTCCGACGCTTCTCAACTGTAGCCTTGATGGTATCTACTTGAATAATATGGTCGCTGATCTCCTTCATGAGGTCAGTCAAAACCGTCTCGTTGATACAAGGGAAGCATTCCGTATCCATTAAGTCCTCAACCGGCAGTTTGGCAAAGCGCTGCGGCAGACGGGCTTCTTCCTCCACATATCGGGCAACCTCATATAGCTGCATGTTGTCTTCATTGTGCAGCCAGTCCGAGATGAAATCATAACAGTATGCCTGATGCGGCGTGGAAATAAAGTTATCCAGTCCGGTCAAGTGTTCCAGGTGCATGGTCCGGGTCGATGCAGTGAGTAGCATATGAATAGCGAGTCTGCCAAGGCTGGTATCGTCACCTTCGCTGTAACCGGTCGCCTGAGATACCATAACCCAGAAGGGCTTTTCCGCACCATAGGTCAGGAAGTTCTGATAGAACTCGTTGGTACCCATATCGAGACCGCCATGAAAGACTGCCTTGATGATCTTATTCGGCTGAATGTCATTGCAGCCGCTGAGCGCGGCCATAACGGCCAAGTGCATCTGTGGGGCGTTACTGATATTTCCGCTCAGTTTCTTAACGGCATCCCTGCGCTCCTTTGCCCGGAAGAACTTCCGATAGTGCTTCACCTGATTGCGGATAATGGGAGTGGCAGGCAGCCCCATCTCGTCCATCCAGATTGAATTCAGGTCTGCCCGGAACTCCTCACTGTAGAGCTGCACATTGATGAGCCAGTTGTCATCATCCTTGGTAAAGGAACGAGGATCGTAAACGAGGAAGTTTGTCGTAGGGCAATCCTCGCAGATTTTCTTCTTTGCAGCAAAGGTGTTGCTGCCGGTCAAGATCAGCAACTCTACGCCGTCCAGAGAGATTTCCTCCAGCTGATCTTGAAACTCTCGGTCTTCGTCGTACCAGAAGATGATCCGGCGCTTATAGAACTCTGGGAGGGGCAACGAGAATCTTCGACTCAGTTCCTTCTTAATATTATCAATTTCCATAACTATGTACCATCTACGCTTCCTGTGCAGAAAGCGCCTTTACCATATCCTTCAAGTACCACAGGAGAATCCCAACATAGGGTGTTTTGGGATTTGTTTCTCCCAAGAATGCCGTTAAGCGCACCTGACAATACCGGAGCAAATCGTCCTCGCCCAAATTTCCCATGTCCCCAATCAAGGCAGCCAACGCCGCCTCTCGCTCTGACCTGATTGGGGATGCCGGGCAATTCAGATTCAACGTTTTCACAAGATCATAGTTCACATCTTCATCTGTCGCAGAAATGTTCCCTTGAATATCATATACGATCGTTTCCAAGGTCGATTCATCACAGGGATTGATTTTCCGAAATTCTGTGTTTCCGCGGTGCACATCACAGGTGAGGTCTTCTTTGGTATGGGCATTGGGAGAATCCTTCCTGGTTGTATTTCCATTGCATACCGCAAGCAAATTAGAATATGCCAGGCCCTGTCCGCAGGAATGGGCGTCAACTGGGTTTCTGGGATCAAAGTGCTCGATTCGAATGGGCGAAATGCCTTCTTCTACATCGGTCCTCGGTATTCTGCACATGCAATAGGCGCACAATTGCCCCTGTTCCACCACCATTTGTTCGCGAACCCTTTCTTTTAGAGGATTTTTCAGCCTCTTGTATGCATCAGATTCTGACAGTCCTTCCCTTGCACATCTTTCCCGGAGGTCCTTAAGGTCCTCCGGCTCGGTGCCTTTTATGATCTTTATCATCCTCAGCCTCTCCTAATGCGCTCCAGCTTCAGCTTTGTCCGACATCCAGCAAGCTCTGTATCGTGATAATCTCTCTGGAGCTCAATTTGATTGAGGGTGTTTTCCGCATCAGAGAACTGACCATCCTTTAAATACCGATAAAAATCATCAAATAGCTTTGCCGTTTTCGGATTTCTTGCCGGAACCTCCATAACACGCTGCAGCAAGGAATTTACATCGTCCCCGTAAACCTGGGTTACGATCGGCTCAATTTGGTTATTCCGCAGGATCCTCAAATTTTCAGTTTTGACACAGCTGATGACGGATGGGGCATGGGTACTGACAATAAACTGCACCTTTGGGAAAATATTCATCAAGTCGCTCAAAATTCGCTGCTGCCATGCGGGATGCAGATGCAGATCCACCTCGTCGATCAGTACAATGCCGCCTGTGTTTTTTAGCACATTCTCCTCCAACTGTGGATTCAATACAGCCATGCGGTAAGCAATATCTGCGATCAGGCAAATCGTACCCTTATAACCATCGCTCAACTGGTTCAAGGTCAGGCTGTTCCATGCGCCGTCGGTATCTTTGAAGCTGATTTCAATTTCTCTGGTATCTAGATTCATCCATACGTCTACATCCGTGGAGCCAGATATGTCTTCAAATACCTCTGCCATTGCTTTTCTGACGGCCCCAAAAGTCTTGCTTCTCTTGCCTGCCTGGAGTTCTTTGTAGGTCATACGCTCAAACCAGGTTTTTAGCGCAGAAAGATTCAGATGCGCATCCAGGCATTCTTTGTAGGCATCCTGACGAGAAATATTGGCTTTCAGCATATCCTCGGGATCGCCATTTCCCCAAAATCTTCGCGTAGAATAATAAACAAGAATTGGAGCAGGGACGAATTGTGCACCAATATTGTTGCCAATTCTCATAAGAGTTTGATAAAAAGTACCAACTTTCCGCATTGGTGCAATACCCGTTGTATTCTGTTTTGCATTCAAGGCTGCATTCTTACGAAAGCGCTTCCAAACAACCGGCTTATCTGTAAATATCTCCTCTATAAGCGTATTCATTCCATTTTCAGTATTGGGATAATACACACTTGCGGCAGCATCAATTTCCACAGGATACTGGGGCTGCGTAGATACCATATCCCCCAACTTCATGCATTTTACCCTTGCGTCATCCGGCGTAATTTTGTAAAGCCCCAGCCCATCAAATCCCGCAAGATAGGCACTTAACGCAGCCGCAGCTGCATCCAGGACGGTTGTCTTACCGGCCCCGTTTACGCCAACAATCACCGTCAGTTTATCGTGGAATTCTATCTCAAATTCTTCAAAAGCACGGTAGTTTTTGAGTGTAAGCTTTTTCAGGATCATCGTACCTTCATCCATGGATTTTTCCCTCCCTCATTATTTTATTTTTGCCAGCACATCCTGGAATAATTCGTAATTATGCTTCACCCCGTCATCCAAGTCGATCCGGAGCATCTGGTCGGCCAGGTGGTGGATCTTCTCCTCGTAGCCGTGCAATTCCTCTGCCTGGTCCTGGAGCTTTTTCAGCTGCTTGGTGAGCTTCACCCGCTCGGCGGTGGTGGCACCGGCGATGCGTTGTTCCAGATCCGCAATGGCGGTGCGGTAGCGGCTCTGCTGTTCGTGGACGTAGTCGGTGCGGATGCGGGCAATGGTGTCTTCTCTGTAGCGGTGCATATAAATGAGTGCCTTGAAACCATTCTTCTTGCCGCTGTCAAAGAGCCAGTAAATGGGACGTTTCTGATAAATCTTGCAATGGTCAACGTAGAAATAATTGAGAAAATAGTTCCGAATGACCTCCTTGGGCGCGCCTTTACCGCCCAGGGCATCGGCGATGAATTTTAAGTTCGTTTCCAAGCCTTTCTTTCCGTATACGGTTTCGATAAACTTCACGAAGCGACCCACTATATCGTCTTCAAAATAGTCATCATCGCAGATGGGGATGATATTATCGGCATCCGGAGAATAGGTACAGTCCTGCCACTGACCGTCCACGTTAATCTGATAGTTCTTGTCCACAGCAATCCGTATACCGCCGAAAGAAATTGCATTGCCGCCCTCGTCTACTAGGACGTTTCGGTGGTATGTCTGCTCCCAGTCACCGCCGGCATAGACCAGTCCCTGACGGTTCAGGGAATACCTGCCAAACATACAGCCGACGGCATAGGAAATCAAGCTTTTCACGTCACGGGTCAGGTCTGCCTTTCGGACGGTCACGTCTTTCTCCTCCACCTCTGGGGTCAGTTCATCCTGGAGGCCGTAGATGTCGATGAAGATGCGGTTTAGTTCTTCTTCGTTGGCTTTCAACTGGTAGAAGCGGTCATCACAGGCCTGTTCCCAATGGCGATATGCGTCCGCAATACCGTTCATTGGGAGATAGCCGTTTTTCTCTTCTTGGGCAATTCTTTGTGGAGTGAGAGCGGCATATTGCAAAAGTGGGTGAATTTGGAAGTCCCAGGAGGTTTCGAAAGAGTCCCAGTCCATTTTAGCAACTGAAATGCAGTCCTCTACATATTCTTTTACAACACTCCGCCGCAATGGCTCCAAAATAGTCGGGAAACTGCCGACTGTCCCTGAACCAGTATTGATTGTTGGATTAATAAGCCGAAGGAGTTTATCGACTAGTGAAGTGTTAAGTAAGCCAAGCACATATAGCAAATCATCATGTGATGGTGTAAATAGTCCATTAGCTCCTGAGTCAAAAACTGCACCTTTAGGAGAATATCGGAATCCAGACTTACTAGCTCCAACTCCACTCCATGTGATTGACTCATAAAAGTAGCGATCCTCACTTCTTATTTCTTTACTATAACTTCCGTATCTTTCGCCTACATAGCGTTTTAATTCTCTCCCATCGTTCTCCCAATTTACAACGTAATTACGATTTCCATACCAACGTCTATACACTCCTCCCTTGTTATATGGAAACCATTTTTTCCCGCTCGATGCAGCACTTCCAGCATCATATTCTCCTATACCAACTTTTGTCATGCTCACTTCATGCCAAAATTTTAGGAACAAATCATTATTTGTCGTTGACATTCCATTTCGTGTCTCAAACGCCCTATTCAATTGCTGTGCTTTTGTAAAAATAGAAATATCCTGGCTTGAAGCCCAGTATGCAACTGGGCTTCCCGTTATTTTAGAAAAGGTAAGCTGATTTGCCGCATAGAAATTTTCTCCATCAAGAAACATATCTTCCTTGCCCTGCTGCGTAGTCGGCTCAATCAGGCGGAAATACGCGCCAATATAGTCTACAATATAGCTTTTGCGAATAACAAACGATGTAGTCTGCACCACCTCTCCACCAATTTCCTCAAATGCTCTTGCCCCCAGATGCGCCATGTTGACAATATCAACTGTCTGTAACAGCTTTGTCCGCAACTTTTCAAAGCTGGACAAAAACATCCAAGCATGCTGTGTGATCATCGCCTGATAACGGTTCTGCCGTAACATTCTCCCGCACCGCTCGATAAACACCGCAAATAGGTCGCTCTTGCTGTCCGGGTATTCTTTCTTCACAAGCTCCTGCACCTTAGAAGAAGCATTGCTGACTCCCATATACGGCGGATTCGTCACCACCACATCGTACTTCTGCGCCAGCATGGCTGCAATCTCTACCAGCCGCCACAGCTTTTCCTTTGTTTCTTCCAGGTTCCCCGCATCAAAATCCAGCTGACCGGAATAATCGACTGCCAAAACGAGGCGATACAGCAGTTCCCAATTGTAGTCCTTAATTGTGAGAATGGAACCGTATTCTTTCGCATCCTGCATGGCATCCAGCAAGTCATTCATCTGTTCAAGTGCCAAATTCCGCTCCATGTCACTCATGCTGCAACCGAAGTACTTCAAGGCTCCACGGCGAATATCGTTGCTTTCGCAGATGGCATAAACATTCGGCTGGAAAACATGCAAATTGCCATCCTCATCTTCATAGCGAAAAAACTTTCGATCATACTGCCGTGCTTTCATCATCACCGCAAAATACGAAAGCTGCGCCGCACGTTCGTCAATGTCCAATCCGTAAAGATTGTGCGCAACAATGCTCCGGGCGGCTTCTTTCTGGGTATAACCGTAGCTCTGATAAATCTGCATTAGAACATCAAACATATACACCAGAATATGGCCGGAACCGCAGCAAGGGTCGATTACCTTTATATCCTGCGGCTTCAGCTGGGCATACTCTTTCCGGATTTCCGCCAGCTGAATCTGCACATCCGGCTCTTGCTCGGCTTCTTCCAGATAATATTTCCAGTTTGCTTTCAGTTCATCATTGGAGTGGCCCTCAATCCAAAGCCTGCCCAGGGAGTTCTCCACCATATACCGCACGATCCAATCTGGGGTAAACAGCTGGGTCGCCGCCGGGATATTCTCCTTGGTGATCTTCACATTCTTTTTCAGAGCGGCGAACACATCGTCCTTCTTTTCGCTGTTGTAATACTGGTACAGCCAGCCGATGATCTGCACCTGATCTTGCCAATCCTTTTCTGGGATCCACTCGATCATCCGCTGAATAACGCTGCCTTCCCGCAGCAGATTGTCCGGCAGGAGCAGCTCCGTATAGTCCGCAATTTTCTGAAACATTCCCGGCAGAATGGGGTTCAGTGCATTGCACTGGGTAATGAGCAGGTACTTATAGAGGGCTTCTTCCTCATTGGCGTTCTTTCGTGCATAGACCTTCTCCATGTCCAGACCGTCCAATTCCAGATCAATGGCCTCCGCAAGGATTTGGGGGTGGAACCCATTCTCCGCATCCGTAAACACCCGGACACGACTGGGAAGATAGCCATTGACCTCCATAAACCGCAGGGCAATGAAGCGGTTGAACCAGGTGTAAGCCACTTCCTCCATAACCTCTTGATAGCCCTTGACATTGATCTGCTGAATGAGGGCTTTCCGCTGCTCTACCACCACGGGAGACAGCAGAACCCCGTCAATGCTGATGGCATCCGCCGGGATGATCTCTGAATCCGTGATCCCATACTGCGCCGCTTTCTGGCGCACCCGATCGATCATCTCCCGCCGCGCCCAAACGGCGTATTTTTTGATGGCGTTCTTGTCCATTGTTGACCACCTATCTCTCTGATTTCATATCTGAAAATTTCGTCTTAAGATTTCCTTCATTTCATCAAAATGGCCGGATGCCACCACCAATTCTGGGTATTCCTTAAAAAACAAAAACCAGTCCGTCATCCAATCATTAATACCAAAGTGGCCCTTGACCCATCCGTCATCGAAGGCTTCTGGGTAAAGCTGCTGTAGTGTATAAAGTCTGCCAATGTATTGCGCTACAAAATACGCCTGCTCAAACCAGTTAGTTGTTGCATTGTAGTTTTTGTACAGCATTTTCGACTGGAATGGAATTTCTCGATTCTTTATATCTGGAATCAGTGACATGTTATGAAGATTTTCACCACCAACGGTATACTTTCGTGTGAAATAGTAGCCTCTTGCCCTGGCATGAATCTCCGTCCACAGGTTAAACATTCCATGCTCACCTATTAGCAGAATTTCATCGTACCCATCCGCATCAATGATTCGAGCATATTGGTAAAAATCTTGAACATGCGTTGTCTCGTGGGCTATTGTGCCTATCCAATCTGCTCTCCTACTTTGTACATTCTCCAAAAAGGCCTTTTTGTTGATGAGAACCGTAAATATTCCATCAATTTCTCTCGGTGGGACAGCAAAGCCATTGTATTGATTCAGTGCCTTGCGTGTTACAGAAGATTTTCTTAAAGCATCAGGCCGTAGAGACAAATATGCGTCTGCAATATTCTCAACAATTTTGTAATTTGGAACTACGGGATCATCTATTCTGTATGTATCAAAATAGTCCGAAACAATTCCATAGAAATACTCATCAAATGATTTCTGCTTGCCCATAGTGTTCTCCCTACTTCAATTGAATCCCATCGCAGCCCTTTAACAGCTGCTTGAGCTGCCGCCGCATCTGTTCCACATAGGCATCGATCTCCGCTTCGCTTTCCAAGCTCTTTGCCGGGAACACGATTGCCCGCTGGTATGCCTTGATGACCTTTTTGGGCTTTGGCGGCATGGGCTTGTCCCCGTCTTCGGTTTTCGTTGGCTGCGGCGGTGCCAGTAGGGCCTCCAACATGCCGCAGGTATGGTCCTTGTACTGGAGCATGGGCGGCACCAGACCATCCAGGAGTGCCAGAACCTGGCAGGACTTGATCTGGTCGGTCTTCTGGCTGAAATAAACATCTGCCTTGTCCACCACTGCTCTGGCATCGTAATTGCTGCCTGCTGCCTGGTGGATCGCTGCCATGCACTGGCCCGCAATATCCGTCAGTTCCTCCCGCTTTGCGGCAAGCAGACGGTCATGGCCTGCTTTTACGGTTGCCATCAGGGTATTCAGCTCCGGGATTTTCCGATAGTTGAAGCCACCCTGGACTGAGGTGATCAGGCGAATCTTATTCAGTGCCTCATTGGCTTCCGTTTCCTGGGAAAGGTAATCCAGATCATTGCGCAGCTCCTCTTCCATTTTTGCAGCCGCATCAAATATCAGCACCTGATTTTTAAAGAAGACTTCCACATTCTGCAGGAACTCCTTGCTGTCAAACAAGGCATCCTCCTGCTTCAAAACCCGGTCGATCAGGGCAATGTTGTCCTTCTTTTGGGAGAGGATATCTGCCATCAGCTGCATTCCCTGAGAAACCGTTTCCTGATCCGGATATTTGCGATTGGGTGTCAGGTAGCGCCTGTACAGCTCTTTATAATGTTCACATTGTGCAGAAAACTTTTCAATGATAAAAGCAACCAGGCCGTCTTCATCCTCCGGAACATCCATCACATCGAAATACTCACGAAGAAGGTTCTTGGCTGCTTTCATTTTGACTGCCGTGACCACCTGCCGCTTGGAAACACTGGTTTTGCCAATCTCGCTCTTCTTCCGTAGCATATCCAGAAGCCTGGGATCCGTGGGCTGGATGGTCGCGCCGCCGTACTTGATGGTCACCTTCTGCTGGTTGATGAGCAGGGCCACCACTGCGGCAATGTCAATTTCACGCCAGCCATAAGGTACTGCGGAATAGCGGCTCTGCACATCAAACATGGAAGTGGGCAGCTTCATTCTATCCTGAACAATCAGGTATTCCTCCACCTTGGCGGCAGCATCCCGGTTCGGTTCTGCACCCGCAATGAAGTTTCCATTCAGAATATCAAAGATGTCGGCATCCGTAGAGAAATTCTTCTCCACTAGTTCCAGTTCGCTGTAAACATGAGACACCAGATACTCCAGCGCCTGATCAATGCGGGACTTTGCTTCCCCAGTTCTGATCTCCACGTGTTCCCCATCGATATAGAAAGCAGCATTTGTGATGGCCTTTTTTAAATCTTCCATGGCAGCCAGCTCATAATTACCTGCCTCGTCCTGCTGTCTGCGAATAATCTCCTGAACAGACTTGGGAAGCTGAGATACATTGCGCTGCTTGACAAACTTCCGGATCTTCATGGCTTGTTCCAGTGCTTCGTAGTAGGAAGCACCTGGGAGAACAACAATTGCCTGGCCCTTGGATTCCGTCATCAGGCGCAGCTCAGATTTCTCAACCGCATCCGTAGCAACCGTGAGAAAGCGAAGCTTCATACCGCCGGTCACGCTGCCGACCGTAACGCCATCCACCATTTTGTCAAAGTCAAAGTCATAGATGTCATGGCGGAACTTCTTGGTCTGATAAATATCCGCATAGATCATCTGCCCGATTTTCTCCACAATGGAGGCGGTATCCACGACCGTGTTGTTGATATCCTTTTGAATATCCTGCTCCTCATCCGTCAGGAAGTGATAGGTCTCGCCGGTTCTGCCGATGTAGTTCTGGCTTAAAAGCCGGTTTAGGGAATCCCGCACCTTTTCACGAAGAACGATTTTGTCTGTCCGGATATCATCGGACATGAGAATCACAATATTGTCAAGATTTGCGGGAATATCCTCCACATAGCGGATCAGATACAGGAGCTTCAGAACATCCACATCCATACTTTCAATGCCTGCGCCAATGTCAGCAGCTTTCTCGCAGCGCTCGATCACGCGGCGGATAGAGCTATCCAGGAAAGTATGGACGGTATCGTAAAAGCGGAAGAAGGGCACCAGGGCATACTCGTCCTGATTTTGCACCTTCTGCGCAGCCTCTTGGAATCCGGACAGCATGGAGCGCTCGCCACCGGAAAGGTGCTTGCCGGAGTTGCCGTGCTTGCGGATCTCTGCAAAGACCTTCTGCATAATGATGAACTGATAAGGCACAAACGGGAAGTCCTGAGCAAACTCAGGCGCACCGGCGTAGCCCTTGATATCCAAAACGGAACCGCTGAAGCTGAAGAGGTTGCGCAGCACGGAATCATTCTCGTGATACAGACCTTCCAGCGTCTTCTCAACATTGGGCTTTTTCTTCAGGATACGCTTCTGGATCACTTCATCCACAGAGGAAGAGGAAAGGCTAAGTCTGGTCTTGAACCGGGCCTGAATGCGAGAGAATTCGTCCGCACGAACCTTGATGATTTCATCAATGGCTTCCTGACCGGTACACATGACCCAAACTTTGCCGCCGCACGCACTGCCAATCTTTTCAGTCAACGACTGAAGGTTCAGAAGCATGTCGGTGTCTGTGCCAACATACTGGCCCACCTCGTCGATCATGAACAGAAGACGGAAGTCGCTGGGCTTCTTGCTGACATAGGCTTTGATATCTTCCACAAGCCGTGCAATGGAGAAGTCAACAGCGGTTTTGTCGTTAAACCAGCGCTTTGCGTCATCCTCGCTCATATCCAGAACTTCCATCAAAGTCGGGATAATGAACTTGCCGTTGAACGCAAAAGCCTTTCGCTGGTCTACCCAGGGCTTGCCCTTCTTCTCCTCAAAAATACGCCGAAATTCTTCGGTCTTACCAAGCTGATCAATGTACTGCTCCAGCATGGCAACCTTCAGGTTCTCGCCAAAGAAGCCAAGGTGGTTATAGAACATCTTGGCAAAGACACGGAGGACAGCGGTCTTGTCTTTGTTGATGGAGCCTTCGATATCGATATTGAACAGAATGGTCTCGGTTTCGCCACGGGTAGCCTTGTCGATGAGCATGAAGGTCGCAGAATCATCCGCAAACTTCTGACGGAACATTTCCACAGTGGTGGTCGTGCCAACAGGCTTGTTTTCCAAAATATAGGCCAGCATCTTCAGAAAGTGAGATTTACCACTTCCAAAGAAGCCGGAGATCCACACGCCAATATCGCTAGTAGGCTGGTCAAAGCCATCGCCATAATAGTCAAAAAAGCTGATAAAATGCTTTTTCAGTTCTTTCGTGATCACATACTCCGATACTTCCTGCTGGACTATGTCCTCTGTATCCTGATCGACTTTAATAACACCATTGATAGGCCGGTCGATTTCCTTCTCAAACATATCACGAATTATCATGGTTCTGTCCTCCTCCAATGATATTGAACGCCCGGTAATAATCGTTTGGCGTCAGTCTCCCAAAGAGCTTTAAATAGTGGCCGTCAAACTCTCCGGGATACATGACCAAAATCGGAATATCCGAGAAATAAGGCTGCAATGCTTCCAGCAGGGAATGTACACGCATGAACGGGAAAGCGTCGCCAACTCCGGTGATTAAAAGAACATCACCCGGTTCATGCTGCGGATAATTGCTCTGGATTTTCTCTATGAATTCTCCCTCACCAATGGCAGAGTGCAGCTGCTCCAAGAGAAAATCTCCGCCATCTGCTTCTTCCATATCCGGGATCGCATCCACAATATCCAAGTCCTCGCAGATTGAAAGGAAGGTTTTGTACAGGTTGCATTCCACCAGTCTGCATTCCAGAGATTGATTCGCCAGGATCTGCTCCAGAAAATGCATGACCGTTATCTCCTCACTGCTGTCATAGCAGAAGATTCGGATATTCACCTCGTTGCTGAGGCCCTTGCCCTCAAGAAAATCCGACTTTTGAATTTCCTTCCGGAGCAGGTCTAGCCGTTCTTTCAAATCGCTCATATCTTTCTTCTCCTTTATGACAGGCAGTTAAATGCGATCAAGGCTCTTGTATCGCCGGTGGCCCGAATTGCATTTTCCAGGATTGGACTGATGAGGACCGGGTTCAGATGGTCTGCGGTCAGTCTGTCAATATACTCGTTCTCCATCAGGGTCCGCGCCAGCACCTGTTTGACTTTTGTAACGGTACTCTCACTCCAAGTTGCCACCCAATCATCCTGCTCCTGAAGACGCATCATAAAAACATTCAAATCAGACTTGCGAAAGGTCATGTCAAAGCTTTCAAACTTCGTTCCAATGACCGTGATCATAAAGTCCCAGACAAGCCGGTACTGTTTCATCATAGCGTATAGGCAGACCTGTTTGGCTACATCGCTGGGCTGGTTTGCAATTGCGGTAATGAGAGACGCATCCTCCATTGCCTTTAATCTGCGAATGCATGACAAGGCCATACGCCGCACGGTCTTTTCCGTGGGGTATTGGAACAGGTTCTCTTCCGCAATTTTATCTGCTGTTTCTTCTTCGGAATAGCCCTCAGACAGCAGCTTTGCCGTCGCTCGCATCTCGTAGAAAAGAAAGTGTTCCCGGGTGATGACCGCCGAGTATGGGCTGTTGTTTTTTAAGCTTTTATCCACAGTTTGCGCCATGTTCTTATACTCTCCCAGTTTCATTCCACAATTTTATCTGTCCCATTTTCCGGCCCCAATTCCGGAAGAACTTCCGCAATATCTCCAAGATCACACCCCAGCTTTGTACAAATGGTGTCCAGAACATCCGTCATTACATTCTCCCCATGCTCCAGCTTTCGCAAAGTAGCATAGCTAATGCCGGTCAAGTCCCGTAGATCCTTCCTTTTCATATCCCGGTCAATGAGCAGTTTGAAGAGTTTTTTGTAGGAAATAGCCATATCGTCACCTCATAGCGGTAATCATGCAGGAGATACAATTATTGAATTTTATTATATCAAAGATCCATTTAGATTTCTACCTGTTTGGAAGAAAAAGTGTAAGCATCGTTTCACTTTTGTCTCAACATCATCTTCAAATCCACCACCGCAACCGTCCCTAGGTTCCGCAGCTGCTCCACATAGTTGCAGGCTCGGCCCACGGAAAAAACAAAATAAATATTGTCGTAGAAGGGACGGGTGGCAGTCGTTGCTGCTTCCATCTGCTGAAATGCTTCTTTGGGAAAGCCCTCCCGGACATGGTCCCAAATCTTTACGTAGATTGTATGGTCTTTGGTTTCCTGTACATAATCAAAGGACACACCGTTAACGACTATATCCCGCTGCTTTGGGTCATCAAAGCCAAGAAAACCATCCTGGTAAAAGCGTCTATAATTCGTTTTCAGCCAGTTCCAGCAGTGCTTTTTGAAGTCATCCGCAACAACTGTTCGGTCAATTTCCTTTGCGAGCTGCTGCAATGCATTTTGTTCGAGGGCCTTCTGATACCTCCCCTGTGAAGGGAACACATGGCGAAACCAGATTTTCCAGTACCCGCCGTTCAAATCGTAGTGTGTGCGGATATGTCCAGCAGTGTCTTTCCTTTGTCCTGTTCCCAGAAGCCCAGCCTTGTCCAGCGCTTTCAAATACTTATCACACTTGTTTTGCGGGAAGCCGGAGAACTCTGCCAGCTGGCTGATTCGATTGTGCCCAATCGCCAATCCATACAGCAGCGTATTGTACGTTTCAGGTGTGCGAAAGCGCCGCCGCAGCTCCCGTTCTGCATAGCGGACATATTCGGAATCCTGCAAAAAGAGGGTTTGAAGATTCTCCTCAAAGCTTTTTTGAAAGTCGAGTAAATGCAATAGAGCGGGAATCCCGTCTGTAATTGCAACGGCCCGCATAGCATCTAGGGAATCCAGTGCCGTATTTTCGGACAGCAGCATGGAAACTGTGACCCCTGTCATTTGAAGAGTATCGGACGGGAATAGTAGCTCTACCCGTTCCCGTACAATCAGCACCACATATGCCTTCCCGCAGAGCGCCGGGAGAGCATCCCAAAATTCATCCTTGTCATTTCTATCGTCCACGTCATCGAAAAAGATGACTGGACGATTTTTTGTTGCTCCCAGCTCCGTGAAAAATTTCTTCCACTGTTTACACCCAGGCAGGAATATCTGTGGAGAAAATGCCGCATCCAGATTTCGGAAAGAAAAATACCGTCCGCTGAACTGTTCCAGGTAGCTCGATGCAAGCATTGTCTTTCCCATTCCACTTTTGCCGCAAAGCTGCAAGAGCCAGGGCGTGGTGCCGGTTTCCCAATATCTGCGCACATAGGTGTGCAGCTTGGCACGATAGGTTCTCAATCGTTCCATAGTTCACCCACTCATATCATAAGTTGATTTTCTTTTTGATTATAGCAAATCATCGTTATTTTCTCAATATGTTAGGAAAATTTTCTTTGGCAATTCTTATGTAATTCGGATAGAAAACCTCGAAATTTCTAATTTTTTCAACTTCAACATTTTCTGCGTGAATGCAGAGGTTAAGAAAAATCCCGTTTCGAGGCTAAATAAGTGAAGGGACAAATTGAGGCCTCATGTACAAATCCTGTGAATTTGTACTTCCCTGGTGAACCTTGACAGATGAATACCCGCCAGAAAATGAGATATGACTTTGCGATGATAGGAGCGAGGCAACGCCCGGGTGAAACTCCGGGGCAGGAACGGCATTGGAATAGGGCGGCGACAACAACAATTTTTTAAGGAGGTAAGATATGAACGTATTTGAAGCAGCAAAGGTAGCCGTTCCCTTGCGGAAGGCTGCGGAATGCTATGGACTGCAGATTTTGCCCAACGGCATGGCCTGCTGCCCATTTCACGAGGACAGGCACCCCAGCCTAAAGCTGAATGAAGACTATTTCTTCTGCTTTGGCTGCGGAGCTCATGGAGATGTGATTGATTTCACTGCCGGACTTTTCAATCTGTCCTTGCAGGACGCTGCCGAGAAGCTGACAAACGATTTTGGAATAGGGACAACACAGGGGCTGTGTGTGCGTCCTGCCCCACCAAATACCACTTCCGGCTTGGAACAGCTCTGCATTCGTGTCCTGAGTGACTATCTCCGTCTGCTGCAAATTTGGAGGCTGCGATATGCACCCGTCACCCTCGGCAGTGATCTGGATGAACGTTTTGCGGAGAGTATTCGGATGGATTCGACAGTCAGCTTCTTTCTGGATACCCTGCTTTCCGGAGATGCGGTGCAGCGGGACCGGGTTTTGCGGGCATTCCAAAACGGCACAATCTACGAGCTGCGGGATTATGTAGAAAAACGAAAAAAGGAGGAAAACGGCTATTACCAAGAAGATAAAATCGCCTGACTGGAGCCATCCTGTGTGGTTTGACGGAACCAGCATCAACGAGGCGCTGTTCTGTGAGGAGTTTTTGCGGGAGCACAAAATCATCTATACAAACAGAGCCTTTTTCACCCCGGATGGGCGATTGACCGATGATTTATCGCTTCGGGGAGAAATCTATGAACAGCTGAAATGCTGTGCGGTGAATAACATTCCTCGAAAAATCAACAACATTCTGGAAGTCATGAAGCTGGAAGCCCAGGTAAATGATTTTCCGCCGGAAACAGATCGGATTCATCTGGCAAACGGAACGCTGTTCCTGGACGGACGATTTGCAGAGGGCAAGGCACAAATTGTACGCAGTCGGCTCCCGATTGCGTATTGCCCATGTGCCCCAGAGCCTTCTCGCTGGCTTCAATTTCTGGATGATCTGCTGTACCCAGAGGACATTCCCACGCTTCAGGAATTTATTGGCTACTGCCTGATTCCCAGCAATAAGGGGCAGCGCATGATGGTCATTAAGGGCAATGGAGGCGAGGGAAAGACGCAAATCGGGACAGTGCTTGAAAGCATTTTCGGAACCAACATGAAGGATGGCAGTATCGGGAAAATATCCGAAAACCGGTTTGCCCGTGCCGATTTGGAGCACATTCTCCTGTGTGTAGATGATGATATGAAGATAGAGGCGCTGAAACAGACCAATTATATCAAATCCATCGTCACAGCACAGGGGAAAATGGACCTGGAGCGAAAGGGAACCCAAAGCTATCAGGGATGGATGTTTGCCCGCCTGCTGGCATTCAGCAATGGAGACTTGCAGGCACTCTATGATCGAAGCGATGGCTTTTACCGCAGACAGCTTGTGCTGACAACCAAGCGGAAAAATCCTGGAAGAATCGATGACCCAAACCTGGGAGAAAAGCTGAAAGCTGAGGCAGAGGGGATTTTCCTCTGGGCATTTGCAGGCTTACAGCGGCTGGTTGCCAACAACTTCAAGTTTACGGAGAGCTTCCGCATTCTGGAAAACCGGGAATCTGCCAGAAGGGATTATAACAACATCTATTCCTTCCTGGAATCCGATGGTTATATTCGCCTCAAAGCAGATTCTTCCATCAGCTCCAAAGAGCTATATGCTGTCTATCGGATGTGGTGTGACGAGAACTCTTTAACACCGCTGAAAGCCCGCAGCTTTAGCGATGCGGTTGTCGCCAGTGCGGCCAACTATAATCTGGAGCATTGCAACAACGTTACCAATTCCGCCGGACGGCGGGTATGGGGCTTTATGGGAATCGAGGCAGTGGCCAATACGGCTATAAGCAGCTTTTACGGGGAATCGCCACGTACATACGTGCCGGGATACCAAGATGACTAAGTACGTATGTACGCAGGAAAACCGTATTCTCTGTAATATAGAAATTTAAGCGTATGGGAACCCGTATTGCAGATGCCCAAATTTATTCCCCAGGAACGACAAACAGTAGGCTTTAACGGCGGATAATAAGGATACCCCCCGCTTGTTGAAATCCGCTTATATCGAATGAAAACGCCAAAAATCGCCCCGAAATGGTACAGTTCGGAGCGGTCTTGGGCTTCTCTCCGCATCAACGCAAATAAACAAGAGAAAGGAGGGGATGACAATGCCCAGAATGCCAAAATATCTCAAGATAGAATGGGCATTCTTTCTGGATGAACGTGGCCGGAAGAAATACAACGAGCTGTGCAGAAAATGTGAAAAGCACTGCAAGCAGAGCTTCCGAGCCACCGTGATTCGATGTACACGCTATCTGTCAAAGAGGCGGCAAGGATAATGAAACCCGATTGCTGCGGCGTTACTTTGATTCTCCCGCAGCCCCCGTCCCCGGCTCTCAACCCGCAGATTGGGAGCCGGACTGTGGACGGCAGCGGCGCAGTACGGGAGTACGGAAACGCTGGTGTCCATGCCGCTGCTGATGATGTGGTACATCGTCGGCAACGGCCAAGGCTCCCGCAGGAGCCGCATTCCCCGTTTCCCCCTCGGAGAGCCCACGGCACTTT
>ERZ1034691.919-NODE-919-length-20630-cov-6.394216_pt1 | contig 20630 bp, 19 predicted proteins | sample MGYA00520638_ERZ1034691 | MGnify/ENA primary metagenome ERZ1034691 (study PRJEB33766, sample SAMN09781763) | gut metagenome | biome: gut microbiome | host: Homo sapiens | place: Madagascar | study: EMG produced TPA metagenomics assembly of the PRJNA485056 data set...
CCACGGCAAGCTGTGCATCGGCTTTACCCCCGACGAGGAGATCGGCGAGGGTGCCAGCCTGTTTGATGTCGAGGGCTTCGGCGCCGCCTACGCCTACACCGTCGACGGCGAGGACGCCGGCGAGATCAGCTATGAGAACTTCAACGCCGCCGCGGCTGTTGTGACCGTTCACGGTTTCAGCGTCCACCCAGGCAGCGCCAAGAATACCATGATCAACGCCCAGAATGTGGCCATGGAGTTCCATGCCGCTCTGCCCGCTTTCTCCCGTCCCGAGCACACCGAGGGCCGCGAGGGCTTCTTCCACCTGACCAGCATGGTAGGTGATGTGACCACCGCCAAGCTGGGCTACATCGTGCGTGACCACGATGCCGCCAAGTTTGCCGCCCGCAAGGCCCAGATGGAACATATCGCCGCCTGCCTGAACGAGCGCTACGGCGAGGGCACTGTCGAGCTGGACATCCACGACAGCTACCGCAATATGCTGGAGAAGATCCAGCCCCACTTCCACCTGGTGGAGAATGCCCGCAAGGCCATCCGTGCTGCCGGGCTGGAGCCTATCGAAACACCGGTACGCGGCGGCACCGACGGCGCGACCCTGAGCTATATGGGCCTGCCCTGCCCGAACCTGGGTACCGGCGGCTTCAACTTCCACGGCCCGTGTGAGTGCATCACCGCCGAGAAGATGGACCAGTGCACCGAGATCCTGCTGAATCTGGTGGATCTGTATAAGTAAGGAACATTAAAAGGCTTCCCTTGAGGGGAGCCTTTTTGCTGTCATCCCCCTTTGTGCAAACCGCACAGGGGGTGGGCGGAGGATTTTTTGTGTAAAAAGTCTATAACATTTCCCGGGAAATTGTGTTATACTATATATGAAAATACATAGTATCGAAACTTTACAAGGAGGTCAATTATGTTTCATCCGGGAGATATTGTCAGTTACGGCACAAATGGCGTGTGCGAGATCACCGAGCAGAAGCGTGTTCGGCTGGCGGGGCAGCCCTGCGACTGCCTGATCTTAAAGCCGGTCTACGACCAAAGCATGACCATCTGCGTCCCCTGCACCAGCCAGGTGCTGCTGGACCGCATGCGCCCGCTGCCCACCAAAGAGGAACTGCTGGCAATGCTCCACGAGCCTGCCCCCGCCCACGAGGCGGACGCCGATGCCCGCAAGGAGCAGTACCGTCAGGCCCTGCAAAGCGGCGACCGCCATCGGCTGCTGCGGATGGTGCGGGACATCCACGCCCAGCACCAGGCCCGCAAGGCCCAGGGCAAGGGGCTTTCGGCCTTTGACGACCGCGCTTTGCACGAGGCGCAGAACCTGCTGCACAGCGAGTTCGCGTACATTCTGGGCATCGAGCCTAACGCCGTGCCCCAGTTCATTGCGGCAGAACTGGGCGACAAATAAGACGAATAAAGAGATTGGCTTTCTTTACAAAAGATGCACCTAGAAATCAGATAAAATTTTAAAATGCACAGCTTAACCGGCCTGCATCCTGTACGGCACAGGATGCAGACCGGTTGGCTTTTGGCAGATCTTTCTTGACAACAATTTTTTGCCATGCTATAGTCAATGCCAGAGCAGGGCGTCCGGCTCTGCAATGCTTTGAAACAAAAGGAGTATGCTGAATGAAGTTGTCTCGTGAATTGGAGATTGTGCGCTGAACCGGGAGGTTTGCGCCACATCTTTCGTTCGCACCTCCCGCATGATCGCACACACGTATCATTCTGGAGGAAAATCAACCATGAACCGTGAAAACAAACGCAAAAGCTTTGAAAAAGGATATTACAAAACACACGCCTGCAGCGAAGTGTTCACCTGCAAAAACTGCGGCCGCGTCGTTGTTCCGGAGGGCGCAGGCAGTACCCACCGCAACCATTGCCCGAACTGTCTTTGCAGCCTGCACGTCGACGAGGAACCCGGCGACAGAGCATCCGCCTGCGGCGGGTTGATGGAACCTGTGGCAGTTTGGGTACGCAAAGGCGGCGAATGGGCCATCGTCCACCGTTGCCGACGGTGCGGCAAGATGGATTCCAACCGCATCGCTGCCGACGATAACCCGATGAAGCTGATGTCCATTGCCATGAAACCTCTTTGCGAGCCGCCGTTCCCCCTTGACCGCATCCGTGAGATGACGGCGCAGATGGGCGGAGACGGCATCATGAAGTAACACGCAGCAAAAGCCCCATGTCCAGCACCTTCATGGTGCAGACATGGGGCTTTTTGTTTTTCTCGGCTTGCGGCTGATATGCAAGGTGCTGTTTTTACTTCATCTTGCCAACATACACAAGATAGGAATACAGATAGATCCACGCCGAGCCGCCACACACGGCGCACAGCAGCAGGATCAGCGTGACGGTATCGCCCAGCAGGCCGGCCAAAAAGGCCACCGCGATCAACGCAATGCCCATCACAACAAAGGTGATGCCGCCCATGCGCTGGGTACGCTGCCAGTTATGCTCATCGTTCAGCGCCCAGGGCGTGCGGCAGCCGAAGGTGTAATTCTGCTTGATGTTGGGCATAAAGTTGCCCAGGATGATGAACATCACACCGACGCCGCCGCACACCAGCAAACTGATGATATTGCTGCTTTGCGGCAGCATGTTAAACACGGTCAGCTCGGTCAGCCAGGTCATGCCGCACATAAACAGCACAAACAGCGTGATAAAAATGTTCCACACCTTGCCGAACCGCTCAAAATTCTGGTGCTTGGGATCGATGCGGCGCACGACCCCCATAAAAACCAGCATCGCCAGCGGCAGCACGCAGAAGATCAGGTTGCTCTGCTTGCTGCTCCAGCCGTTTACCTCGCCGCTGGCGCCCCAGTGGATGGGCACGGTATCCGGCAAGGCAGGGTAGACCGCCAGATGGCCGACGATATTCAGAATACAAACAACCAGCAGTATCCAGAACAGAGAGCCTAATTTATTATTTTTCATCATCGGTTCCTCCTTTAACGAAACCACAATCATAAAACCACTTCAGTAATTCCTGAAACACCGTCAGGTTCAGGCTGTAGACAATATTTTGGCCGCTGCGCTCATCACTGACCAAGTCCGCCGCCTTTAAAATGTTCAAATGGTGGCTGACGGAAGGTTTGGTCATATCAAACTGCGCCGCGATCTCCCCGGCTGTCAGCTCGCCCTGGGCCAGCAGCTCTAAAATGCGCCGCCGGGTGGGGTCTGCCAGCGCCTTGAATGCGTCACCCATATTTAAGGGATCTCCTTTCAGTTATTAGATATTTAGATATTTGTCTAACTATCTATCTGCATAATACCACGCCCATTCCTCCTTGTCAATAGGGGAGAGGCAAAAAAATGCCCCCGGCATCCCAAACGGGTGCCAGGGGCAAAACTGCTTTAACAGGCAGGTTTATTTGTACTTAACATTATTGATGAGGCCCTGCATAACTTCGCTCTGCAGCACGTTCATCTTGATGTAGTTCTCGCCGTAGGAGGAGATGTAGGCGCTGGGGTCGGTGGTGCCGTAGAACTTACCGAAGTCCTGGTTCATCAGGGCGGTATCGCAGACCAACCCCTGCTTCTCAGCGATGGCCTGCATCAGCAGGGCCTGCTCGGTGATGGTGTTCAGGCTGCCCTGGATGTCCTCGAGGTAAGCATCGATGCTGTCATAGCTGGTGCCGAGCACGCCGCTCTTCAGCAGAGTGGTCATCGTTGTGCCGTAGTTCTTGGCATAGCTGTACACGCGGTACAGCACAACATCGCGGTAGTAGTCCAGCACGCTCTGGGGCAGCTCCTTGGCAAAGCTGACCTTATCGTGCAGGGCGCTGTAGACGGTGCTGGCCTGCTGGTCGTAGAGCATCGTGTTCTTGACGAAGTCGTTCAGCTCATCGATGTTGTTCAGGTTCATCGTTTCGCCCAGGTTGCTGGCGACCCAGTCGTCGGTCAGGTCGGGGTTCTTGGACTCCTTGATATAGTTCAGGGTGGTCTTGAAGACAGCTTCCTTGCCGTTCAGATCCTCGTTACCGTAATCCTCGGGGAAGGTGACGGTGACGTCAAAGCTCTCGCCGGGCATGTGGCCGACGATCTGATCCTCGAAGTCGTCAATGTAGCTGTGGCTACCCAGGGTCAGGTCAGCGCCGTTGCCCTGGGTATTGCCGCCGTTAAACTCCACGCCGTCGACGGAACCAACATAGTCGATGTTGACAGTGTCTCCGTCAGCAGCGGCGCGGTCAGTGACTTTCTCGTCGGTGGCGTATTGGGACAGGACGTTCTGGTCGATGTAGTTGCTGATGTCCTCGTCGGTGACCTGGCCCAGGTCGGCGTCGATGGTGATGTCAGCGTAGTCATCGGGCAGAGTGACGTAATCCAGAGCGGTGACGTCCTTCAGGTAGCCTTTGTCGTCGTAAGCCTGGGAGAAGCTGAAATCAGCCAGGTAGTCGTAAGCGGACTCGTCCACCTCTGCGGTCTCCTCGGTGGCGGAGGACTCAGCGGTTTCCTCGGTAGCAGCGGATTCGGCAGTAGCCTCGCTGGAAGCAGTGCTTCCGCAGCCTGCCAGGGCAGCGGTCATGCCCAGAGCCAGCACAGCCGCCAGGACACGGTTCATGGTAGAAAGTTTCATGGGATTCTCCTGTTTCTTAAAATTGCATACCTTTTTATTATACACGCATTTTGGCAAAAGTACAGTATAAACGATGAAAAAGGTGTGAAATATGGCCAAGACCCGGCCAAATTCAGCCCAAAAGCGCCACCCGCAGCAGGCCCAGCACCAGTAAATGGCCCGGGTAAAAGGCGTAAAAGAACCACTTGTAAAAACCGCGATGCTGCGCCGCCCGCTGGCCGTTATACAGATACAGGATGAAAAAGCCGGAGACCAGAATTGGCATCGCGCAGCCCAAGGTATCCGGCAGGGCGCCCACCGCACCCAAGGTGCGCATGCTGCTCAGCCATGCCATGCCGCCGTACAGCACCGCCGCCACGCCAAAGGCAACGTGTTTGCGCAGGCGGGAGTTTTCGGCCCAGGCAAACAGCAGCGTAAACACCGGGGCCAGCAGTGCCCAATCACAGAAGATGGACGCAAAAATCAACAGTACAATGCAAAACACACGCAAAAAGCCGCTGTGAATCTTTTCCTGCGCGGCCAGCACCAGAAAGCAGAGCAGCAGCGTAAACAGCATGTTAAACTGGCGCATGCCCGCCATGCCGTGCTCGGGGAAGACCAGCTGGTAGGGCAGCTGCGCCAGCACCGCAAACCCAAAAAGCCGCCCGGCGTATTGGGTTTTGGAGTGGGTGTATCCGTAGCCTTCCACGAGGAAATAGCACATGGTCACGGCGGTAAAATAACCGATGTACAGGCAAAGATTCGTCAGCGGTGCCCCGGCTGGCATAAACACATTGGCGATGTGGTTTACCAGCATCGTCGCCATGGCAAGCATTTTGATGATATCACGATTCATTGCATTTCACGCTCCTGTAAATTTGCAGCGCCCGCCGCAGTGGGTGACATTTGAAATACGAATGACGGCGTGCGAATATTGCAAAAGCGTGGTATAATATTTGCAAGGCTGCAACCCACATTGGCCCCCTCTGGGAGGGTGACTCCCCACAGTGTGGGGAGATGTCGCGAAGCGACAGAGGGGTCTGGCCGCGTAAGCGGTCCCGCGAAGCGGGTGGGGGAGAGAGCATTGGTTTCGTCCGAAGCTTCGGGTCCTGGCGAGGCTCTCTCCCTCCGGCCCTTCGGGCCACCTCCCTCCCAGAGGGAGATTTTTCCGCGGGCGGATAGTGAATCCGCTCCTACGGTAAATACACTATCTATATAAAAAAGGAGACCACCATGGATAAAACCAAAATTGCCCGCATCAATGCGCTGGCAAAAAAGGCCAAGACCGTTGGCCTGAATGAGCGCGAAACCGCCGAGCGCGATGCCCTGCGCAAGGAATACCTGGCCGAGATGCGTGCCTCGTTCAAGGCACAGCTGGATTCCACCTACGTGCAGACCGCTGACGGCGCGAAGATCCCTTATGCCGAGTACGCCCGCACCGCCAAAGAGGCCGCCAACGACATCCAGGCTGAGCATGCCGGGCAGGGGAGCGCAAATACCCCGAAAAGTTAAGGCAGCCTTGCACAATTGCACCAAAAATCACTATGGAAATCTGCAAGGCAGTATGCTATAATAGAAGAACGGCAGCGGATCCCGGATGTTCCCGGAGAAGGCTGAAATGCCTAATGGCGATACCTCGGTATTGCCTAGATTACGAATTTTTACGAAAGAGGTAAAAACGTATGCTTACTTCCATCACCGGTATCAACTGGGGCGACGAGGGCAAAGGCCGCATGGTCGACCTGCTCAGCCAGGATTATGACATTGTTGCCCGCTATCAGGGCGGCGACAACGCCGGCCACACCGTTAAGAACGAGCGCGGCAAGTTCGTCCTGAACCTGATCCCCTCCGGCATCCTGCGCCCGGACGTTGTCTGCGTCATGGGCGGCGGCATGGTCATCGACCCGGAGCATCTCGAGAAAGAGATCGCCGCACTGACCGAAAAGGGCATTGAGATCAGCCCGAAGAACCTGAAGATCTCCGACCGCGCCACCATCACTATGCCCTTCCATGTGGCACAGGATGGCCTGGAGGAGGAGCGCCTGTCCAAGACCGGCGCCCAGTTTGGCTCCACCAAGCGCGGCATCGCCTACAGCTACGGCGATAAATACATGAAGAAGACCCTGCGCATGGGCGACCTGGTCCACATGGACGCAGGCGTCAAGAAGCGCCTCGAGACTATCGTCGATTCCAAGAACCTGACCATGGTTTCCATCTACGGCCAGCAGCCCGTCAGCGTTGAGGAAATGTGGGCCTGGTGCGAGAAGTACTCCAAGCTGTTTGCCCCCTACATCTGCGATGTCGGCCAGTACCTGGCCGAGGCAGACGAGGCTGGCAAGAAGATCATGTTCGAGGCTCAGCTGGGTGCTCTGCGTGACATCGACTTCGGCATCTACCCCTACACCTCCTCCTCCAACACCGTGTCTGCTTACGCCCCCATCGGCGCTGGCATTCCGGGCCACAAGCTGAACCTCTCCATCGGCATCATGAAGGCTTACTCCTCCTGTGTCGGCGAGGGCCCCTTCACCACTGAGCTGGCCATGACCGAGGAAGAGAAGGACGTTCTGCGTGAGCACGGCCACGAGTATGGCGCTGCCACCGGCCGTCCCCGCCGCGTTGGCCCGTTTGACGCCGTTGCCAGCCGCTACGGCGTACAGTGCCAGGGCTGCGATGAGCTGGCCCTGACCCTGCTGGATGTGCTGGACTACATGGAGGAAGTGCCCATCGTCACCGCTTACCGCCTGACCGATGGTAGCACCACCACCCGTTTCCCCATGGGCAAGACCCTGGACGATGCCCAGCCCGTTGTGGAGAAGGTTCCCGGCTGGCACTGCGACATCACCGGCGTCCGCAGGTTTGAGGACCTGCCGGTAGAGGCCCAGAACTACGTCAAGCGCCTGGAAGAGCTGGTCGGCTGCAAGATCAAGTACATTTCCGTTAGCCCCGAGCGCGACGCCTGCATTGTGCGGGAGTAAGCAAGGGAGTAGCCTCGCTTCTGTAGGGGCGGATGCTTGCATCCGCCCGCGGGACCGCTTGGCGGGCAAAACGATACCCGCCAGCCCAGCCGGCCCACTCGTGCGGTTTAATGCCCCGCTGGGGCATTAATCGCTGCGCGACCCCGCAATGCGAGCATCGACCCCTACAATTTCCACCACATTCTAAACCAAACAATCCACCAAAGGCAGACCCAACGGTCTGCCTTTTTGTGAAACACGGAAAGTGAGTTCCCATGATCCAACTGCTGATCCGCACCTTTATCCGGGATGCAGACAACACCGCCAGCCGCACCGTGCGCACGGCCTACGGCAACCTGGCATGCCTGGTCAGCGTGGTGTGCAACCTGCTGCTGTTTGCAGGTAAAACAGCCGTTGGTACGCTGTTTGGCAGCGTATCCATCACGGCAGACGGTTTGAACAACCTGTCGGACGCCAGCTCCAACATCGTCAGTTTAATTGGCTTCAAGCTGGGCTCCCGCCCCGCGGATTCTGAGCATCCTTACGGCCATGCCCGGTACGAGTACCTGGCCGGGCTGGCGGTCTCGGTGATGATTTTAGTCATCGGCGTGGAGCTGTTCAAGGAAAGCTTCGCCAAAACGCTGGACCCCACGCCGGTCAGTTTCGGCTGGCTGACGGTAGTCGTACTGGCCGCGTCCATCCTCGTCAAGCTGTGGATGAGCCACCTCAACCGCACCATCGGCCGGCGCATTGATTCCGACACACTGCTGGCCACCGCCGCCGATGCCCGCAATGACGTTATCACCACCAGCGTGGTTTTAATCGCCGCCGTGCTGACCCAAGTGACCGGCTTTGCCCGGCTGGACGGGCTGATGGGCATCGCTGTATCGCTGTTTATTTTGTACAGCGGCGCGATGCTCGTCAAAGATACCATCGACCCGTTGCTGGGTTCGGCCCCCGACCCGGAACTTGTACGCCACATTGAGGACAAGGCCCTCAGCTACCCCGGCGTGCTGGGCGTGCATGATCTGATGATCCACGACTACGGCCCCGGCAACCGGCTGGTCAGCTTCCACGTGGAGATGGACGCCAATGCCGACGTCATGCACAGCCACGACGTCATCGACCGCATCGAGCGTGACCTGCTGAACCAAGATGACCTGGTAGCCACCATCCACTTTGACCCCGTCATCGCCAGCGACAGCCACGTGGCCGAACTGCGCAGCTTCCTGCAGCAGGAGGTCGCCAGCCTGGACACCCGCGCCAACATCCACGATCTGCGCATCGTGCCCGGGCCGACGCATACCAACGTCATCTTCGACTGCGCCGTCCCCGCCGAATACATCACCGAAAAGCAGCGCCGCGGCGCCAAACTGGCCGCCGCCCTGCGCGCTGCTGTCGAACGGAAATGGCCCGACCATTTCTGCGTCATCAAACTGGAACCCGACTATTCTGCCGGGATACACGAAACCAAATAAAAACAGCACAGGAACGAGGTATCATCATGGATTACAACAAAGCTGCCCTAGCACTCCACAGCAAATATCCCGGCAAGATTGCCGTGCAGAGCCTTGCCCCCTGCAAAAATCGAGACGCCCTGTCCACCGCCTACACCCCCGGTGTGGCCGAGCCCTGCCGCAAGATCAAGGCCAACCCCGATGACGTCTACACCTACACGATGAAAGGCCGCACCGTGGCCGTCGTGACCAACGGCACCGCTGTGCTGGGCCTTGGCAACATCGGCCCCGAGGCTGGCCTGCCGGTCATGGAAGGCAAGTGCGTGCTGTTCAAGGAGTTCGGCGGCGTGGACGCGTTCCCCATCTGCCTGAACGCCAAAACCAAAGAGGAAGTCATTGCGGCTGTCAAGGCCATTGCCCCGACCTTCGGCGGCATCAACCTGGAGGACATCCGCAGCCCCGAGTGCTTCGAGATCGAAGCTGAGCTGGAGCGTGACCTGGACATCCCCGTCTTCCACGATGACCAGCACGGTACCGCCATCATCGTGCTGGCCGGTGTGCTCAACGCCCTGAAAGTGGTGGGCAAACGCATCGAGGATATTAAAATTGTGCAGAACGGCCCCGGCGCGGCCGGTACGGCCATCATCCACATGCTGCAGGTGGCCGGTGCCAAACACATCATCGCCGTCGACGAGCACGGCATCCTGGTCCCGGGCCGCCCCGCTGGGCTGGAGGGCCACAAGGCTAAACTGGCCGAGGAGACCAACCCCGAGAAGATCAGCGGCAGCCTGGCCGAGGCCATTAAGGGCGCCGATCTGTTCATTGGTACGTCCATTGCAGGTGCGCTGACCCCTGAGCTGGCCGCCACCATGGCCCCGGACGCCATCGTCTTTGCCATGGCCAACCCCACGCCGGAGATCATGCCCGACCTGGCCAAGGCCGCCGGCATCCGCGTCATCGGCACCGGCCGTTCGGACTTCCCGAACCAGGTCAATAACGTGCTGGCGTTCCCCGGCATCTTCAAGGGCGCACTGTCCGTCCGCGCCCGGGACATCAACCCCGCCATGAAGATGGCCGCTGCCCAGGCTATCGCGGGCCTCATCCCCGACGACGAGCTGAACGAGGAGAACATCCTGCCCAAGGCGTTTGACCCCCGCGTGGCCGACGCCGTGGCTGCCGCCGTGGCCCAGGCCGCAAGAGAAAGCGGCGTGGCCCGCGTATGAGCATCATCCGTGAACTGTCCGCCGCCGCCATCACCGATGCGGTGGAGCGGCTGTGCATTGAAGCCAACACCCAGCTGCCCGCCGATGTGAAGGCCGCGCTGGACAAGGCTGAGGCCGCCGAACCGTGGCCGCTGGCGAAAGAAACGCTGGGCCTTTTGCAGAAAAACCTCTGCACAGCGAAAGAAAAAGACCTGCCCATCTGCCAGGACACCGGCATGGCCTGCGTGTTTGTGGAGCTGGGGCAGGACGTGCATATCGACGGCGACCTGACCACCGCTGTCAACGAGGGCGTGCGCCGCGGCTACGAGAAAGCCTACCTGCGTAAGTCCATCACCGCTGACCCGCTGCAGCGGGTGAATACGGGGGACAACACCCCGGCGTTCCTCACCGTGCATCTGGTGCCCGGCGATGGCTGCCAGATCACCGTGGCCCCCAAGGGCGCGGGCAGCGAGAACATGAGCCGCCTTACCATGCTCAAGCCCGCCGACGGCGTGCAGGGTGTGAAGGATTTTGTGCTGGACACCGTCAAACAGGCCGGGGCCAACCCCTGCCCGCCCATCGTACTGGGCATCGGCATCGGCGGCAGCTTCGACCACTGCGCCACACTGGCCAAACAGGCGCTGCTGCGCCCGCTGGATGTGCCCAACCCGGACCCGTACTACGCCGCGCTGGAAAAAGAACTGCTGGATGCCATCAACGCTACCGGTTTTGGCCCCCAGGGCTTTGGCGGTGCCACCACCTGCCTGGGCGTTGCCATTGAGCAAAAGCCCACCCACGTAGCCTGCCTGCCGGTGGCCGTCAACATCAGCTGCCACGTCACCCGCCGCGCCAGCTGCACACTGTAAGGGGGCGAACCGCATGCAATATGTTTTACAGACACCACTGCAAAAATCAGACCTTGCACCGCTGAAAGCAGGAGACACCGTGCTGCTTTCCGGCGTGGTGTATACCGCCCGCGATGCCGCCCACGCCCGCATGATGGAGTTGCTGGACAAGGGCGAGGAGCTGCCGTTCCCGATTGAGGGTGCTGCCGTTTACTACGTCGGCCCTACGCCGGAGCGCCCAGGCTGTGCTATTGGCGCCGCTGGCCCCACCACCAGCGGCCGCATGGACGCCTACACCCCGCGCCTGCTGGACCTGGGGCTGGCCTGTATGATTGGCAAAGGCAAGCGCAGCGAGGCCGTCAAACAATCGGTCGTTAAAAATGGGGCCGTCTACCTGGCGGCTATCGGCGGGGCCGGTGCCCTGATGGCAAACAGCGTGCAGAGCTGCGAAATCATCGCCTGGCCGGACCTGGGCTGCGAGGCCGTGCGTAAACTGGTAGTCAAGGACTTCCCGCTGACCGTGCTGCTGGATACCCACGGGGGCGACCTGTACCAAAGCGGTCCCGCCGCCTACCTGGCCAGCCTGACCTGAACGGGGGAGGGGAGCGCCCATGAGCAAAGCACAACAAACCCGCCTGAAACGCCGTCTGCTGCTCTGCGGGCTGGCGCTGGTCGTCTCGATGGCCGCAGCCATCCTGCTGGTGGTCTCTGCCAACGCCAAGCGCGCCCGGCTGCAGGCCGAAAGCGAAGCTGCTGCCAGCGCTGCCCAGGCGGCTGCCGAGAGTGAAGCCGCCGCCAAAGCTGCCAGCGATGCCGCCGCGCAGGAGGCTGCCGAAGCCGCTGCCCGTGCCGAGGAAGAGGCCAAGCAGAAGCGCGCCAACCAGGTCGCCGCCGCCAGTGAGGCTCACGAAAACACACGTTATGGCGACAAACTTGGCCGCATCTGGGTGGAGGGCACCAATGTGGATTGTGACCTCTACCTGGGCGACAGCGAGACACAGTTCAGCCGCGGTGCCGGCTGCCATGCCGAGGACGGTTGTGTGCTGCCCGGCGAGAACGGCACCGTCTTTATCGGTGCCCACACCGGCACCTACTTCTCCGACCTCGGCTCCTGCGAGATCGGCGCGATCATTCACCTGGAGACCACCTGGGGCGATTTTGCCTATAAGATCACCGATATGCAGGTGATTTTGGAGACAGACATCGACAAGGTGCGCTGGGGCGCCGAGGAGCCCAGCTGCATCCTGTACACCTGCTATCCTTTCGGCATCCTGACCCACACCACCCAGCGCTACGCCGTCTACGCCGACCCTGTCAACGCCGACGAGTACGGCGTCATCCCGGATGCGGCCAGCGACAATACCGCAGAATAAAAAACGAGCACTTACCCATAGCAAGTAAGTGCTCGTTTTCATTTGCACATAAAAATGGTTCCGTTTCTGCTCCGTCACATTTCAAATTCCACTTGTCTGCCTTATAGCCGCTTTGGCAAGGGCTGAACACATTTTCTGTGACTCTTCATTTTTCTCGTTAAGTTCAAGCCTTATAAATTCTGCAAGTTCCTCATAACTAAAAATTCCAACATCTTTTGTTCTTGCAAAAGATGTTTTTAACATTTCCTGCAACTTTATATCATCAATTTCCATTTCTGCCTTGAGACGAATAATATCTGCTATTTGATATGGATACAATTTTATATCCTCATAAAACCTCGAAATCTCTTCGGCCTTTTCTTTTTGATTCTGTGCATACTTATACCTTGTAAAGAAGTTGAGTCCGCAATGAATATTTACCCATTTGTAAATATATTGAAAGTAATAATCCGCCGCATTTATATACTGACCCTCTTCTTCTACAAACAGCGCCATTGCTCGATAAATATTGCAATAAAGATTTGTTAGACTCGTTCCCGAGTAGGGTTCTGTTTGTATTTTAATTGATATTTCATTTTCTTTTTTATTAAGAAGATGCCAAATTTCATCTCTATATCTTACTTTAGGATTTTGGATAATAGCCTCATTTACTACCCACAAGTCAATTCCGATTTCTTCAAGAGCATAACTATGTTTTTCGAGAAAAAATTGTATATACTTATTACAATCTAACTCCTTTTGGCCCTTCTCTGTTAAAACCCAATATTTTTCATGCACATACTTATCAAGTTGTATCTCTGACAACGCGGAGAGTTCTTCAAGCAATGCCGCTTTTGTCTTTTTGCTTTGTATCTGTACAGATGTAGCAATCGCCTTTAGGTCTTGAACCTTAAGCATCGGCAAACATTCTTTTGCTGTACTTTGTCTTAGAAAACCACTTCCTTCGAGTTTTTTTAGTTCTTTATTCGGATTTGTAATTCCATAAGAACATGACAAGTATCTAGGATATTCCTTTTCGGTCACTCTATAACAATGTGCTAGGCTAAGTAAAATCAAATCTGCTGGATAAAGCCCTTGCGCGTCTGCAATTCCTTTCCTTTGCTCATCCTTTACTGTATGGTGTATTTTCATTTCACTTTCCGAAATATCTACTTCGTTTTTAGACTCGTTTTTTCTATGTAAAAATGAAAATATTCCCATTGCTGTTTCTCCAAATCATCTAACTAGAAGATATTTTAAATTTCTATTTTATTTTTATAATATAATTATAATAAAAGGCTGTTTGCAGTAGTCGATATATATCAATACTGCAACAGCCTTGGTGCGGCTAACAGGACTTGAACCTGCACGTCTTGGACACTGGACCCTAAAACCAGCGCGTCTGCCAATTCCGCCATAGCCGCGTAACGACTATTAGTGTAGCAAGTTTGGTCTCATTTGTCAATGACGATCTGTATGACGGAAGTCACATTCATCATGAAGCATTGTTGCCTGACGGCTCGTAGCGGTCGCACAAAGCCTGCCTATTCACCACGGTGTTGGGGGTAGCACCCATGCCAAAACCGCACGCGCCGCAGGTAAGCACCGCAAACAGACGCGACGTCAGGGCCTGCACGGCCTCGGCAGAGATGTTGCCGCTGGCTAGCAGCAGCAACGCGCCAGCCAGGGCAAAAAGCCGTTTTTTTCATAGACACTCCACTTGTATAAATAAACCGCCCCCGCGCCGCACAGACTAAGCGGGGAAGGGGGGCGAGTCAACCATGAACTCCTGCAAGCTGCCGCGTTTTTACGCCATGGCCCTCGCGGCACTGCTTTTGGCAGGCATTTTGCTCTGGTGCCATGTGAATCAGGCTGCCAAGCCGGAACCCACTGCTGCCGCAGGCCCCCGCAGCGTTGCGGTCTGCGGCACGCCTTTTGGGGTAAAAATGTTCTCTGACGGTGCGCTGGTGGTGGCTTTTGCGGATCGGTATTCCGCGTCTGGCCGGGAAAATCCCGCCAAAGAAGCCGGCCTGCGGCTGGGAGACCTCATCATCTCGGCAGCGGGCCGCCCCGTGCACAGCAATGACGACTTATCCGCCGCTCTGCAGACAGGGCAGGGGAGCGCGGTCACGATCCTCTACCGCCGCGGCGGGCATGAGTATACGGCCCAGCTCACCCCCTGGGCGGATGCCTCGGGGGTGTACAAAGCCGGGCTGTGGGTGCGGGATTCCAGCGCCGGGATCGGTACACTGACTTTTGTGGACCCGGTGGCGGGCACCTTTGCGGGGCTAGGACACCCGATCTCCGATGTGGACACCGGGGCGGATTTTACGCTGCTCTCCGGCGAGATCGTACCGGTCACTGTCACCGGTGTGCGCAGCGCCTCACCCGGCACAGCCGGGGAACTGCGCGGGGAATTTTTATCGGACATTCTCGGCATCGTGACGGGCAACGATGCCACCGGTCTGTATGGCCGCTGGACCGCCCCGGCACAAAATGTCGGGACGATGCTGCCCATCGCCGCGCCGGGCGAGGTACACACCGGCGATGCCGAGTTGTGGACGACCCTCTCGGGCCGCACCGCCCAACACTACACCGTGCGCATTGAGCGGGTGGGCAGCGGCGGGCAGGATTCCAATCGCGACCTGACCCTGCGCATCACCGACCCGGCCCTGCTTTCCACCACCGGCGGTATCGTGCAGGGGATGAGCGGTTCGCCGCTGGTGCAAGACGGAAAACTGGTGGGCGCTGTTACCCATGTGCTGGTGGGCACACCCGCAAAAGGATACGGAATTTTTGCTGATACGATGTTAAAAATGGCAGAAACGTATAATCGGTGATCTTACACTTCCTCAAACGCCTTCAGCCAATCCACTTCTTTATCCCGCACCGGTGCGCCCAAAGGGTCCTGGCCGCGGCGGGCGCGGAACTCGCCCAGCACGGCGGCGGGCATCAGCAAAGCTTTCTCAATCTCGGTCTGGAACACCAGTTTGGGGTTCTTGATCCGAGGATTTTTCATCAGCTCTTTCCAGTAGGTGTCGTAATCCATCGTCACGGCCAGCGCCTCAAACAGCGGTGAAAGGTCGCCGTAACGGGCGATGACCCGGTTCAGCGAGCCGACAAACTGCATGTTGGCCTTGCCCTCGATCATGCCGTCGTCCTTGCCTTTGACGTTGCGGCGGCAGAAATAGGCGGTCATCTGCACGATGTCCTCCAGCGCTTCCTGCTGGCCGCTGGAAAGGCGGCCTTTCAGGTTCTCGTAATCGCTGAATTTTTCCAGCGCGGCGATCATTGCCTTTTTGGTGGCAGCGTCCTCGGGCGTCAGCTGGGCGGGGGCAGCATCGGGCTCGGCCTCAACGAAATCCGCCTCCAGCAGGTCGGGCACCGGCGGGGCCTGGTTCTCGGTCGGCTCGGCGTCCTCATCCCGCAGTTCTTCGACCCCGATGCCCGCCACGTACAGGCGGTAATCTTCCAGGTCGTTCATGATGGATTTGTACAGGTAGGGCATGGGGGCGCGCTTGGTGCGGGCCGTGGGAATGACCTTGGCCGCGTAACGGCTGGCCACGCCCTCAAACCAGCGGCGCAGGCCCTTGCAGTTGTCAATGACATTGTTCACGGTCTGGAAAAACACCGCGTTGCCGCCGTCGATCATCTTGTCGCTGGGGGCGCCGGCCATCCGCACCATCGCGTCGATGATGACGTGTACAGCATCCAGTTCCTCGGGCGCCAGCACCAGGGCCAGCTTATCCAGCTCGGCCTTCACGCCCAGCTCCTGGGCCATCAGGTCGGGTGTGGCTCCGTAGGAGTAGGGGATGGTCGTCTCGGGCACCGAGACATAGTCCAGGGTCAGAATGTTCGGATCATCGTCCAAAGTGCCTGTCTCAGCCACTTCCAGGGCAGTCGTCTTTTTGCGCAGACGCTTGCTGCGCAGTTTGGTGATCTCGTTTAGTTTCTGATCGGCCACCTGCTTATCCACCGGCTCGATGGTGACCGAGATGGCGATGACGCGCTGACGGTCTTTTTCGTATACGGCATAGTCGAAGAGGATGTCGGTCTTGCCGTTGATCTCGCTTTTGGCTTTGTCCAGCACGGTGCGGCGCACATGGGCCCAGTTGGACGCGTTGCAGTCCACCTGCTTTTTCAGCGTCTCGATGCTCCACACCAGCGGCTCGCCTTTTTTCTTCTTTTCGAGGTAGAGGTTCTGGTAGCTCTTGCACAGCTCGTAGATCTTGATGCTGTACTGGCTCTTCATCGGCAATGTGTAGGTGATGTTCATTGTCGTGTAGAACTCTTTGAGCTGGATCAGGTGGGGTTTTAAGGATTGGTCCAGCGTCAGCACGATCTTGCCGGTGCCCTCATCGATGGTGGCGCTGCTCAACCAGCGGAACATCGTGATTTTTTGCGTACCGGCCAACCGGATCCACTGCACCTTGGCGTTGGCGATATCCTCGATGTTTTTCTTGACCTGTTTGTACATCGAGCCATTGTGCGGGTCCACACCGCAAAGTTTCAGGAATTCGTAAATCGACATCTCGTACCGCGGCAGCTCGGTATCCGACGGCTTGATCATAGCGAAAATGTGCAGCATCAGCTTTTGTTGGCTCAGCGTCAGGCTGTACATGGCATTCTGGATCAAGTCGTTGGATTTGCGCACAATGGTCTGGTTGCCCCGGGCGCTGTAGGTAGCGACCGGTGTCAGAGCCTCGTCATTGGTCCGTGGGGCGTTTGACTGTTTTTTGGGTGCCATAGTGTTACCTCTGTTTTTCCCGCAGCTATGCTTGGCTGTGCCAAAATGGGTGTTTTGGCGCACAGCCTACGACGGTAATGCTAATAATAGCAGATTGTGCTTCATTCGTCAATTATTGTAATAGTCAGCACATTTTGATTTTTCCGCAAAAATCCTGTATCCGTCGGTCTTATCTCTTTATGCTTTTAGTTTTTTTATTTAGATATAAGGTAAAGCTGTGCTGCCGATAACAACCGAAATGTGCGCGGAATAACAAGTGCATTGTGCCGAGAATAACTACAGATCTGTGCCCGGAACAACAATATGCGGGGGATAACAACCCTATTTGGGCACAAAATGGGGGCTATGCGGCAAAATGTGCGCTGAATAACAATCACTCAGGGCGGCGAAGGATTTTGCGGAGGGCAGACAGGCAATTTGGAATTGTGCCGCGGATAACAACAGGTGACCACGGTTGTTATTCACAGCATAAATTGCCGCAAAAAATATTTTTGCTGTGCGATAGTGGGCGGAGAAAAGTGGAAAGGATTTTTAAGATTTTGGAAATGTGCGCTGGATAACAACGGGGAGGATGAGAATTTTTTTGAGGGGGACGCGGAGAGGATTTTGCCGGCCAAGTTGTATTTGCCTGGGCTGTTGGCGGATACGCAATTTGGAAACCGAATGAAAAACGCTGTGCATAGAATTGTGCTGTGGATAACAACCTAGCATTTTCTTTGTCTGCTGTGGTGGATACGCGAGGAAAGCGGCGGTAAACCGTAAAAATATGCAAACAATAACAACTGCTGATAGAAAACAAAAAATCAGCGGTATTGCGATAAATACGGGCACATCGACAATGAGAAAATGTGCGCTGAATAACAATCCTGCGTGCAAAATCCCGGAAAACAGCCTGCGGGCACGCCCCGCTTTAAAATGTGCAGCGAACAACAACCCCAGCCAACGGGGCCGCCGCAGCCTGTTGCACACCCAATTGTGTTGTCAATAACAACCCTGTGCGGAAAAGGATGCCCTGGGAATTGTGCCGCCAATAACAACAGCTGCCTTTCGCCTTGGGAGCTGCTGACTGCAGGAAAATGTGCGGACGATTCCAATAGGCCACACAGCCCCAAAGCCCGGGCCAGACCCACCCCTCAAAAAGGAAAATGTGCGCTGAATAACAACCCAGCCTGGGTATATGCCTAAACCCCGCCCCGCCGAATTGTGCCGCGAATAACAATACCCGCCTGGGCCGCCCACCAGCCGTTTCAATTTGAAAGTGACCCGCAAGCGAAATCATAAGAAACCATAAATTGTGCCGCCGATAACAACCTCAAAATCTCTCAATCGGCCATGCCCTCACCGGTAAACTGTGCCGTGAATAACAATAGTAAGCAAAAGCCAGGCCAGTTGTTATCGGCGGCACAATTTATATTTTTTTTGCGGGAATCACAGGCAAATTACAGGCAGAAAAATTTTTTATAAGATAGTAACCCGCCAACTACCCCCACAAAACTGCCCTATAATTTTTTCTCGGGTACTTTTCTGCACCGCAGTCTGGGCTGCGCCCACCGCAAATTATGCCGTGGATAACAACCATTCCTGCAAAATGTGCTGCCGATAACAACACGCCCCTATCATATAAAGGTAGAAATACGCATCTGCACAGCGGAAAGCGGGAAAATGCCGGGACCATAAAATTTCCAGCAAGAAAACCGCCTAACATGGTAAATTGGAAAAACTGGAAAATTACTGGAAGCAAATAACAGGGCCGAAAAATGTCTGTATTTTTAGAAAATGACGGCAAATCTAAGGAAAATGACGAATTGTGTCGAACGAAAATAGCGGGAATCGCTGAAAAAAAATGGGAAAACCTCTTGCGATGAATGGAAAAATATGGTAAAATTTCCACAGTAAAGAGAACGACGGGCAAACACCACAGCGTGCGGCACCTGTTCATTGTATGGAGGAAAGTTGACGATGGATAAGATCAAGTTTGTTATGACCAATACCAGCGACATCGTGACGGAAGTCTGCCGCGAAGCGCTGGAAGCCAAAGGCGTGACCGTGATGGTGTGCGACAAAAACGGCACCGCCGCCCTGGAGACCCTGCTGGCCGTCCACCCCCAGGCCTGCCTGCTGGACGCCTTCATGCCGGACCTGGACGCCATCACCGTCAAGCAGCGCTACGAGGAAAAGAACAGCAGCGGCGTACATACCACCTTCTTTGTCACCGGCGCGTTCCAGAGCGAAGAAGTCGAGCAGGACCTCTTAGATAACGGCTTCTCGTTCTTTTTCGTGAAGCCGTTCGATGAAAACGTGCTGGTCAGCCGGGTACTGCGTGCCGCCGGCGGTGCCAGCCGCCCGCAGCCGGTCTCGCTGGATTCCGATGAGCTTACCGTCACCGAGATCCTGCACCAGATCGGCGTGCCGGCCCACATCAAGGGCTACCAGTTCCTGCGGGATGCCATCCTGCTTACCACCGCCGACCACGAGTACATCAACGCTGTGACCAAGCGTCTCTACCCTGAAATCGCCAAGCGCAACGGTACCACGGCCAGCCGCGTCGAACGTGCTATCCGCCATGCCATCGAGGTCGCCTGGGACCGCGGCGATGTGGACACTCTGAACAGCTACTTCGGCTATACCATCCACAACCTCCGCGGCAAACCCACGAATAGTGAGTTCATCGCGATGATCGCCGACAAGATCCGCCTGGACAAAAAGCGGAGAGCATAAGGCCGCATAAACCCCGCCACTATCCGCAAAACCGGCATTTTGTGGCGGACGCTGCAAACCGATAAACTCGCGGATTCATCGCTATGGAATTATGAATTCCGTCATTTTGCCCAATAAATTATTCTGAATCAAACCTATAAACTTCTTGTGTTGGTTGGGTCCCTCACACCCGGCAAATGCAGGAGGTTTATCTTTATGTATCAGTACGATGTGGAAACATTTATGTGTGCTTGTGACCGTAAAGGTTTAGCGGCAAAAACAATGAAAAGCTATGAGCAGACGCTGCGGCTATTTGGCCTGTTTTTAGCAGAGCGGGGAATAACCCAGACAGAAGAGATACGGCATCCACACATTGAGGCGTATATCGATACCGTATAGGAAACGGCAAAATACGCCGAAAAAAATTATTCTGATAAAGGAGAACAAAACTATGTCAAACAAAGCTTTATTCTGCGAGATCGTCACAACCGTGCAGGGGCTGGATGAAAAGTGGGCAACACTGGACGGAAAACTGAAAGAGTGTGTGGAATACGAGGCAGCAAGCAGTATCTACCAACCAGCTGTGGAGGATCCTATTGAAAAGCTCTGGTCGACGGTGAAGTCTTTCCTTCGTAAATTCAAGGCACGGACCCTGGATGCTCTTCCGAACGCGATACAATGTGCTTTTCAGACAGTTTCGCCTTCTGACTGCTCAGGCTGGTTCCATTCCTGCGGCTATTCGCCTTATTTTTGAAAATTGCTATAAAACCCATTTTGCCGGAGCCCCGGCCCAGCGCAAAATCCCAGGTGGATACCCC
>ERZ1034691.922-NODE-922-length-20569-cov-54.796480_pt1 | contig 20569 bp, 19 predicted proteins | sample MGYA00520638_ERZ1034691 | MGnify/ENA primary metagenome ERZ1034691 (study PRJEB33766, sample SAMN09781763) | gut metagenome | biome: gut microbiome | host: Homo sapiens | place: Madagascar | study: EMG produced TPA metagenomics assembly of the PRJNA485056 data...
TAAATATTTGAATTTAGAAAACTTACAAAAATCATCTTGACAAACTCGTTCCCGAGGGGACAGGCTACCGGGCAAGGACGCGCTTTGCAAAGTTTTTCAACTTGCCCGAATTGATGAATCTGTTCAAAGAGGTCGCCGACATCAAAACGGCGGATCAGCTCCACTTGCCCACGCCGGAGGTTGCGTATCACACCATCGCCACCAAACCCACGCAGATCCAGCAGGACATGGTGAAAGCCCTCTCGGAACGAGCGTCCAAGGTACACAGCGGTGCGGTCAGCCCGGATGTGGACAATATGCTCAAAATCACCTCGGACGGACGCAAGCTGGGGCTTGACCAGCGCATCATCAATCCCATGCTCCCCGACGAGGAAACCACCAAGGTCAATCAGTGCGTGGCGAACATTCTCCAATACTGGCGTGACGGCGAGGAGGAAAAACTGACACAGCTTGTGTTCTGCGACATTTCTACGCCAAAGACCACGCCCTCGCAGCGGGCGGCAAAGGCTTCCCCCGGTACGCTGGACAGCCCGGAAATCCATGCGCTGGAGAGCGCGATTTCATTGGAGGAAAGCGCGGAAACGCCGTTCACGGTCTATGAGGATGTGCGCCAAAAGCTCATTGACGCCGGTATGCCCCCGGAACAGATCGCGTTCATCCACGATGCCAATACGGAGGTCAAAAAGCGGGAATTGTTCGCAAAGGTACGCAGCGGTCAAGTGCGCGTCCTGATGGGCAGCACGGCCAAGATGGGCGCGGGCACCAACGTGCAGGATCGTTTGGTCGCACTTCACGATTTGGATTGCCCGTGGCGTCCCCGTGATCTCACGCAGAGAAAAGGCCGTATCGAGCGTCAGGGCAATCAGAACAAGCTCGTTCATGTCTGCCGCTATGTGACCGAAGGGACGTTTGACGCCTACCTCTGGCAAACGGTGGAAAATAAGCAGAAATTCATCTCTCAGATCATGACCTCAAAATCTCCGGTTCGCTCCTGCGAGGATGTGGACGCCACAGCGCTGTCCTTTGCGGAGATCAAGGCGCTGTGTGCCGGTGATCCCCGCATCAAAGAGCGCATGGATTTGGACATTGAGGTGTCCAAGCTCAAAATTATGAAGGCAGACCACAACAGCAAGCAATTCCGATTGGAGGACAGTCTGCTGAAATACTTCCCGGAAAAGATAGAAGAACACAAGGGCTTTGTTCGTGGGCTGGATGCGGATATGCAGGCCCTCGCGGCGCATCCGCTCCCGGCAGAGGGCTTTGTCGGCATGGAGATTCGCGGCGACCGGCTCACTGATAAGGAAAACGCCGGTGCCGCGTTGCTGGATACCTGCAAGGAGGTCAAGGGCAAAGACCCGGTACAGATCGGCAGCTATCGCGGCTTTTGCTGTTCAGTTGTGGTCGGCCAAGGGAAATTGTTATAGACAAGTGTATTCGAGTAACGATAGTCGCTTTTTAATCGTCCACAAACGACACGCATCCACGCCATGTGAACATTAGGAGGTTATAATTCCAAAATGATATAATTCCGCTTCAGGCACAATAAATACCAAATTGCTGCATTCCTCCCCAACAAAAAAGCCGACTGCATCGTACAATGCAATCGGCAAAAAGTTCTTATTCCAACCCGGCAGACAGACAGGTCATGTTTGGCAGTATGCTGCCTTTATTAGAAAGCTCTGGCAAGGCCGGTCAGCTTTCCTCTGCGTAAATATCCTTTCCGTTCAGGTAAGTGTAGGGGCTTTCTTCTTCTGCAAAACCGTTGATGGCAATGAACCCCAGCTGCTTCACCTTGAGTTCCCTGATTGCCTCCACCTGCCGAACCTCCCGATGAATCTCATCCAACGTCATAGGCTGTGCATAGTATTTGGCTTCGTAGATTTCGTATCCGTCAGCATATTCCAAAACGACATCGAACTCACCGTTTTTGCGGTGAACCGGGTCATCATAGTAATAGCTGCCGATATTTCTCACACCCCTGCGCTTTCCGGCGCGAACCTGTAAGCTGAAATAATCGCGGCAGATCCCCTCAAACCGGCGAGAGATGAACTCCGTCAAAACGGGCGCTATATACTCATCGTAGAAAGCCTCCGCCCCCAGCATCTGCAAGGTACTGGCGTTTTTGTATAGAAAGGTGAAATAAAAGCGCAGCAGGTTGTCATTGATTTCAAAGCCGGACTTCTTGTTGTCGCCGAGCTTGTTGATGGGATTGTTGCGGGTGATAATTTCAAGGTCGATCAAGGGCTTCATCTGCTTGGCAAGGTTGCCTGTTTTCTTTGCGTCCAGTTTGTCCTCAATTTCGGTGTAGCGTTTTTTGCTGTTGCCTAGAACCGCAAAGATGCGCTCTGCATTGATTTTGACGGCGTAATCGGACAGCAGCAGCTGGCTGGCGTAGAGGTACACCGGGCTTACGGGATTGAGAATCGTATGGATAATATTCTCTCGCAGTGTAGCAGTGGGGCACAGCATTTGGTTTACAAAAGGCGAACCGCCGAAAACAGCAAAGTGTGCCGCTTTCTCATAAGGGGGCTTGTCCGGATAGAATTTTGCAGCATCCAGATAGCTCAACTCATTGAGCTTGATGGTGGCGGCGAAACGACCATACAGGGCATTCTTCTCCTGCAGGGTTTCCTTCATCATGCCAATATGCGAACCGGAGATAATAAGCGCAATATTGGCGATACGGTTGTCAATAATGCTCTGAAAGATGGAGTCAACCGTTGCAGACTCGTTCATCGCCTTCAGGTAAGGGTATTCGTCGATTACAACCACCATCTTTTGAGGCAGCGTATTGAGGTAGGTGAACACATCCTGCAATGCCGTAAACTGCAAAGGCACGGGCAAAATTTGCGCCCGAACCAGCTCCTGCACAAGCCCGTCAATATTGTCCTGCAGTGTGCCTTTCAGGCACTCAAAATAGACTTTTGGGCAGTTGAAGCTTTCCAACGCTTTTTGAATCAGCGTGGTCTTTCCTACACGGCGTTTCCCGTAGACCATTACGGCCTTGCCATAATAATCCTGCTGCAAAAGCGCCAGTTCTTTCTCGCGACCAATGAACATAGGGCACCTCCCATAACGCTGAATTTGTTTTCACTGAATATACTTTCAGTGTTATTGTACCATCTGCCGTGCAAAAAATCAAGCGGTTCTCCTATGTAGCTGAAATAATTCTGTCAGGAATTGTTCCCGCAAGAATTATCGTTTTAAGCCCATCGCAGAAATAGGGGTCTTAGGGGTTTTCCCCTAACAAGTTGTCGTTTGGTGTACCAAATGACGTGCTTGCCACGGCATTGCTAACGCAATGCCGTTCCTCGCTCTCTGAAACAAACCAAGGTCGTTCCCACCCTTTGCGGGCGCAGATTTCATCAATTATCGTGCCCATATGGTAGGCAGGCACCTTCAGATTCAGGGCATACTCGGTAGCAATGACATTAACCTTGTACCGCATTAGCCGTCTGAAAAAGGAGATCAGGTGCCGTTCCGTGCCGCTGATCTGGCTCATACGGCAGATATAAATCCTCTCGATATGTCCTTCCTTTGCCTCGCGCATCATTCTGCGGTAAGCAGAGCGGCGCAGCCAACCGTGGTGAATGTCATATCCCCAGCCAACCACTTCGGCACCGTCGCGCTGCGCCTGCAGCATCAAAACATTCAGGGTGTTTTTGCTTTCTACATAGTTGCCGGGCACGCGCGCATACAACCATGCGCGCTGGGGTTCCTTTGTTGTTTTCATGGATTTTTGTTTCCTCTATTCTGCTTCGGTTTGTTTGGCGATCACAAGCAATCTGCCGTCATCGGTGATGTTGTCGCAGGTAGAAAGCGATATCATCCGCCAGCGCGTAGCCATCGGCGGGGCGGGTTTCGGTCAGGGCGTAGGCATCTCCCAAGTGCAGCCCTGTCACACGGCGGGGCGTGTCGGTGGACACCCAGCTTTCCACAATGTTGCCGTCCATATCCTGAATGGTCAGAGTGGCACCGGGCAGTTCCTCGTCGTTGGTCAGATCGCGCTTGCTCACCCACATTTCAGTGGGCTTGTCGGCGCAGGTGCTCTCCAAAACCTGCACCGACTGTCCATCGTAGGTAAAGGTGATTTCCATGGGTTCTTCGTTGACATAGTAACCCAGCGGGGCGCGGATTTCCTTGACGATATACTTACCGCTGTTGGTGGCAGCGTCCTTGTGGGTGCTGCTGCCGTACTGTTCACCGCGGATGGGGATATCACAATCGAAGTAGGTGTACCCATCTGCATTGGTTTCGGGGCTGGTGGCTACCAGCTCACCGGCGGCAAAAACAAGGCTGCCGTCGGCATCGTAAATGTCCTCGGCGGTGTACAGGTTGAACACGGCACCTGCAAGGTATTTGCCGCTTTCCAAGTCGGTTTTGTAGATACCGACCTTTGCCTTTTCGCGCTCGTTATGGAATTCAACAGTGTCTGCCACAACAATTTCCTGCGTCTGGTTGCCCCACGCAAGGGTGATATCAAAGGCGGCGTCCGTGCCTGCATAGCCATACGGCGGTTTGGTTTCCGCAATGTGATAGCTGCCCAGCGGCAGGGTCACGCTGACTTCACCAATGATGCCGTCGTAGATGACGGACAGAAAATCGTAGGTTGCCGCCGTGCGCGCAGGGGCAAAGACGGCAGTGGTGGCAGTGCCGTCGCCGGTGGTGACCACTGCCACCACATCGCCCTTGGCATACCAGAGTGTGCGGCTGCCGTAGTTATCAAGCTGACGATCCTGCGTGTAGATGTCATCGCCTGCCGTGATAGTGTACTCCGCACCTGCCAGCGGGCGGGTTTCGTAGGTGAAATTGCCGCTTTCTGCTTCGCCGGTCATCCACGGGTCAATGCCGTCCGGCTCAGACTGCCAGCCGGTCAGCACCTCGCCGGTCTTGCGGATGGTCAGCTTGCCGAGGGTTTCGTGGTTGGAATACTTTTCGCCAATCACCAGCGTGTCCATGCCGTTTTCGTTTTATCGCCGGTTGCCTGATAAATGCGGTCGGTGGTAATGGTAAAATCGGCATAGTGGCTTGCATCGTCTGCCCACGCATTGTAATAGCCGTTGGGTGCGGTGGTTTCCACAATGCGGTATTTGCCCAGCAGCAGTTTTTCGGGCAGGGTCAGGATGCCTTCAGCGTTGGTGTAAAAGGTGGTGATATTCTTGGTCAGGTGTCCGTTTACGGTGTCGGTCATTCGCACCAGTTTCGGCGCACCGTTTTCCATGCGGTAATTGCCGTCATCGTCCAGATAGTAGATTTGAAACGCCGTCCCCGGCAGCAGCACGGGCTTGCCGGTTTCCGCGTCAATTTTGGTGATGCGCAGGTAAACCTCGATTTGCTCATCCAGCACCGTGAATTTCTGGTAACTGTCAGAGGCTGTCAGTACACTGCCCTTGGGCGTTGCCATCGCGCTCATCGGGCTGTTGCAGTCAATGACCACCAAGTACGGCTCCGCCTGATACAAATCCTTGGAAACGGTGGTTTCGACCACCAGATAGGTTCCGTAGGGCAAGCCCTGCACACGGATGTTGCCGGTGTCGTTGCTGAAAATCTCAGCCAAGCGGTACTCGTTGGCGGTGCCGGTGGGCTGCCAGCCGTCGCCCTTGCCGTTTTTGTTGTCGCCCGCTGCGGTCAGCGTTTTGTTGAAGGCGGCAATTTCGGCGGCGTTGACCTCGTAGGTTTTGGCAACCGCCTGTCCCTCGCCGGAGAAATCCCACTTAGGATGGTCATTGTTGTAGTTCCTGTCGAGGTAGCAGTCCAGAATGCTTTGCAGGCTGTAAGCGCCTGTCTGGCTTTGGGTAAACTGTGCGACTTTGGACAAATCGGACACCAGATAAAAGGTAAAGCCCGCGTGGAGGCCATCAAGCGGCAGGGCGCACGAACGGATCTGACTTCGCCGAAAATTTCGGCGAAGTTCCGCAGCGATGATGAAGTTGGTCAGGATCCAGCACAAGTTCCTTTTCGTTCAGGTTCAAAAGCGCCTCCAACTCGGCAAGGCGCTTGCTTTTTTCAGCCAGCTCGTCTGCCTGTGCAAAGGGCTGCGCAAGCTGTTCCTTGGCGTTTTCCAGCTGTTTTTGCAGCTGCACCAATTTGGATTCAAGGTCGGTCACGCTCTGCGGCAGGTTGTGCAGGCAGTTGTCCAGACGCATAGTGTTGCCGACCGCATCCGCGCCCAGCTGCACCGGATTGATACCGCTGCCCACAAGATACGCCAGATACATTTTGTCCATTGCAAAATAAGCGATCTGTAAATCGAAGCCCTTGTACCGCCCGATGGAAACCGGCTCGGTGCGGTTCATCGCCATACCCAGCAAACCCAGCAGGGCTTTGCCTGCGTCCTCGCGCTTGGTGTAAACCGTGTCCATCAAGGTGATGGCGAAAACATCCTTACCGTCCGCATCGCGCTTGGTGTTCTGCTGCAATAGGATGGTGTCGGCTTTGGCGTTTTCCAGCTGCTGTGCAGTCTTGCGCATTTCTGCGGGGAACCCCTGCGTAATGGCATCTTCCAGCCGGTAATGCTCGTTGTTGTAGGCGGTTTTCAGAGTTTTGAGCCGCGCCACCTGAATATCAAGATCCATTTTCTCTTTGATCATCGGATTGCCCGCTGCCAGCGCTTTGACCTCGGCATAAGACAGCGCTGCATCGTCCAAATCATCCGCACTGCGGGCAGGGCTTTTGCTGGTCATGACCTGCCCGATGAACTTTTGTTTGGTTTCCAAAAGCTGCCACATATAGCTGTCAAACGAGGCTTCTGTAACGTACCGATACTCATACACTTCGGCATTGGTGTTGCCTTGGCGAATCATACGCCCGTTGCGCTGCTCAATGTCAGAGGGCTTCCACCCGCAGTCCAGATGATGCGTAGCCACCAGCAGCCGCTGCACATTGGTGCCTGCACCCATCTTTCCGGTGCTGCCCATCAGCACGCGCACATCGCCGCTGCGCACCTTGGCAAACAGCTCGGCTTTTTTCACCTCGGTGTTGGCGCTGTGGATGAACTGCACCTCGTTTTCGGGAATGCCCATGGGAACCAGCAGATTGCGCAAATCATCGTACACATTAAAGCCGTCTGGTTTGGGGGTGGATAAGTCGCAAAACACCAGCTGGGTCAATTTCTTGTCTTTTGTTTCACTCCAGATACGGTACACATTCTCGGCGCAGGCGTGGACTTTATCGGGCAGATTGGGGTCAATTAACCGCTGGTCCAGCGCCAGCTTGCGCCCGTCGTTGGTCACCTTGAGCATATTGTCCTCGGTGGGGTCTACATTTCCAGCGCGAATTTCCTCGGCGCGGTCGGCAAGGTCTGCCACCATCTGCTTTTGCTGGGGGCTGGGCGGCAGTGCCACATGGATGGCTTTGCCGCCCACCAGTTTGGGCACCGGCAGGTTGAGCATATCCGCCGTCTGCACATCCGCAATCTGTTTGAACATACTCATCAATTCCGGCAGATTATAGAATTTGGAAAATCTCGTTTTTGTGCGGTAGCGCTCGACCTTAGATACAGCAATCGTGAGCTGCGGCTCGCGCGGCTTTACGCTGGGGGCGCGGGCAGACATGATCCCGTGAATCTTGTCTTTCGTCAGAACGCTTTCCTCGCTGGCGGCCTTGAGCTTTTGCGCTTGGGATAAAGATGGCGTGCAGCCTTCCTCTTCCATGTAAGAGAAAAATTCTTCCTGCTCCTCCGGCGTCAGGTAACTCAACTCCACCACAGGGGTGGTCTTGAGTCTGCCGTCGTCCACAAGCTGCATAAGGTCAGGGGTGAGTTTGTTCAGACGGATAAAGCGCTGAACTTGCTTTACGCTTTCTCCGGCTTCATCGGCAACTTTCTCAACGGAATATGGTTGCGAAAAATTCTGGTTAACTTGGCCAGAATTTATTTTTAACGGTATACCGACTTTTCTTCTAGTTGCCTCTAACTTCATTTCATACGCCTTGGCCTTTTCGCTTGGCAGAATATATTCGACAGACACGCGAACTTGAAATACAAGTATGGAGACCGGCACTTCTGGGCAAGGGAATACTATGTTGACACAGTAGGGTGAAATAAGAAGCAAATTGCAGAGTACATCAAGCATCAGCTCGACGAAGATCGGATAGCGGATCAAATGAGCCTGAAAGAGTTTATTGACCCGTTTACGGGTAGCAAGAATACCAAGGCATAAGTAAAACGCCCCTTAAGGGGCCTGCCACGAGTCGGCAATGCAGTTGGCCGAACCGTTCGAGGCCCCTTGAGGGGCGTTGTCTGTAATATGCCCTTCTAGGGCTTCCTCAAGCCCCCGGCTTAGCCGGGGGTTCTGACTATAGGTACAACGGCAGCAGCGTCCGGGCAGCACAGGGAGAAAAGCACAGCGTTCAAGGGCGCTGACAAAAGAATGGCAAACGGGCTTTTCGCGCTCGAACCAGCAAATATGCGTCTTTTGTATACACCCTGGACAGTTTGCTCCGCACAAGCCTGCGGCCAAAGCTTTTTTTGTTTTCATAGATAAGACATCGCGTTATAAAAATTATAGCTGCCCTGTTGAGGACAGCTAAGAGGAGAGATAACAGGTTAAGCGCAGAATTTCAAAATGCCGAAAGCAGCGCCGATCAGCCCCAGCGGGACCAGTAGCAATAGGCCGCCCGCCACAAACAGGCAGACCAGCAGCACCGGCAGCGCTACCGCAAACAGCAGTGCGGCAATCACTTTGGCTGCGCACCAGGTCAGGTGCAGTGCCAGCCCGATGGAATGAAAAAACAGCCAGCCAAACAAAAACAATACAAACATGGTAAACAGCACGGTGCTACCTCCTTTTTATCACACACATCGGCAGGCGTTTTGCCTGCTTATTGAATATAACGAGCGGAAAATGCGGATTTGAGCAGACAAATAAAATGTTTTTGAAAAATTTAAGAGGCAAAACTATGAATTTTGATACCCCGCCCCAAGCCTTGACTATTTGCGGCGAGTGGAATAAAATTTTTGAAGATACCCGGCACAAGCGGCAGGCCGCGCCGGACTGCCTGTTTGCCCGCGCGTACCCTGCGCGGCCTGGGGGAGCTGCCCGCCGTGCAGCAAATGTACCAGCAGAAGTTAAAGGAAATTATGCGGACGGAAAGAATAAAGAAGTAAAGCCGGAGATTGTGGGCACGGTAGAATCATGAAGCATGAAAGGGTTTTCAAATGGATTATATCCAAATTACAAAGGATAATATTGAGAAAGAACATATCTGCTGTGCAATGTCCGGCAAGCAGAGCGTGATGAAAAAGGAATGGCTTAAGCAGCGCTTTGCAGAAGGTTTGGTTTTCTACCGGAGCACGGAGCGCGGCAAATGCTTTATTGAGTATATCCCGGCAGAAAACGCATGGGTCCCGATTCAGGCGGACGGATATGTTTATATCGATTGTTTGTGGGTATCCGGTTCCCTAAAAGGACACGGATACGCCAATGAACTGTTGCAGCAGTGTGTGCAGGATGCAAAAGGGCAGGGGCGAAAAGGGCTGTGCATTCTATCCGCAGAAGGACGAAAACGCGAATTCCTCTCCGACCCTAAATTTATGGCATATAAAGGGTTTGCTGTCGCAGATACATCGGAATGTGGAATCAACCTGATGTATCTGCCGTTTGAACAAGATGCCGAGCCGCCAAAGTTCAAGGCGTGCGCCAAGCACCCTGCGGTGGAGCAGAGCGGGTTCGTTCTTTATTATACCGATCAGTGCCCGTTTACTTACTACTGGGTACCGCGGGTGGAAGAAGCCGCAAGAGAGCACGGGATACCGTTGAAAGCTGTTCATATCACCAGTAAGGTGCAGGCACAAAATGTGCCCGCGCCGGTTACAACCTATGCGCTGTTCAAAGATGGCAAATTCCTGACCCAGAGCATTCAGTCTGACAAAAAGTTTCTGCATCTCGCAGGGGTACAGAGTTAACCAATGTTTACGTGTGAAACAAGCGGCCGAATGTTTTTGCGTTAGCAAAATGGCGGAGCCTAAAACGGTTGAAAAATACTCCGCAGGGACCGCACCATGTACGCCCGTATTCACGGAATAAAGGCTAAAGCATATAGAGGGAAAACACAAAATGAAGTACAAAAAAGCAATAACCGCCCTGGCACTGGCGGCCCTGCTGCTGGCCGGGTGTGCCGCACCGCAGGCCGTGCAGGCACCTGCCCCGCAGCAGACGGCGAAAGCAGCCGAAACCCAGTCCGGCGTTACCTTTACCGATGCCATGGGCTACCCCGTTACCGTGCAGAGCTGGAACCGTGTGGTCAGCCTGTACGGCAGCTTTGCCGAAACATGGACCCTGGCAGGCGGCACACTGGCTGCCACAACGGAGGATGCTATCAAGGAGCGCGGGCTGGACCTGGGAACAGACATCGCCGTGATCGGCACCAATCAGGACCCCAACACCGAGGAAATTCTGGCCCAGAACCCGGACTTTGTGATTTTGAATGCCGAGGTCAGTGAGCAGACGGCCCTGCATGAATTTTTGCAGGAGGCAGGGGTGCCGCACGCCTATTTCAAAACCAGTACATTTGATGAATACCTTGCCATGCTGCGCACCTTTTGTGATATGACAGGCCGCGAGGATTTGTATGAGCAGAACGGCCTTGCCGTGCAGCAGCAGATCACCGATGTGCTGGAACTGGTGCAGAACGCCAAGCTGCCCGCCCCCAATGTGCTGTTGCTGCGGGCGTATTCCTCCGGCTGCAAGGCAAAAGGCAGCGATAACATGACCGGCGCAATGCTGAAGGACTTGGGTGCGATAAACATTGCCGATGCGGACGACAGCCTGCTGGAAAACCTGAGCATGGAAAACATCATTGCGGATGACCCGGAAGACATTTTTGTGGTTACCATGGGGGCCAGCCAGCAGAAAGCGCTGGACTGGCTGGCCGAAAACCTGCAGGCCAATCCTGCGTGGTCCGGCCTGAGCGCCGTGCAGAGCGGCCATTATTATCTGCTGGATAAAGAGCTGTTCCACTATAAACCCAACGCCCGCTGGGGCGAAAGCTACCGCACCCTTGCGGCACTGCTGTATCCCCAGCTGGCTGATCAGCTGGAGGCCCTGGCATGAAACAGCCCGCAACACTGCCCACCCTGCGCAGGCAGGGAGCCGCGCTGACCGTTTTAGCGCTGGCCGTGGTGCTGGCAGCTTTGGCCGGGCTTTGCTTTGGCAGCCAAGGCTATACCCCTTTGCAGCTGTGGCAGGCATGGTGCAGCGGCGATCCCCAAAACGCCGTCTACCGCGTTTTGCTGCATGTGCGCTGGCCCCGCACCCTGGCCGGGCTGCTGGCAGGCAGCGCGCTGGCGGCAGCGGGCGTTTTGCTGCAGGCCGTGCTGAACAACGCCATGGCAAGCCCTAACGTGATCGGCGTGAACGCCGGCGCCGGGCTGGCGGCACTGTGTGCTGCGGCTTTGTGGCCTGCCCACCCCGGTGCGGTGCAGTCTGCGGCGTTTGCCGGGGCACTGGCCGCCGCCCTGCTGGTGTATGGGCTGGCGCTGGGGGCCGGGGTAAGCCGCACCACGCTGGTGCTGGCGGGCCTTGCCGTCAGCGGAATGCTGACCGCGGGCATGAATACGATTAAGCTATTGTACCCGGATGCGATTGCCGGGGCATCGGACTTTTTGGTGGGCGGCTTGTCCGGCGTAACACTGTCCGGGCTGAAAGGCGCTGTGCCCTACCTGATCACCGGGACGCTGCTGGCTCTGCTGCTGGCGGCAGACCTGAACGTGCTATGCCTGGGGGAACAAAGTGCAGCTTCCTTAGGGCTGCACATCGGAGCAGTACGCTTTTTGGGCATTCTGGCGGCGGCGCTGCTGGCGGGGGCAGCTGTCAGCTTTGCAGGGCTGCTCAGCTTTGTGGGGCTGCTGGCCCCGCATATTGTCCGGCGGCTGGTGGGCAATAACCATCGCATTCTGCTGCCCGCGGCCATGCTGCTGGGGGCGGCTTTTGTTGTGCTGTGTGATGTGCTGGCACGCTGCCTGTTTGCTCCGTTTGAACTGCCGGTGGGCATTCTGCTGTCCCTCATCGGCGGGCCGTTCTTCCTTGGCTTGCTGCTGCACGGCAGGGGGAGGCGAATGTATGATTGAATTACAGCATGTCAGTGCGGGCTATGGCGCACAGGATGTGGTGCGGGATGTGAGCTTTGCCGCCCCAAACGGCCAGCTGACCGCGCTGATTGGCCCCAATGGCAGCGGCAAAACCACCCTGCTGCGCGCCATGACGCGCACGCTGCCCTGCCGCAGCGGCAATATTCTGCTGGATGACCGCTCCATCGCCAGCTATGGCCGCAAAGAGTTTGCCCGCACAGCAGCGTTTATGCCGCAGTCCCGCCCGGTGCCGGGAATCACAGTGTGGGCGCTGGTGGCACATGGGCGGTTCCCGTATCTGGGCTTTTCCCGCCGGATGACAGCGCAGGATACCGCTGCGGTGGAGCAGGCCATGCGCCGGACCGGCACGCTGGATTGGGCAAATCGGGATGTGCGGGCGCTTTCCGGCGGCGAACGCCAGCGGGTGTACCTTGCCATGGCGCTGGCCCAGGGCGGAACCACCATCCTGTTGGATGAGCCCGGTGCCTTTCTGGATGTGCGCGCCCGGTTTGAGCTGCTGGATCTGTTGCGCAGCGTGGCAGCGGGCGGCAAAGCCGTGGTACTGGTTATGCACGAGCTGCCCCAGGCCATGCAGTATGCGGATCGCATTGCCCTGTTGGGCGGCGGCCGCCTGCTTGGCTGCGATACCTCCGCTGCCCTTGCCGCCACCGGTGCGGTGGATCGGGTGTTTGGTGTCCGTTTGTGCCGTGCGCCGGATGGGGTGTGGTATGTGAAGGCGGAGGGGTAAGCAAATTTTGGTTCGGCAGAGTGCTGAAAAATGTGAATCACCCGTAGGGGCACATCGTGCGCCCGCCGCATCGCTCCAATCATAACACCCACAACCCAATACAAACAAAACCGACCGCAAAGGCGATAACTCATTCGCCCCTGCGGTCGGTTTGTTTATGCGGCTTTAACGGTTATTGTTTGGTGAGGGCGAACGCGGCGATCATGTTAACCACGCCGCTGAATGCCAGCATGATACCGGCAATGCGCATCATCAGCGCGGTGGAAGCGCCCGGCGCAAACAGGGCGTATGCACCCAGCAGCACACAGGCAATGCCGATGATCAGCGGCACCCACCACAGGGTGTCGCCCCAGCGCTTGCGGTTGACTGCGGTCTGGATACTGGTCATGCCCTGAATCATCAAAAATACGCAGATGATAAGCCCCACGATCTCCACCAGCGTGTAAGGCCGTGTAATGAAGAACAGGCCAACCATAATGCCCGCCACGCTGACCGGCAGCAAAGGCGAAGTCATAAAGGTGGCGCGCTGGAAGGTGACGGAATTGACCGCACCGGCAGCACCGGCCAGCAAAATCAGCCAGCCAATCAGCGAACAAAGCGCAACCGTGGCGGCACCCGGCTGCATGATCAGGTAAATGCCCAGCACAATGCTGACCAGCGGCATCAAAATCAGTTCCCAACGGATCTCTTTCATAAAAGCAGTCCCTCCTTGTGGATAGCCTGGGCCGATGTACGCTGCGCCATGCAGGGCGCACCTGCCTTCTATCTTTATTATATCACATGGGCATGCCTGCGTCATCCTTGCGGCGCAGGCGAGGAGCGTTATCCTGCCGGTCAATTTCACTGTTTTGTGTGGAAATTCTGCTTCCGCCCTCTGCCAGCCCCAAAAGATCGGCGGCTTCGGTGGGTTCCAGCTGCTGCACGCTTACCAGCTTGCGGGTAATAGCGCGGCTGCGGGTGCCGATCAGCTCTTCCAGATCGTTGCCGGTCTGGTTCAGGTGGCGCTGCATGGATTGCAGTCCACTGCCGAACTTCTCGAACTCCGTTTTTACCGCGCCCAAAATCTGCCATACCTCGCCGGAGCGCTTCTGGATGGCCAGCGTGCGGAAGCCCATCTGCAGCGCATTCAGCAGGGCCGCCATAGTGGAAGGCCCCGCAATGTTGATCTTGTAATCCCGCTGCAAAATTTCCGGCAGACCACAGTTCACCACCTCGGCATACAGCCCTTCAAACGGCAGGAAGAGAATGCCGAATGCGGTGGTGTACGGGACTTCAATGTATTTATCGTGGATGTCCTTGGCTTCCTGCCGCACCACGGTTTCCAGTTGGCGACGGGCGGCGGCTACCGCGGCGGGGTCGCCGCTGGCCTGGGCGTCCTGCAGGTGTGCATAGGTATCGCCGGGGAACTTGGCGTCAATGGGCAGCCACACGGTTCCGCTCTGGCCCGGCAGCTTGACGGCATATTCCACCCGGTTGCTGCTGCCGGGCACAGTAGCCACATTTTCGGCGTATTGGCCGGGGGCCAAAATTTCTTTCAGGATCGCCCCCAGCTGTACTTCGCCCAGAATACCGCGGGTCTTTACGCCGGAAAGCACCTGCTTCAGGCTGCCCACATCGGCGGCAAGGTTCTGCATCTCGCCCAGGCCCTTGTACACCTGTTCCAGCTGGGTGCTGACCGCCCGGAACGATTCGCTGACCCGGCGCTGCAGCGTGGCTTCCAGCTTTTCGTCCACCGTGCCGCGGATTTCATCCAGCTTTTTGTTATTGTCGGCCCGGATGTTTGCCATGCCCTGCAGCAGGGTTGCCCGCACGCCGTCCAGTCGGTTGGCGTTGGTGTCTTCCAGATTTTTCAGGCGGGTTTCCAGCACCTGCAGCTGAGCCAGCAGGGCATCGTTGGCAGCGCGCTGGCGGGCGGCACCGGCGCGGTCGATGGCGTCCAGCCGGGCGGTGGCGGCCTCCTGGCTCTGGCGCTGGCTTTCGGCCAGCAGGGTTCCCATGTCCCGCGCGCTGGCGGAGGTTGTGCGGGTCACTTCGCCCTGCATCACGCGCAGCTGGTCGGCCAGCACTTCGGTTTCGGCCTCTACTTCATCCCGCACAATGCGGGTAATTTCATCGGTCTGGTCCTCGGTGGTGTTCTGCTGGCCGCTGCGCAGCAAAAGCAGAATCAGCAACACATTGGTCAGTACCGACAGCAACAGAAGAATAATCAATAAAGGCTGCATCCCACAAGGTTCCTTTCTTACTTGGCTGTTTTGGTTCAGCTTTAGTATAGCATAGGAAACTGCAAGATACAACCTTTTGTTGTGCAGTGCTTGCGATTTAAAGGAGGAAAATGAGGCGGTTAAAAGCAGGAGTTTATGGAATAGGGCGCCCCCCCCGTAGGGGCGCATATTGTGCGTCCGTCGCCCTGCGGAGAACGACGTGACGGAATATATGGCAAGATGCGCTATGCGGGATGATGCCCCCCTTAATGCGTGCTTTCAAGGCTTCCAGTACGGTTTATCAATTCTTATATCACAATCGTAAGCAATAGCATTTGATATAAGGCAATACCGCATAATTCTAAGTGCCGATACGGCGAGCGAGGTGCGGCAGATGCCAAGCCAAAAGCGCAGATAATACTGGATGTATTATCGAGCATTTTGGCAACGCAGATGCCGTGCCGCAGCTGCCGGAGCGGTGCTTAAGCCGCAAGGCGGGAATTGTGCGGTGTTGCCATAACGCCAAAAAAGGGAACGCACCTGATTCACAGGGCGCGTTCCCTTTTTATTCCTTAACTTATCCCTTTATGCGTTTCACAGCGGTGCCAAGTCAAACCGGTACAGAGTGGTTGCGCTGTAGGGGCGGTCGGGCAGGACGGTGGTATCCGGAAAATCGGGATGGTTGGGGGCATCAGGGAAATCCTGGGTTTCCAGGCAGACGGCGGAATACTGGCCGTAAGATGCGCCATCCTTGCAGGCGGTGGCGGACTTGAGGAAGTTGGAAGTATACAGCTGCACGCCGGGCTGGGTGGTCAGGGTCTCCATGCGGATGCCCGTTTCGGGGCCGGTCAGCCATGCGGTGTGGCGCAGACCGCTGTCCGCAATAACATAGCAGTGGTCATAGCCGCCGCACTGCTTCAGGGCCGGGTAATCGGCGTTGATATCGCGGCCAATGGTCTTTTCCTCGGTAAAGTCCATCGGGGTGCCTGCCACAGCGATCTTGCACCCGGTGGGGATGGAACCGGCATCCGTTTCCAGATAGGCCGGTGCATCCAGAGACAGACGGTGCCCCAGCACGCTGCCGGAAGCATGGCCGTTCAGGTTAAAGTAGCTGTGGTTGGTAATGTTTGCCACAGTGGGGGCATCGGTGGTCAGGGTGTACTGAATCATCAGGCCGGCGCCTGCCAGGCTGTAGCGCACTTCCAGCTCGGCGTTGCCGGGGAAGCCGTCGGTGCCGTCGGGGCTGGCTGCGGTCAGAACCAGGGTATCGTCCCCCTCAAAGCCCATGTCAAACACGGTCTTATCAAAGCCGTGCAGGCCGCTGTGCAGGCAGTTTTTGCCCTCGTTCGGGGTAACATGGTATTCTTCCTCATACAGGGTGAATTTGGAGCCGCCAATGCGGTTGGCGTAGCGGCCCACCACAGCGCCCAGAAAACAGGTGTTCAGCTCATAATCCTGCACGGTAGGGTAGCCCAGCACAACATCCACCTTGTTGCCCTTGCGGTCCGGCACAAGCAGCTGCTGGATGGTAGCGCCATAGCTTAAAATATGAACTTCGATGGTATCGTTCGCCAGAATACCGACCTTGACCGGCTGGCCTGCGGTGGTTTTGCCGAAATCTTTGATTTGAATGCTCATTCTGCGGTTCCTCCTTCAGAATTTTCGCCGTCCTGCTGTGCAGCAAGGTCATGGCGGACGCTTTCGGCCACAGCGCCGGTGCCATAGTTCAGCATCCGGTTCACCCGGCTGACCGTTGCGCTGGAAGCGCCCGTCAGCTGGCGGATTTCGCTGTACACCTTGCCTTGCAGCAGGCACCCTGCTACATCATAGCGCTGTTCCATGGTGCGGAGCTCCGTTACAGCGCAGAGATCCTCAAAAAATCGAATACAATCGTCCAGATTATCCAGCCGCAGGATGGCTTCATACAAAGCAGTGCTGCGGGGCTGCCCGTTGGGGGTGGTTCCAGCGCGCATAGGCGCCTCCTTATATATTGCATCATCGTGCATATTTGCCCTGCCAAAACAACCAAAATGTGGCAGGCTATCACTTATCAATTTTAGCAACTGCATTAACACAAGTCAAGGCTTTAATGCACTGAATTCCTTATTTAATTTTTATGAGGTCTGCCAGTTCCGCCCCGCCGGGCCAAAAGTTTTTCTTGCGCTCCGGCAGGCCCCGCGGTATGATAAAGACATTGAGCACCGGCGCGTGTCCGCCGCCCAATGGTTTTAGGGCAATACCGCATAATTCTAAGTGCCGATACGGCGAGCGAGGTGCGGCAGATGCTAAGCCAAAAGCGCAGATAATACTGGATGTCTTATCGAGCATTTTGGCAACGCAGATGCCGTGCCGCAGCTGCCGGAGCGGTGCTTAAGCCGCAAGGCGGGAATTGTGCGGTGTTGCCTTAGGAATCTTTTTTAATCACCACGGCCCGCCGCCCCAGCTGGCGGTAAATTTTCATGAACTGGACACGCGGTACCACACGGTTAAAATCCAGCGGGTCCGCCACCACAAAGTTCTGGTCATCCATGCCGCACAGCACCATGCAGTGCAGGGTGTGCAGCACCTCGTGCCGCCGCCCGCCGGGCAGGTCGTATTCACCGCAGGGGTCGTGCTGGATATCGCCAAAGTGCAGCGTTGCCCAAAAGATGACCGGGTTCCTGGCCTGCAGCTGGGATGCCAGTTCGGCTTCCTCGGCACCGGTCAGATCATAAGCGCGGCAGCTGCTGCCCTGCACAGCCAGGTAGGCGTTCGCCGCCTGCACAATCGGCCCCGCAAAGCAGTAATAGCCGGTTTCGGGGCTGCCATCGTCCAGGTGAGGATTGCCCATATAAACCTCGTCAGGGTCTGCGCCGTACCACTGGGCGCTGCGCGGCAGATAGTAGTCGGCCAGTTCGCACTTATCCGGGGCAAAGCCCAGGTAGTGCAGCACTTCGCAGCAGCTGGTAATTTCGCAGCCGTTGGGCAGCTCCGGGTTTTGCAGGATCTGGGGAACTGGCAGCAGGATGGATGCCATAAAAACGCCTCGCAATCATACGATTATTTCCGTTTTGATTGTACCAGATTTCACCGGGAAAGGAAAGCCGCAGTATCCGCTCAGTCTGTTATAATTTATAGGGCAATACCGCATAATTCTAAGTGCCGATACGGCGAGCGAGGTGCGGCAGATGCTAAGCCAAAAGCGCAGATAATACTGGATGTATTATCGAGCATTTTGGCAACGCAGATGCCGTGCCGCAGCCGCCGAAGCGGTGCTTAAGCCGCAAGGCGGGAATTGTGCGGTGTTGCCATAGATAAATACAAAATGTATACCATGGAGGGGATTTTATGAAAGTATGGGATATGCACTGTGATACCCTGGCCGAGCTGCGCTATGCCCAGCAGGCAGGCAAACCCAAAAGCTTTTTGCACAATGATCTGATGATGGACCTGGAACGCATGAAACAGGGCGACTATCTGCTGCAGTGTATGGCTTGCTTTGTTCACCTGGAGCCGGAACGGGAAAAAAGCCCCCTGCTGGCCTGCCTGGAAGAAATCGACATTTTCTACCGCCTGCTGGAACAGTATCCCGATGACCTGATGCAGGTTCGCAGCGCAGCGGACATCCAGACGCTGCTCACCTCCAGCAAGCGCGGCATGATGCTGACCGTTGAAGAAGGTGGTGCCTGCCTGGACAGCCTGGGCGCTCTGCGGGACCTGTACCGCCTTGGCGTGCGGATGATGACCCTGACCTGGAACTTCAAGAACGGCCTGGCCGAGCCCAACATTGTACCCGGCACCGATGACATGTGGCCCCGCCCGGCCAACACCACCGGAGGCCTGACCGAAAAAGGCTTTGAATTTGTGGAGGAGATGCAGCGCCTGCATATGCTGGTGGATGTTTCTCACCTATCGGACGCCGGTATCTGGGATATTCTGCGGGTGGCAAAGCGGCCTTTTGTTGCCAGCCATTCCAACGCGCGCGCCTGCTGCCCCCATGTGCGCAACCTGACGGACGAGATGCTGACCGCCATGGGCGAAAAGGGCTGCCTGATTGGTCTGAACTACTGCGCTTCTTTCCTGGATACCAACCCCGACCGCAGCCAGGTCAGGAGCCGCATCACCGATATGGCCCGCCACGCCCGCTATATTATGGACAAGGCTGGCGAGGACTGCCTGGCCCTGGGCAGCGACTTTGACGGCATTGACGGCGACCTGGAAATTGCCGGTGCGCAGGACATGCCCAAGCTGGCCGATGGGCTGAAAAAAGAGGGTATCCCCGAGCGTGTGGTGGAAAAGATTTTTTACGGCAACGCCGTCCGCTTTTTCAGCGAGAACCTGTAACGCTACCAAAATAAAAGGAGAACAATTATGCCGCATCCTGAATTGACTTTGGAACGCCGCATTGATGCAGAGCTGTGCGGGCTGGACGCCAAAATGTGCGTATACGCGGATGACCTGCATGGCCATGTGGTGGAGCGCGGGGCTGATGATGAATTTGAATCGGCATCCACGATCAAGATTTATATTCTGGGCTGCCTGTACGCCCAGGCGGAAGCCGGCAAAGCCAGCCTGGACGCCGAACTGACCTATGAAGCCCGGCATTTTGTGGACGGCTCCGGCCTGATCCGGTCCTTAGGCGAAGGTGCCAGGCTGCGCGCCCGCGATGTTGCCACCCTGATGATCGTTGTCAGCGACAACATTGCCACCAACATGCTGATCGACTATCTGGGGTTGGATACCATCAATGCGTTTATCCGCAGCATTGGCTGCACCCACACCAAGCTGCACCGCAGCCTGCGCAGCGATAACTGGAGCGAAAAGCTGGGTACCATTACCCCGCGGGATATGGGTCGCTTTTTTGCCCTGTTGGCAAAGGGCGAACTGGTCAGCCCCCAGGCCAGCGATGCCATGCGCAATGTGTTCCGCCAGCAGCACTACAACACCATGCTGGCGGGCAGCATCCCCCCGTATTACACCGACCCCGAAGAATCCCACGCGGATCCGGATCTGATCTATGTAGCCAGCAAAAGCGGCTCCATGGATGCCTGCCGCAATGACGGCGGCCTGATCCACACGCCTTACGGGGATTATGTTCTGGTAATGATGTGCACCGACTTTGCCAACAAGCTGGAAGTAAACGACCACCCCAGCGTGATTTATGGCAACCGTGTCAGCCGCATGCTGTTTGACCAGTACCTGGCGCTGGAGGGTAGTTTTGTAAAGTAAGTGGAGGGCGTATTCGGAAACGATTTTGACGTTCTTGGATACGGCTTGTACCAAGCGATATTATGGCCTATGCGGCAAAGTTGCGGAACGGTCGAGACCGTTCCCTACAGAGCATTTTGTTGTGCACGACCAACCAATAAACGCTCTGTAGGGCGCGATGCATCGTCCCGCACGCCGGGCCTTGCCCAATATTTCATTCAATCACCCGCCACACACCCTGCGGATGCATTTCACCCCAAAACCAAACCGACCGCAAAGGCGATGCTGCTCGCCCCTGCGGTCGGTTTTACTATTTATGGCAATACCGCATAATTCTAAGTGCCGATACGGCGAGCGAGGTGCGGC
>ERZ1034691.924-NODE-924-length-20558-cov-14.769985_pt1 | contig 20558 bp, 18 predicted proteins | sample MGYA00520638_ERZ1034691 | MGnify/ENA primary metagenome ERZ1034691 (study PRJEB33766, sample SAMN09781763) | gut metagenome | biome: gut microbiome | host: Homo sapiens | place: Madagascar | study: EMG produced TPA metagenomics assembly of the PRJNA485056 data...
GGGCATACCGTCGTTGAGCAGGGTCTGGCGCACCGCCAGCACGGCGGCTGCCGCCAAGGCGGCGATACCCACCACCTGCAGCAGCCCGGCACGGCGGCGCTGTTTGCTGCGCAGCGCCGTGCGCGCCGCAAAGGGATAGTACGCACTGTCGCCCCGCAGCTTGCGGTAACGCTTCGGCATGGCAGGCTCCTTTCGGTAAAAACAAAAAAACGCCCGCTTGGGCGTTTGAAAAATCAGATTCGGCGCAGCATCAAAAGTCCGGCAGAGCAGATGCAGATCAGCCCTGCAGTGCCCAACAGATAGAACACCGGGAAATCCCCGGTTTCGGGGGTGGAAACCTCCTCCGGCGCGGCGGTTGCCTGCGGGGTCTGGCTGCCGTTGGCGGTCACGATCTCGACCTTGGCGGCGGTTTCGTTGACCTTTACACTGTCATTTTTCTCACTGCGGGAGGTCGAGCTGGTGGGGGTGGCGGTCTGCATGGGGGCAGATTCGCCGCGCATCATACCGCACGCCGCAAACAGCACCACGGCTATGATCAGCACCGCGGCGCACAAAAAGCGCTTCAACCGAAAAACGCCTCCTTACTTCGGATTCTCAAACGAGAAGGGCAAAAATGCCCAAAATATTTATCGGAAACGACGGAATCACACACCATCGCAATTTACATTAAGGGTATTGTATCACATCCTGCCGCATCCGTCAAGCGGATTGCCCCAACCTGCCGAAAATTGCCATTTCCACCGCAGCGCGCACAGATTTCCCCTTGCGCAAAGGCGGCAAATGCGGTATAATACATTTATTATTGTGTGAGATTATGCCCCATGGGATGGGCGGCGCGCACGGATTATGAATAAGGAGATGTAAAGATGAAAGGTATTATCCTTGCCGGCGGTGCCGGCACAAGACTTTACCCGCTGACGATGGTCACATCCAAGCAACTGCTGCCCGTGTACGACAAACCCATGATCTACTATCCGCTGTCCACCCTGATGTTGGCGGGCATTCAGGATATTCTGATCATATCCACCCCCACCGACACGCCCCGCTTTGAGGCGCTTCTGGGGGACGGCAGCCAGTACGGCGTGCATCTGCAGTACAAGGTGCAGCCCAGCCCCGACGGCTTGGCACAGGCGTTCCTTTTGGGTGAGGAATTCATCGGCGATGATTGCTGCGCGATGGTTCTGGGCGACAATATCTTCTACGGCGCAGGCTTCTCCAAGCGGCTGAAAACCGCCGCCGCCAACGCCGCTGCCGGGCGCAGCACCGTGTTCGGCTATTTTGTCAACGACCCCGAGCGCTTCGGCGTTGTCGCCTTTGACAAGGACGGACGCGCCACCTCCATTGAGGAAAAGCCCGCCCAGCCCAAGAGCAACTACGCTGTGACGGGTCTGTACTTCTACAACAACGACGTCGTCAAGATGGCAAAGCAGGTCAAGCCCAGCGCCCGCGGTGAGCTGGAGATCACCACGCTGAACCAGATGTATCTGGACGCCGGCAAGCTGGACGTACAGCTGCTGGGACGCGGCTACGCATGGCTGGACACCGGTACGATGGACTCTCTTGTCGAGGCTGCCGGCTTTGTGCAGACGGTCGAAAAGCGTCAGGGCATCAAAATTTCCGCCCCGGAGGAAATCGCCTACAAGTACGGCTGGATCACCAAGGAAAAGCTGCTCGAAAGCGCCGCCCGCTATGGCAAATCCCCCTACGGTCAGCACCTGAAGAACGTCGCCGAGGATAAGCTGCAATACTGATAACGAGGCATTTGTATGAAAATTTTGATTACCGGCTGCCATGGGCAATTGGGTACCGAGCTGCAGAGCCAGCTTGCCGCCGAGCATTGCGCCCTGGGACCCCTGCCGATGCGCCTGCAAAAGGCCACTGTCATCGCCGTGGATGTCGAGGATCTGGACATCACCGACCGTGAGGCTACCATCAACTACATCAGCCGCCACAAGCCGGACACCGTCATCAACTGCGCGGCGTTCACCAACGTGGACGGCTGCGAAACCGCCCGCGATGCTGCGTTCAGGGTCAACGCCCTGGGTCCGCGCAATCTGGCGCTGGCGTGCGAAAAAATCGGCGCACGGCTGATCCACGTTTCGACCGACTATGTTTTCCCCGGCACCGCCAACGGCGGTATTCCGCTGGATGAATGCTGCGTACCTGCGCCCATTTCTGCCTACGGGCAGACTAAGCTATTGGGCGAGCAGTATGTGCAGCGCTTCTGCCGCCGCCACTTCATTGTACGCACGGCATGGCTGTACAGTTACTACGGCAAGAACTTTGTCAAGACCATGGTGCGTCTGGGCAAGACCCACGACGAGATCACCGTTGTCAATGACCAGCTGGGCAACCCCACCAACGCGGTGGATCTTGCCTACCACATTTTGCTGCTGGCGGTCAGCCACGATTACGGCATCTACCACTGCACGGGCTCCGGCGTGTGCAGCTGGTACGACTTTGCCGCCGCCATCATGCAGGAAGCAGGGCTTTCCTGCCGTGTGCTGCCCTGCACCAGCGATGAATACGCCGTCGCCCACCCCGAAAGCGCCCGCCGCCCCGCGTGGAGTGCGCTGGAAAACCGTATGCTGCGCTGCACGGTAGGGGACACCACCCGCGACTGGCGCGACGCACTGAAGGACTTTTTTGCCAACTGGAACGGAGAATAAGCTATGAAAACCTATCTGATTACCGGCTGTGCCGGTTTTATCGGCTCGAACTTTGTCCACTATATGCTGGACAAGTACGAGGATATCCGCCTTGTTAACCTCGATAAGCTGACCTATGCCGGCAACCTGGAGAACCTCAAGGACGTGGAGGGCGACGCCCGTCACATCTTTGTGCAGGGCGACATCTGCGACAAGGCGCTGGTCACCGAGCTGATTGCCAAGTATGACCCCGATTACGTCATCAACTTTGCTGCTGAAAGCCATGTGGACCGCAGCATCAAGAACCCCGAAATTTTTGTCGAGAGCAACGTTCTGGGTACCGTCAACCTGCTGCAGTGCTGCAAGGACGCATGGTACGATGCCGACGCCAAAACCTGGAAGGACGGCAAAAAGTACCTGCAGGTTTCCACCGATGAGGTCTACGGCGCGCTGGGTGCCGAGGGCTATTTTATGGAAACCACTCCGCTGTGTCCGCACAGCCCGTACTCTGCCTCCAAGGCAAGCGCGGATATGTTTGTCAAGGCGTTCCACGACACCTACGGTATGCCGATGAATATCACCCGCTGCTCCAACAACTACGGTCCCTACCAGTTCCCCGAAAAGCTGATCCCGCTGCTCATCCACAACGCCCAGCAGCACAAGAACCTGCCCGTCTACGGCGACGGTATGCAGATCCGTGACTGGCTGTACGTTATGGACCACTGCAAGGCCATTGATATGGTCGCTGCGGGCGGCAAGGACGGTGAGGTCTACAACGTCGGCGGTCACAACGAGCGCCCCAACATCTTTATTGTCAAGACCGTCATTGCCCAGCTGCATGACCGCCTGAAGGACGAGGGCATCAGCGAGGAGCTGATCACCCACGTTGCCGACCGTCTGGGTCACGACCGCCGCTACGGCATCGACCCCACCAAAATCAAGGAGGATCTGGGCTGGTACCCCGAAACTCCGTTTGAAAAGGGCATTGTGCTGACCATTGACTGGTATCTGGCGCATCCCGACTGGATGGCGCACGTCACCAGCGGCGACTACCAGAAATACTACGAGCAGATGTACAAAAATAAGTAATTCCGCGCAATACGCAACTTCCCCAAAGGAGCAGCTAACAAACTATGGCAAATTTTAAAGAAGAACAAACCCGCAACAGCCGCCGCTTGGCACGGCAGATTTTAGGCGCCGTGGCCTTGCTGCTGGCGTTTATCGGTCTGCTTACGGTGGTGGGCTGGGGTGTTTCCGGCGTGCGCACGCTGCTGGACGACACCGACCTGCGCAACGAATACGCAGACGATTTGTACGGTATGGTCATGCTGGACCCCGTGACCTTTGACGATGTCAGCACCGTGGACCCCAGCGTGTTTAAGCAGGCTGCCATTTGGGGCACCGTGTATCAGGCACAAAAGGACGGTCTGGGGCTGGAGCAGTACGAGCGTGACGCCGACACCGGCTCTGTTATGCTGCCCAAGCTGGAGATCGACACCTATATTGCGAACCTCCTGGGTGCCGACTACGCCCAGACCGTTCCCGCAGGTTCCTTTGAAACGCCGGAATTTATCTACCAGTACAACGAGGAAAAGCAGTGCTATCTGGTGCCTGTCACCGGCTCGGTGGCACAGTACACCCCGCTGGTGGAAAAAATCAAGACCTCCGGTCACCAGCGCATTGTCACCGTCGGCTATGTACCCACGGCGTTCAACAACGACAACGGCGAGCTGTCGCTGACCGCCCCCACCGAACCGACCAAGTATATGGACTATGTGTTCACCCGCAACGCCAAGCGCCAGTGGTGCCTGACCGCGCTGAAGGAAAGCGAGATGAAGGTCGCCGCCACGCCGACCCCGACCCCGACCCCCACGACCGCACCCGATGTGCAGGTCATGCTGGAAAACCAGATGAACGCCTCGTCCGCCCCTGCGGAGGAGGAAGGCACCGCCCCGGCGGACACCGACGCAGCCGCAGAGGAAACCCCTGAGAGCGCAACCTCTGCGGCAGAATCCGCCGAGAGCGCGACCTCCGAGGATGCCGCATCCGACAGCAGCGCAGGATAAAACACAGAAAAGCAAGGCTCTTCCCGAAAGGGGAGAGCCTTGATTGTTTATGCCGTGCAAAAGCCTTCTCCCTTAGGGAGAAGGTGGCGCGCCCGCGCGCCGGATGAGGGGAAAATGTCCGGCAGACGCCCCCTCATCCGTCACCTGCGGTGACAGCTTCCCCCCAAGGGGGAAGCCATAGATGCGGTTTACCCGTAAATTTTGTATTACCGCAAAACTGCGGGCGGGGCATACCCCGCCCCTGCAAACCATCTTACAATTCTTCCTTGATTTTTTTGCAATTTCCTATTGACACGGCGGCAAAATGGTGCTATTCTTTACCCATTAAAAGCGATGAGCAGGAAAAGTACCGTGTCCATGCCGCGCAGAGAGCCGGGCATCTGGTGTAAGCCCGGACGGAAATGACACGCGAAAGAACACCTGTCAGCTGCAAACTGAACCCGCCAAAGGCAGTAGGGGCGCCGCAGTGCCGTGCGTTACAACGGCAGCGTTTCAAAGGTGAACGTGTACGGAAAAAGTGACCGTATGCCGTTATTTCGGCTGCGGTAATTTAGGTGGCACCGCGGATCCAAGACAGCGATTCGTCCTAATCGAAGGGCGAACGGGCTGTCTTTTTTTGTTGCCGTTTGCAGGGTAAGGAAATGCAAAGGAGTGTCATCTATGTGCTGTGTTCTGGGGTATATCGGGCAGGATCTGCCCAAAGAAAAATTTACGGAGTATCTGCTGCGCACCACAAGCCGCGGTCCCGACGACCAGCGGGTCGAAAAGACCGAATTCGGCTGGCTGGGCTTTGGTCGCCTTGCCATTATGGGGCTTACGCCGGCGGGGATGCAGCCGTTTTTCCGCGGCAAGGATTGCGTAGTCTGCAACGGTGAGCTGTACGGTTTCCGCCCTGTCAAGAAAGAGCTGGAAAAAGAGGGCTACACCTTCTCCTCGGATTCGGACTGCGAACTTCTTCTGCCGCTGTACTACAAGTATGGGCTGGATATGTTCCGCCATCTTGACGCCGAGTTTGCCATGATTTTGTACGACAGCCGCAAAAAGCTGGTCATCGCCGCGCGCGACCCCATCGGCATCCGCCCGTTGTTCTACGGCTACAGCGACAACGGCTGCATTGCCTTTGCGTCCGAAGCCAAAAACCTTGTGGGGCTGTGCCGCCAGATTTATCCGTTCCCCATCGGCTGCTACTACTGCAACGGTCAGTTTGTGCGCTACTGCGACATTGCCGACACCCCCGTGTATAGCCACGACGAGCTGCCGCAGATTTTGACGAACATCCGCGAAAAACTGGTCGCCGGTGTCGACAAGCGGCTGGATGCCGACACCCCCGTGGGCTTTCTTTTGTCCGGCGGGCTGGATTCCAGCCTGGTGTGCGCCATCGCCGCCAAAAAGCTGGGCAAGCCCATCCGCACCTTTGCCATCGGTATGAGCGAGGATGCCATCGACCTGAAATACGCCAAGCAGGTCGCTGACTACCTGCACGCCGACCACACCGAGGTCATCATCAACCGGGAGATCGTGCTGCAGGCACTGGAAGAAGTCGTCGCCCTGTTGGGGACCTGGGATATCACGACCATCCGCGCGTCGGTGGGTATGTATCTGGTCTGCAAGTACATCCACGAGCATACCGACATCCGCGTGCTGCTGACGGGCGAAATTTCCGACGAGCTGTTCGGCTACAAATACACCGATTTTGCCCCGTCCGCCGCAGAATTTCAGGCAGAAAGCCAAAAGCGCCTGCGCGAGCTGTATATGTACGATGTGCTGCGCGCCGACCGCTGCATCAGCGTCAACAGCTTAGAAGCGCGTGTACCCTTCGGCGACTTGGATTTTGTGCGCTATGTTATGGCGATCGACCCCGCCAAAAAGCTGAACACCTACGGCAAGGGCAAGTATCTGCTGCGCAAGGCGTTTGAAGGGGACTGGCTGCCCGAAAGCATCCTCTGGCGCGAGAAAGCAGCGTTCAGCGATGCGGTGGGACACTCGATGGTCGATGACATCAAAGACTACGCCGAGGGTCTGTACTCCGACGCAGATTTTGCCGAAAAAGCCGACCGCTACCGCTGGTGCGCGCCCTTTACCAAGGAAAGCCTTTTGTACCGCGAGTTGTTTGAAAAATACTACCCCGGTCAGGCGCAGATGATCACCGGCTACTGGATGCCCAACAAGGCGTGGCCGCACTGCGATGTCACCGACCCCAGCGCCCGCGTGCTGGCAAACTACGGCGCCAGCGGCGTGTAAAAAGCACTTGCAATTTTTTTGAATCTTATGTATAATAATGAAACAGGCAGCCAAACGCTGCCGAAGCAAATTTTCGCAGAGTAGAAAACCGTGCGTAAAGTGCCTGACCAACGGGGAGTTGTGGCAGGACGAAAGGCAAAACGCGCCTGCGGTACGGTTTTCGCATCCCACTGCTGCATGATGTAGTGCAACGGGGGTGTGCCCTTGCACGCCCTTTTGCCTCCTGTTTTATGCGGCAAGCCGCGTAAAATCAGGAGGTATTTTTTATGCAGCAAAATCTGTCCGTCTTTTCCGCCGCCTACTGGCAAGCTGCCAGGGCGGAGCTGCGCAATGTCCGTGTGCTGGCGTTTTCCGGCTTGGTGTGCGCCATGGCCATCGTGCTGGAGAGCTTTCCCGTCTACATTTTAGGACCCAGCCTTAAAATTTATTTCAGCTTTGTGGTCGTTTCACTGGGCTGCGCCTACTATGGTCCCGTGGTCGGTATGATCGCCGGCGGCATCATCGACTCAGTCGGCTTTCTTTTGGCAGGCTACGGCGAGCCGTATTTCCCGGGGTATCTCATCACCGCCGTTTTGTCGGGGCTGATTTACGGCGTGCTGCTCTACAAGCGCCGCCCCACGCTGCTGCGCATTATCCTTGTGCGGCTGATCATCAACTACGGCAGCAACGTTCTGCTGGGCAGCGTGTGGAAATCCATGCTGTACGGCAAGGGCTATCTCTATTACGCCACCAGCGGTTTTATTAAAAACACCACGATGCTCCCCCTTGAGGTGTTTTTGATGTGGGCGGCGCTCACTGCTGCCGATCGTATGGGCTTAGACCGCAAATATTTGCACAAACGCGGGTAAAAAGTCATACTTTTACCCGCATAAACCGGGGCAGAAGTCATACTTCTGCCCTTTTTTATTGTAAGTAATGCCCATTGTTTTCACAAAATGTTCGCGAATTTTCCGTTTTTATCCAAAAATTTACCAATTCTGTAAAATCCATTGAAAACCAAAGGGCAAACGTTTACAATATACACCGTGAGGCAAAAATGCGTCCTGTTGCGGCGATGTCACAGCAGGTAAGGACGCATTTTTTCTTTTCTCACAAGGGTAAACACAAGAAAGCTGTTTACCGCAACCGTTTTACGCTTTTATTGGGAGGAAAACACACATGAAGAAATTGATGGGCATTTTGCTGGCCGCCTCTATGGTGTTCAGCATGGCAGCCTGCGGTTCTACCGCTTCCAGCAGCAGCTCTGCTGCCGCCAGCAGCAACGGTACCGCCGCTGCTGACAATGCTGACAACGCCTATTCCGGTCTGAAGATCGGTGCCATCGTTCTGGGCGACGAAACCGAGGGCTACAGCGCCGCTCACATCAACGGCATTAAAGAAGCCGCTGCCGAGCTGGGCATCAGCGATGACCAGATCGTCTGGAAATACAAGGTTCCCGAGGGCGGCGAAACCACCGATGCCGCCGAGGACCTGGTCGGTCAGGGCTGCAACCTGATCATCTCCAACTCCTACGGTCATCAGACCTACATGGTTGAGGAAGCCGAGAAGTACCCCGATGTCAACTTTGTTGCCATGACCGGCGACTTTGCTGCCATTTCCGACTTGGATAACTTCTACAACGCCTTTACCGCCGTCTACCAGAGCCGCTACGTTTCCGGTGTTGTCGCAGGTATGAAGGTCAAGGAGCTGGTCGAGTCCGGCACCCTGACCCCCGAGACCCAGCCCGACAGCTTCACCGCTGACGGCAAGGTCAAGATCGGCTACGTCGGCGCCTTCGGCTATGCTGAGGTCGTTTCCGGCTACACCGCCTTCTTCCTCGGCGTGCAGAGCGTTTACCCCGACGTCGAGATGGAAGTTATGTACACCAACTCCTGGTTCGACATCGACAAGGAGGGCGCTGCTGCCGAGGCTCTGATCTCCAACGGTGCCGTTATCGTCGGTCAGCACGCTGACTCCACCGGTGCCCCCGCCGCCACCCAGAAGAAGAAGGACGCCGGCACCATCTGCTACTCCATCGGCTACAACATTGATATGCTGGCCACCGCCCCCACCGCCGCTCTGACCTCCGCCACCAACGTCTGGTCCGTTTACTACAAGGCTCTGTTCGAGGGCGCTGCCGCCGGCAACATCCCGCAGGATTGGGCTAAGGGCTACGAGGACGGCGCTGTTGCCATCACCGATCTGGGTCCCGAGGTTGCCGAAGGCACTGCCGAGAAGGTCGCCGAGGTCGAGGCTGCCCTGAAGGACGGCACCCTGCACGTCTTTGACACCAGCAAGTTCACCGTGGACGGCAAGGCTGTTGAGTCTGCCCCCGTGGATCTGACCTTCTACGATTTCAGCACCGGTTCTGCCGTGGCTGTTTACGCAGGCGAAACCAAGGAAGCCATCTCTGACGGTTACTTCCACGAGAGCGAGCTGCGCGCCGCCCCCTACTTCACCCTGCGCATTGACGGCATTGTTGAGGACACCGAGCCTGTTGCTTGATTCCCAACGCCGTTCTTAACGCCGTAATATAAGGGAAGGCTGCGCCAATTCGCAGCCTTCCCTTTTGGCGGTTGTATGCGATGTTTTCTTTCCCTACGATATAACGATAAAAAACGAGAGGAGCTGCAACTATGGCGCAGACCGAATACGCTGTACGCTTGGAGCACGTCACCAAGACCTTTGGCTCCGTTGTTGCCAACAAGGATGTTTCGCTGGGGGTGCGCCGCGGCGAAATTTTGTCCCTGCTGGGCGAAAACGGCAGCGGCAAAACCACTTTGATGAATATGATCGCGGGTATCTATTTCCCCGATGAGGGTGATATCTACGTCAACGACGAGCCGGTCACCATCCGTTCTCCCCGTGATGCGCTGGATCTGGGCATCGGTATGATCCACCAGCACTTCAAGCTGGTCGATGTCTTTACCGCCACCGAAAATATTGCGCTGTCGATGGGCGGCAACGAAAAGTTTGACCTGAAAAAGGTTCACGACAAAGCCCGCGCCATCTGCGAAAAATACCAGTTTGCGCTGGACCTTGACCAAAAGGTCTACGAGATGAGCGTCAGCCAGAAGCAGACGCTGGAGATCGTCAAGGTGCTGTACCGCGGCGCGGATATCCTGATTCTGGACGAGCCTACGGCAGTTTTGACCCCGCAGGAAACCGAGCGCCTGTTTGCCGTCATCCGCAATATGAAGGCGGACGGCAAGGCGGTCATCATCATCACCCACAAGCTGCACGAGGTACTTGCCATCAGCGACCGCGTTGCCATTCTGCGCAAGGGCGAGTATGTGGGCGACATTGACACCAAGGACGCTACCGAGGCAAAGCTGACCGAGATGATGGTCGGTGAAAAGGTCGAGCTGAACATCGAACGCCCCGAGCCGGTGAATCGCGTCAAGCGTCTGGACATCCGCAACCTGACCGTGCGCAATGCCGATGGTATCACCGTGCTGGACGATGCCAGCTTTTCTGTGTACGGCGGCGAAATTCTGGGCATTGCCGGTATTTCCGGCAACGGGCAGAAGGAACTGCTGGAAGCCATCGCCGGTCTGCAGCCGGTAGAAAGCTCCACCGCCATCGAGTTCTATGCCCCCGAAAAAGAGGACGCGCCCATCCAGCTGGTGGGCAAGACCCCCAAAGCCATCCGCGAGGCGGGCATCCACCTGTCCTTCGTGCCGGAGGATCGCCTCGGTATGGGGTTGGTCGGCTCCATGGGTATGACCGACAATATGATGCTGAAAAGCTACGGCAGCGGTCACTCGCCGCTGGTGGACCGCAAGACCCCGCACGACCTTGCCGAAACCATCCAGCGTGAGTTGGGCGTTGTCACCCCCGACTTGAACACCCCCGTTTCCCGCCTGTCGGGCGGCAACGTGCAAAAGGTGCTGGTCGGGCGCGAGCTGGCAGCCAACCCCATTGTGCTGATGACCGCCTACGCCGTGCGCGGGCTGGACATCAACACCTCCTACACCATCTACCGCCTGCTGAACGAGCAGAAAAAGAACGGTGTAGCGGTTATTTATGTCGGTGAAGATCTCGACGTCCTGCTGGAGCTGTGCGACCGCATTCTGGTGCTTTGCGGCGGCAAGATCAACGGCATTCTGGACGGACGCAAAACCACCAAGGAAGAAGTCGGTCTGCGTATGACCCGGCTGGCAGAGGAGGAGCAAATATGAGCCAAACCGTAACTGCGGCGCACGAGCCGCTGCTGCGCATTGCCAAGCGCGAGGGTACCACGCTGCCGCAAAAAATACTGGTGCGTGCCATCGCCATTTTGTTAGCGCTGGTCGTGGACGCCCTGTTTATCTTTTTTGTTACCGGGCTGAACCCGCTTTCGGTCTACGGCGTTATGTGGAACGGCACCTTTGCCAACACCACCCGCTTTAACTGGATGCTGCGCGACCTGTCCATCCTGCTGTGCGTCGGCATTGCCTTGGCGCCCGCCTTCAAGATGCGTTTCTGGAACTGCGGCGGCGAGGGGCAGATCCTCGTCGGCGGGCTTGTCTCCGCCTTGATTATGGTGTATCTGGGCAGCAACCTGCCCGCCCCGCTGCTGTTCGCCGCGATGGCCATCGGCAGTATGGCAGCCGGTGCGCTGTGGGCGTTTGTGCCTGCGTGGTTCAAGGCGCGCTGGAACACCAACGAAACCCTGTTCACCCTGATGATGAACTACGTCGCCACCAGCATTGTGGCGTGCGTCACCAACATTATGCGCGGTCAGGCGTCCAGCCTCGGCACGCTGAACAAGGCCACCAAGGCGGGCTGGTTCCCCATTATTTTGGGGCAGCGCTACACCATCAACATCATTGTGGTGTTTGTGCTGATGTTCGCTATGTACGGCTACCTGAAATACCTCAAGCAGGGGTACGAGATCAGCGTTGTGGGTGAAAGTGAAAACACCGCCCGCTACGCCGGCATCAATGTGCGCAAGGTCACCATCCGCACCATGATGCTGTCGGGTCTGATTTGCGGCTTGTGCGGCTTTTTGATCGTTGCCGGTAAGGATCAAACCATCTCCACCACCTCGGCGGGCGGACGCGGCTTTACCGCCATCATCGTGGCGTGGCTTGCCAAGTTCAACACCTTCTCTATGGCGCTGATTTCCTTCCTGCTCGTGTTCCTGGAGCGCGGTGCCTCCGAGATCGCCTCCGCCTACTCGCTGAACGAGTACGCCGCCGATATCATCACCGGCATCATCCTGTTCTTTATTCTGGGCAGCGAGTTCTTTATCAACTACCGCGTCATTCCCCGCGGCGCACATAAGGAGGGCAAGTAATTATGCACAGCAGCTTAGTTGCATGGATCATGCGTGCCATTCCTTTCGGCACCATTATTATGTACGGCGCCTTGGGCGAAATTCTGACCGAGAAATCCGGCAACCTGAACCTCGGCGTACCCGGTATTATGTATCTGGGCGGCTTTGCCGGGTTTGCCAGCGCCTGGGCGTATGAAAACAGCGTACCCAACCCCAACGGCGCGGTCAGCGTGCTGATTGCCCTGTTCTTTGCCATTGTGGCGTCGATGCTGGGCGGCTTGATCTACGCCTTTCTGACCATCTCGCTGCGCGCCAACCAGAACGTCACCGGCTTGGCGTTGACCACCTTCGGTATGGGCGTGGCGAACTTCTTCGGCGTGTTCATTCTGAACGGTGCCAGCTACTCTGCCGCGCCCGTTGCCAACAAAGCGTTTGCCGCCAAGATCCCTGTTTTGTCGGGTCTGGGCGATTTGGGCAGCACGGTGTTCAGCTATGGCTTTCTTGCCTACGCCGCCATTGTGCTGGCAATCGTACTGCACTGGTTTCTCACGCGCACCCGCGCGGGTCTGAACCTGCGTGCCGTGGGCGAAAACCCCGCCACCGCTGACGCAGCGGGCATCAACGTCACCCTGTACAAGTATCTGGCGACCTGCATCGGCGCGGGCATCTGCGGCATCGGCGGTCTGTACTATGTGCTGGATTACAACCAGGGCATCTGGGCAACCACCGGGCAGATCGAAGCGCTGGGCTGGCTGGCGGTGGCGCTGGTCATCTTTACCACATGGAAGCCCCTCAACGCTATCTGGGGTGCCTATCTGTTCGGTATGCTGTACTGGCTGTACCAGTTCCTGCCCAGCCTGTTGGGCATCAAGATGGCAATTTACATGACCGACCTTGTGCAGATGCTGCCCTATGTGGTCACCATCGTGGTGCTGATCGTGGTATCCATGCGCAAGAAGAAAGAGAACCAGCCTCCCGCCCATCTGGGTCTTGCCTACTTCCGCGAGGAACGCTGATTTCCCCAAAACCTATGCCTGCGGCTTTCCGCAGGCATTTTTTTGTTGCGCCGCGCGCAGGATGGTGCTATACTGGATGCATACTGGGAGAGTATGTGAAATTTTTTTGTAAGCAAAGAGGGGATCGCTGCTATGCAGCCGTTACAAAAGGACAAGATTTTTTCCAACCGCCAGCTGCTGACACTGCTCTGGCCGTTGATCATCGAGCAGGGGCTGAATGTGCTGGTCGGTATGGCGGACACAATGATGGTTTCCTCGGCAGGGGAGGCCGCCATCTCCGGCGTATCGCTGGTGGATATGATCAATATGCTGATCATTACGGTGTTCGGCGCGCTGGCCACCGGCGGTGCCGTGGTCACCAGCCAGTATCTGGGCGCCAAAAAGCCGGAGGAAGCCGCCCGCAGCGCCGGGCAGCTGGTGGGGTTAAGCGCCCTGCTGGGCAGCGGCGTGGCGGTGTTCTGCCTGCTGACCCGCGCCGCTATGCTGCGGCTGCTGTTCGGCACCATTGCCGACGACGTGATGCAGGCGGCGCTGTTGTACTTTACCATCACGGCGCTGTCCTTCCCGTTTTTGGCGCTGTACAATGCGGGCGCGGCGATTTTCCGCTCCACCGGCAACAGTGCCGTGTCGATGAAGGTTTCCTTCCTTGTCAACGCCATCAACTTCTGCGGCAACGCCTTCTGCGTGTTTGTACTGAAAATGGGCGTGGCGGGCGTGGCGGTGCCGACGCTGATTTCCCGCGCTGTGGGTGCCGTCGTCATTTTGCTGCTGGCGGCACGTCCGGACTATATTTTGCAGATCACGCCCTATTCCGTCACCCATTTGCAGCGTTCCACCGCCGAAAACATCCTGCGCATCGGGGTACCCTCGGCATTTGAAAACAGCCTGTTCCAGCTTGGGCGCGTGCTGGTCGTGTCGATGATTTCGCTGTTCGGCACGGTGCATATTTCCGCCAACGCCGTGGCAAACAATCTGGACGGCGCGGGATGCATCATCGGCAATGCCATGTGCCTTGCCATGATCACCGTTGTGGGGCGCTGTGTCGGCGCACAGGATTTTGAGCAGTGCGTCCACTACACCAAAAAGCTGATCCTGTGGGATTATGTCGCGCAGGGGCTCAGCAACGCCGCCATTCTGCTGGCGCTCAACCCCATTTTGAATCTATACACGTTAAGTGCAGAAACCCGCGCCCTGTCCGCCACGCTGGTGTTCATCCACTGCGGTATGGGCATTTTGCTCTGGCCCATCGGCTTTGTGCTGCCCAACGCCCTGCGCGCCGCCAACGATGTGCGCTTTACGATGCTGGTTTCCATCATCTCGATGCTGGTCTGGCGTATGGGCTTCAGCTGGGTGCTGTGCGTGCAGCTGGGCTGGGGCGCCCTTGGCGTATGGTGGGCGATGATCGTAGACTGGGTCTGCCGTTCGATTTGCTTTATCGCCCGCTTTGCGAGCGGCGCGTGGAAAAAACAGGCTGCCCGCAAGCTGGCTGCCTGATTGTGGGAGGAACCTATGAAATTTATCAGCTGGAACGTCAACGGACTGCGCGCCTGCCTGAAAAAGGGCTTTGAGGAGCAGTTCAACGCCTTGGACGCCGACTTTTTCTGCATACAGGAAACCAAGATGCAGCCCGGTCAGGCAGACTTTGCCCCGGCAGGCTACACCGAGTACATTTACAGCGCCGACAAAAAGGGCTATTCCGGCACGGCGATCTGGGCAAAAACGCCCGCCCTGTCGGTGCGCTACGGGCTGGAGCAGGATCTGCACAACCACGAGGGACGCGCCATCACGCTGGAATACCCCGGCTTTTACCTTGTCAACCTCTATGTCCCCAACGCCCAGAACGAGTTAGCACGCATCGACTACCGTATGCAGTGGGAGGACGACCTGCGCGCCTACCTGCAAAAGCTGGATGCCGAAAAGCCGGTCATCGTCTGCGGGGATTTGAACGTCGCGCACGAGGATATCGACCTGAAAAACCCCGGTCCCAACCGCGGCGCGGCGGGCTTCAGCGATCAGGAGCGCGGCAAGTTGAACGAGCTGCTGGCTGCCGGCTTTACCGACAGCTTCCGCCATCTGCACCCCACCGATACCGGGATGTACAGCTGGTGGAGTATGCGCTTTCGCGCCAGAGAGCGCAACGCGGGTTGGCGCATTGACTATTTCCTTGTCAGCGACCGCCTTGCCGACAAAATTGAAAAGGCGGATATCCTGATGCCGATCTTGGGCAGCGACCATTGCCCTGTGCTGCTGGAAATGCCGCTGTAACGTTATTTATAAAGCGTGCTGTATTCAGCTATGGCTTCCCCCTTTGGGGGAAGCTGTCACCGCAGGTGACTGATGAGGGGGAGTCTGCCGGGCATTTGCCCCTCATCCGGCGCGCAAGCGCGCCACCTTCCCCCGCGGGGGAAGGCTTCCTCGGCGGTTTACAACCGCCCCACTACATTTATTTTCCATCTTTTCTCTTAGGCAACATCGCACAATTCCCGCCTTACGGCTTAAGCACCGCTCCGACGGCTGCGGCACAGCATCTGCGTTGCCAAAATGCTCGATAATACACAAAGTATTATCTGCGCTTTTGGCTTAGCAGCTGCCGCACCTCGCTCGCCGTATCGGCACTTAGAATTGTGCGGTATTGCCCTAAAAAAATATCCCCCGCGTTGCAAAAAACGGCGCGGGGGATTCGTATTCATATACAGAAGGCAACAAACAAAGGAGGTGTGGGGACTGACAAACGAAGAATTTACCGGGCTGATGCAGCAGTATCAACGGCTTGTCTACACCGTTTGCCTGCAATTTGTACATAACCCCCACACCGCCGAGGATCTGACGCAGGACACCTTCTTATCTGCGTTTTCCGCCATTGACCGCTGCGAGCCGCAGTATTACAAGCAGTGGCTGGTGCGCGTGGCGGCGAACAAATGCAAGGATCACCTCAAAAGCGCGTGGGTGCGCCGGGTCGAGGCACCGGGTGACGATGCCATGCCGGAACCGTCCACATCCCCCGGCAGCGACACCGGCGACCCCGCCGAGCAGCTCGCCAACCGCGCGGGTGCCGAGGAACTGGCAGAGCTGGTACGCGCCCTGCGCGAGCCTTACGGGCGCATCGCCGTGCTGTATTTTTTGGAACATAAAGAAACCGCCGAGATCGCCGCGCTGGTGGGACGCCCGCCCGCCACGGTAAACAGCCAGCTATGGCGCGCCAAAAATCTTTTGCGGCAGCAAATTTTGGAAAGGAGACAGAGGGAATGAGCCTGTTTTTTGACAACAATAAACTCTTTGATGCCGAAGGGCATCTGACCGATGACGGCTTGTACGCCTTAAAGGACGGCACACTGGATGACCTTGGTGCCTTGGAGGCTGCCGAGCATCTGACCTTCTGCGATTATTGCTTACTGCGCTACACGGCGCTGATCGACGCTGCACCGGAGTGCCTGAAAACTCCCATGCGCGACCTGATCCCGCAGGTGCAAAACCTGATGCGTCTGCGTCGTTTCCGCATTATGACAAACCGCTATGTTTCCACTGCCGCCGCTGTGGCGCTGGCCTTTATGATGTGGCGCTGCATTTCCATCGGCGCGGTGGATGTCACCGTGCCGCAGCTGAACCAGGCAACCGAGCCGCGCCCCAGCTTTGGGCAGACCGTCAGCACCGTGGTGGGTGGCTTTTACAAAAGCCTTGACAACGCTTACCGAGATTTCACCCTTGTCGCGCAAAGCGGCATTGACCAATTAAAAACACAGAACGGCAGCACGACTGCCCAGGGGGACTGATTCTATGAAAAAGAACGCATTACTGACCTTTATTTTCGCCTGCATCCCCGGCGCGGGGCAGATGTACTACGGCTATATGCAGCGTGGGCTGGCGATTGTTTCCTTGTTTGGCATCGGTTTTATGGTAGGTACCATCTTTGACCCCTTTATCATTACGCTGCTGATCCTCTGGATGTACAGCTTTTTTGACACCTACGACCTGATCCGCCACCTTGCTGCCGGGGAGCCGAAGGAGGACAGCCTGCTGCTGCTCGGCAAATGGCAGGACTGCAAGGAGCTGATCCCCCAACACAACAAGCTGCTGGGCTGGGGGCTGATCATCGTCGGCGGCTGGGCAATGTATGACACGGTCGTTTCCAACTGGCTGGCGAACATCCTGAATCGTCTGTTCAGCGACTACGGTATAGTGTACAGCATCATCCACGGCATTCCCAATGTGTTTATTGCCGTGCTTCTGATTGCCGCAGGCTTCAAGCTGCTGGGGCTGCACCCGGCAGCACCTGCCGCTAAAAACGACCTGCCGCCGTTCCCCGGCGAGGACGACCACGAATAAGGAGGACTTTGCACAATGGAAGAAATCAAGACTGCGGCTCCCGCACAGGAACCGCCTAAAAAAGTGCGCCGTGTCGGCACCGTTGCCTTTTCCCTGCTGCTGATCGCGTCCGGCTTTTTGCTGATTGCCCAGCAGTTTCTGCCGAACTTTGACCTGCTGTATGTGTTCCGCTTTGCGCCCGCTTTGCTGATTTTGCTGGGCATCGAGGTGCTGATTTACGGCACCAACACCAAGGTACAGATGAAATTTGACTGGCTTGCCATTGTCGGCAGCGCCGTGACCCTTTGCATTGTGGGCGCCGCCACGCTGGCGCCGTATGTCTGGCAGTATATGGGACCTGCCAACGCAGCTGCCGAGAATGCATACGAGCACCGCTTTACCGATGGGCTGTACAACGCCATGAACGATGACCCCGCCCTGAAAAGCCGCATCAGCAACCTATATGTGTCGGTATCGCTGAACCACTACGGCGACAACACCCTGCAGGAGGGTGACTATGTGTACGCCGAAGCCTGCCTCGGCAATACCTACTACGCAACCGCCGAGGACTTTGCCGCCGACTGCCTGCGCATCTATCAGGCTGCGAAAAAGGCGGATATACCCGTGCGTAACTACTCCTTTTACACCGATACCGACCGCAGCAACACGGCGCGCGGCTATAGGTTGGACTTCCTTGCCAGCCAGGCGGAGGCTCTGACCGCCGCCGAGTTGGCAAATCAAGTCGACGAAACCTACTACTATAACGGCGACATCTACGGTACGCTGGAGGAACGCCTTGACGCCGAGCGCGCGGATACAGGCGAAATTGCGAGCGATGCGTTTGCCCCCGAAACAGAGGAATCCGCTCCGCTAGAACCCACCACCGAGGAACCCACCACCGAGGAACCCACCGAGGATATCGCCGCCAGCGAACAGACCTACAACGGCTAAGCACGAACCAATGACCGCCCCCTGCCGCGCAATGATTTGTATTGCCCCGTAGGGCGGGGTGACCCCACCCCGCCGGAGTGTTTTGCGGTAGCTGCAAAATTTTGTGATGATAGGGAATTACCGACAGGTTTGTAGGGGACGCATATATGCGTCCCGTGCGGTTTGACCCGTAATGTCGCAATTGCCATTGGGTCGCGGGCGGCATATATGCCGCCCCTACAGGCTGCTTGATTTTTGTTGCCGTACAACGCCGTAATGATTCAGCGCTTTCTACAAGCCAAAAGCCACCCTTTCGGGTGGCTTTTTTCGTAGCTGCGTAGTTATTCTTGGTGCGCCTGCAGGGCGGCGAGCAGCGGCGGGATCAGCTGCTTCTTGCGGCTGACGACCCCCGGCAGCACCGCCATACCGTCCTTGACCTCCACATGGAAGGCATCCCGGACGATCTCCTCGGCGTTAAAACCATACACCATCAAATCGGTGCTTTGGGTTTTCATATCGGTAAACATATAGAAGATCAGCGGCAGACCCTCGCGGCGGCTTGCCTCCGGCAGGAAGGGGCGCACCAGCGCTTCGGCGGCGGCGCGGGAATTGTCGGTCATATAAATCGACTGTCCTACGCCGAATTTTACATCCCCGCGGCTGAACGCCTTAAAGTCTGAGCGGAAAACATCCTCGGCATCGCGTCCCGTCAGATCCGCGCCCGCTTCAAACATCTGCTCGGCGTAGGCGGGGATATCCTCGCCCGCCAGCTCTGCCAACGCCTTGGCGGTCGCCTCGTCCAAAAGGGTCGAGGTGGGGGAGCGGAACATCAGCGTGTCGCTCAAGATCGCGCTCAGCAAAAGCCCGGCGACCTGCTTGGTGGGCGTGACGCCCTGCTCCTTGTACATCTGGTACAGGATGGTCGCGGTGCAGCCCACCGGCACATTGCGGAAATACACCGGTCCCACCGTTTCCAGGCTGCCGATGCGGTGGTGGTCGATGATTTCCAGAATTTCCGCCTGATCCAGCCCGTCCACGGCCTGGGTGCGCTCGTTGTGATCCACCAGAATGACCTGTTTGCGGTGTACATTCAGCAGGTTACGGCGGCTGATGACACCGCAGTACTTGCCGTTTTCGTCCAGAATGGGGAAGTAGCGGTGGCGCACGCTTGCCATGACCTTCTGCGCGTCCTCCACGGGCGTGTTTACGCTGAACTTCAGCAGGCGGTTGGTGCGCATAAAGTGGCGCACAGGCGCGGCAGTCGTCACCAGACGGCTGGCGGCGTAGGTGTCGTAAGGCGTGGTCAGAATGTAGCAGCCCTTTTCCTTGGCGCGTGCCACAATGGTGCGGGGTACGGCAGAGCCGCAGCAGACAACCAGCGCCGCCGCGCCGCAGTCAATGGCGCACATCTGGGTTTCGTACCGGTTGGATACCAGCACCAGATCGCCGGGCTTGACCAGCTCCTCCATAATTTCGGGGCTGGTGCCGATGCAGATATTGCCTTTCGTGATGCGGGCGTTCTTATCGCCCACCAGCAGCTCGGCGTCCAGCGTTTCCAGCAAATTGGTCAGCGGGGTGTTTGCCTCCGCCAGCACGTCGGTGTCCAGCAGCTCCATATTGGCATCGGCAATGTCCTTGATGGTGATAAGCCCCTGCAGCTCATCGCTTTCGTTGGTGATGCAAAGGGTGTCGATCTCCACCTCGCGCATCAGGTTCCATGCCGCGCGCACGCTCATCTCGGCTTGGATGCCGGGCTGCGTGCGGATGTCAATGTCTTTGATCTGCGGGCTGATATCGGTGCAAAGGCGCGGTGCGTCCACGCCGAAATGCTGCAAAGCATACTTGGTTTCGCGGTTGACGTGTCCGGCACGGCGTGCCTCGTACAGCCCGGTAAAGCTGCCGCCGTTTTTCAGCCAAGCGTAGGCCAGCGCCGAGCAGATGGAGTCCGTATCCGGATTCTGGTGCCCGATGATGTTGATGTGGCGCGGTGCGGTCTTGGGCATAACTTTCCAACTCCTAAAAACAGAATAACTTATGGCAATGCCGCACAATTCCCGCCTGACGGCTTAAGCACCACTCCGGCGGCTGCGGTACGGCATCTGCGTTGCCAAAATGC
>ERZ1034691.929-NODE-929-length-20512-cov-8.469668_pt1 | contig 20512 bp, 13 predicted proteins | sample MGYA00520638_ERZ1034691 | MGnify/ENA primary metagenome ERZ1034691 (study PRJEB33766, sample SAMN09781763) | gut metagenome | biome: gut microbiome | host: Homo sapiens | place: Madagascar | study: EMG produced TPA metagenomics assembly of the PRJNA485056 data set...
GCTGTACATTTTCATAAAACTGATTTATAATAAGCTGAGTTTATATAAACAATTCTTAAATTTAAAATTGTAAAAAATAACGATACAGTTTGAAAGAATAGGGAGAGCGTGTAATGCAGGCAATTATTTTAGCTGCCGGAATGGGCAAAAGATTAAAGGAATTAACAAGTAATGCGACAAAGTGCATGGTTGAAGTGAATGGTGAGATGATGATTCATAAGACTTTGATGCACCTTGAAAAGTTAAATTTAAACAAAATTGTGCTTGTTGTAGGATATGAAGGACAGCAGCTGATGGACTATGTTAATTCACTGGGATTAAAGACATCGGTAGAGTACGTTGTCAATGACGTATATGATAAGACCAATAACATTTATTCTTTATATCTGGCAAAGGAATATCTGTTACAGGATGATACATTATTACTGGAATCCGATCTTGTATATGAAGAAGCAGTTATCAGAAAGCTTGTAGACACGCCGTATCCGTCACTGGTGCTGGTAGATAAGTTTGAAAGCTGGATGGACGGAACCTGTATTACGGTTGATGAAGATGACAATATTACGTCATTTGTCAGCAAACGTGAATTTGATTTTACAAAGACAGATGAATATTACAAGACAGTAAATCTTTATAAGTTCAGCAAAAATTTCTCAGAAAAATATTACGTACCGTTTTTGGAAGCATACTGTAATGCAATGGGACTGAACGAATACTATGAACAGGTATTAAAAGTAATCACATTTTTAGGTGATTTGGAAATTAAAGCGGTTAAGTTAAACGGTGAAAAGTGGTATGAAATTGATGATGTGCAGGATTTGGACATTGCAGAATCCCTGCTTTCCGGAAAAGCAGAAACGTTTTGGTGGTTACTGGAGATATCCGAAGCTGATAGACTTCTGTTATCTGGTAAATCCGTATTTTCCGAATAAGAAGCTGGTTTCTGAAATGCAGACCAATTTTGAACGCCTGCTGGGTGAATATCCGTCAGGAATGGGTGTAAACAGTCTGATTGCCGCAAAGATTTTCGGACTGCATGCAAGCCAGGTGATTGTTGGAAATGGCGCAGCAGAACTGATCAAGTCCCTGATGGAGCGTTTTACAGGCAGACTTGGCATGGCATTTCCTACATTTCAGGAGTATCCGAACAGAAAGGCAGAAAAAGATGTTGTTCCGTATTTTGTAACCAATGACGAATTTCGTTATACTGCTAAAGATCTGATGGATTTCTATGAGGATAAGGATATTGAGGTGCTGACACTGATTAATCCAGACAATCCATCGGGAAATTATATCAGACGGGAAGATGTTTTAAAGCTGTCTGAGTGGTGTGAAAAGAAAAATATCCGTTTTGTTGTTGATGAATCCTTTGTGGATTTTGTCGATGAAGAAGAAACGACGACATTATTAGATGCAGGAATTTTAAAAGCAAATCCGAATCTGATTGTGGTAAAGAGTATTTCAAAATCTTATGGTGTGCCGGGACTGCGTCTGGGTGTACTTGCAAGCAGCGATGAGGAACTGATTGCAGAGATGAAAAAAGATGTTGCCATCTGGAATATCAATTCTTTTGCAGAATTTTATCTTCAGATTTATGAAAAATATGCAAAGGACTATGCCAAGGCAATTGAAAAATTCAAGCAGACAAGAGCTGCATACATCAAGGATTTACAGGCATTGTCCGGTTTAAGAGTGCTGCCGACACAGGCAAATTACGTACTGTGCGAAGTAACTTCCGGTGTTACAAGCCGTAAACTGGCAGAAGACCTTTTAGAGGAGAATATTCTGATTAAAGATTTATCCACAAAGAAGGGATTTGACGGGAAAAATTATATCCGTCTAGCAGTCCGTGATGAAAAAGATAATGCAATTTTAGTTGAAGCATTAAAGAGATATTTATAGGAAGTATCTTGCCGGAGTAAGATGGCTTGCAAATCTTGACAATCCGGGCCATAAAAGGTATAATCAAAGAACCGCGCAGCCGGGGCATTAGCGGCGCCTTGTACCTGCAATCCGCTATAGCAGGGGTGATATCGGGCCGAGGGCAGTTTTCTGTAGAGCTGCCCGGTATAAGTGGTGTTGACGTCTGGGTCTTTCGCAACAGGAATTCATGAACCATGTCAGGTCAGGAATGAAGCAGCATTAAGTGAAACCTCCTGTGTGCCGGAAGGGTGCCTGGGCCGAGCTAACTGTACCGGTAACGTCTGTGGACAGCTGTACGACGTCCGGTGCGCGGTTTTATGATGAGAATTGTTTTCGTCAGCACATATTATATGTAACACATATTACGTGTAACACATAGTATGTGGTGGCTTTTTTTACATTTATAAAGTAAAAGCAGTTCGCAGCGGTATTTTTAGAAAAGCGCCGTCCGTGGCGGCAGAATGAGAGAAAATATGGCATATCAGGCATTATACAGAAAATGGCGTCCTTTGGAATTTGAAGATGTCAAAGGACAGGAACATATTGTTACAACATTAAAAAATCAGATACGGGCAGACAGAATCGGGCATGCGTACCTTTTCTGCGGAACGCGCGGAACCGGTAAGACAACCGTGGCAAAGATTTTTGCAAAGGCGGTCAACTGCGAGCATCCGGTGGACGGCAGTCCGTGCGGGGAATGTCCGACCTGTAAGGCGATTGCCGAAGGGCGTTCCATGAATGTCATTGAAATCGATGCCGCATCGAATAACGGTGTTGACAATATTCGTGAAATCCGTGACGAAGTCCAGTATTCACCGACGGAGGGCAGGTATAAGGTTTATATCATCGATGAAGTGCATATGCTTTCCATAGGGGCATTTAATGCACTGTTAAAAACACTGGAAGAACCGCCTGCATACGTTATTTTTATTCTGGCGACAACGGAGGCACATAAGATACCGGTTACGATTCTGTCGCGCTGCCAGCGCTATGATTTCCACCGCATTTCTATTGAAACGATTGCAGGGCGGTTATCGCAGCTGATGGAAGCGGAACATATCAATGTCGAAGAAAAGGCAATCCGGTATGTTGCCAAGGCGGCGGACGGTTCCATGCGAGATGCGTTAAGTCTGTTAGACCAGTGCATCGCCTTTTACCTCGGACAGGATTTAAAGTATGAAAATGTGTTAGAGGTACTTGGTGCGGTGGACACGGCGGTATTTGCCGAAATGCTGTCGTACATTTTAAAGGCGGATACGTATGCGTGCATGCAGCTTTTAGAGCAGATTATTATGCAGGGCAGGGATTTAGGACAGTTTGTCAGTGACTTTGTATGGTATTTAAGAAATCTGCTGCTTGTAAAGACAACGGATGATGAAGCGAAGGCGGAAGACATTATCGATGTTTCGGCAGATAATTTAGAGCAGTTAAAAAAAGACAGTAAACAGGTCGATGTCGATACACTTATGCGCTATATCCGCGTGCTGTCGGAGCTGGCAAATGAGCTGAAATTCTCAACACAGAAGCGTATTAAAGTCGAAGTGACACTCATTAAGCTGACGCGTCCGGCGATGGAACAGCGGCAGGATATGGGTGATGTGATAAGCCGCATCACCCTGCTTGAGCAGGAAATGCAGGAAGCCATGGAAGCGTTAAAAAACGGCGTGGCGGCAGGTACTCCGTTTGCGGCAGGTACACAGGGCATAAGCGGTATGGCAGATATAGCGGGTGCGGCAGGCAATGCCAGCAGCATGGCAGTGTCCCAGCCGGTACAAAAGCGCGTAATAGAGGCAATGCCGGAGGATATTAAGCAGCTGGCAAAGCAGTGGGACTCCATTGTCCATTCGATTGAAGAACCGCTAAAGCGCACCCATTTATTAAATTCACATGTAACGCTTGCAGAGGATGGGCAGAGTCTGGAACTGATGACGTCTTCCCCGACAGCCTATGAGCTGTTTTCAAGGGAAGATGACAAGGCAGAACTGGTTGCGCTCATTGAGGAGCGGACAGGAATCCATGTGAATCTGATTGTTACAAAGCTACAGGATGGAGAAGATTTTCAAAATCGATTTACAGATATCAGAGAATCCGTTAATATGGAAATAGAAGTAGATGATAAGGAGGAATATATCTAATGGCAAAAAGAGGTGGATTTCCGGGAGGTATGCCGGGCAACATGAACAATCTGATGAAGCAGGCACAGAAAATGCAGAAGCAGATGGAAACACAGCAGGCAGAGCTGGAAGCAAAGGAATTCAGTGCGGCAGCAGGCGGCGGTGTTGTAGAAGTAACCGTTACCGGTAAAAGAGAGGTTACAAAGGTCAAGATTGACCCGGAAGCCGTAGATCCGGATGATGTAGAAATGTTAGAAGATTTAATTATGGCAGCAACCAACGAAGCACTCCGCAAGTGTGAAGAAGAATCACAGGCGCAGATGTCTAAGATTACCGGAGGACTTTCAGGACTGACAGGAGGCCTGTTCTAATGGACATTTACAGCGGTCATATGAACAAGTTAATAGAACAGCTGTCGAGATTACCAGGGGTTGGGGCAAAAAGCGCCCAGCGCCTGGCATTTCACATTATAAATATGCCAAAAGAAGAAGTTGAGGGACTGGCATCTGCCATGACGGATGCCAAAGCGCATATTAAATACTGTAAAGAATGTTTTACGCTGACAGATGATGAAATCTGCCCGATCTGTGCCAATGAAAAGCGCGACCACAGTACGATTATGGTGGTGGAACAGACACGCGATATGGCGGCATATGAAAAGACCGGAAAGTATGAGGGTGTCTATCATGTACTGCATGGTGCAATCAGCCCGATGCTTGGCATCGGTCCGTCCGACATTAAGTTAAAGGAACTGATGAAACGGCTCGAAGGCGATGTGCAGGAAGTCATCATTGCAACCAATTCAAGTCTTGAAGGTGAAACGACAGCGATGTATATCAGCCGCCTGATTAAGCCGACAGGCATTAAAGTAACCCGCATTGCAAGCGGTGTGCCGGTTGGCGGCGATTTGGAATATATCGACGAAGTGACACTGCTGCGTGCATTGGACGGCAGAACGGAATTGTAGGATACTATGTTAAACGATATTATTACAGAACACAAAGAGCGTATGCTCAATCTCAAAAAATATTATCCTTTTTTTAAGCTGATGGATGTATCCTTTGCCCAGTTTCAGGAAGGCAGATATGAAATGCTGGACATGGGATATATTGTCATGGGGATTCTGCGCTTTTTTATTGAGGAGAATAACTTTAAAGAAAAGGACGTCACTTACCCGGAATATCTGGACTTTATTACATCATTGCTCAAACGGGACTTTGGGTTGAATCTTTCAGCACAGGAATACAAAGAACTTGCCGATTACATTTTCGATAAAATTAAAAATGAAGGCAGACCGTTTACATTTCCATATTATGATCCTATTGAAAAGAAAAAATGTATTTCACGTATCAAGGTACTGGAAAGTGCCATCCGTGACCATACGGTATGGTATTCCATCAGTTCCGATGCAATTGAATTCTATCTGGATACGAAAGAAATTAAAGAAGAAAGCAGAATCAGTGTGCAGCAGCTGCTCTTAGAAAAAATGATACAGGCACAGAATTTTCAGGGCGGCAAAGATGTGATTGTGCGGATTAATGAAGAAGTGGCACGCCTACAGCGCAGAAAAAATGAGATTATGGAATTGCTCGGCAAAGATGTCTTTGCGGGGATTGAAGCGTATGAAGATTTTGTCCATACGGGTATGCGCTGGTTTGATGAAGAAGAAAAGCTGTTTAAGAAAAATAAAGATTTTATCGAGGGTGCGCTTGCAAAGATGGAAGCCGAACCGGTACAGTCGGAGAGCTATTACCGTACTTTAAAGGAGATTTACGAGCTGGACAGCCAGTTACAGATAGCCATGACAAGGCACGGACAGCTTTTATCGGCATGTACACAGATGCAGCAGATGACAGAAGAAGCCGTGAAGCGGGCAAAACTCGGACGGTTAAGAAGCCATATCCATTTTGGGGCGCTTCTGACAGATTTAATCCGCAGCGACAATGCGGGACTGTTAGAACAGCTTTTGTCACCGGTATTACTGCCGCATATAAAGAAGCGGTTTACGCTGGATTCACTTGACGAGGCACTGACCGTGAAGCCAAAGCAGGCAGAAGCGGCGGAGAAAGTAGAAGAAGAACCGCCGCAGGAAATTCAGTTTGCAGATGAAATGGAAGATCAGCGTATTCGTAAAAACTATACATTTTTAATGAATAATCTGCTGGCGGCATTTGAAAAGAGAGATACGTTTACGCTTTCGGAATTTGGCGCGGCAATGAGCAGAATGTATTCACCGGATATTTTAAAAAATGCGGATTACTATTCTTTTTTTGTCAACCTGTGTCAGAAACAGGAGTATGTCATCGGCGGTCAGACGGAAAACGAGAGTTTTCTCGATGACATTTTAAGCGGCGCATTTGCAGACCGTGAACCGGTACATTTTACGATTACGCCAAAATCCGCAGGAGCGCAGGACGAACAGCCAATGGAACAGTCTGAACTGGTGTTTGAACGGAAGGGAACAAAGTAATGGAAAGCAGAAATATAGAAAAGGCACTGGAAATATCCGCAAAACTGGCGGCGGGGGAAACGGTAAGCGAGCAGGGGACAAATGCTGCCCTGTATCAGGAATACAGTACCAACCCGGAAGTGTATGATATGGTATTGTTGTCGTTAAAGAAAATGGAACTTTCGGTTTATGAATATAATAATTCGCTGTTTGCCGCGCCAAAAGCGCACGGCAGCCTGTTTGGCTACAGCAATGAAGCGCTGCGCCGGGAGCTGGGACTGCGTACCAACGGTGAACTCTATCTGGCGTATTTTATCATCTATAATATTATTATGGAGTTTTATACGGATACCATCAGTGCAACGTATGCCGAATTTGTCCGCGTGGAAGACATTGTCCGCAAGGTGGACGATACAACGGCAGGCATTGTGGATAAGAAAAACGGCTTTGTTTTAAGTGAAATTGAGGAAAACAGCTTCCGCAGCCTTGCGTTAAGCTGGGACAGCCTGCCGGCGGCAACCGTGGAGTTGTCGGAATTAAGGGCGGCGAAGAATTCCAAGTCGGGTTTTGTAAAGCTGGTCTGCAACTTTTTAGTCAGCCAGCAGTTATTAAGTGACAATCAGGAGCGGTACTATCCGACAGACCGTTTCCGCGCAGTTGTTGAAAATTATTTTGACGAATCCAGAGGAAGAATCATGGAATTGTTAGACCAGTCAGGAGAGGAGAGGGACGAACATGCCGCAGATTAACAGAATCCGTGTAAACAATGTAAAATACAATTTCGGTACGCAGTATTACGATGACTTTATGATGCGTTTTCACTGCCGTAACACGATTTATGACCTTGCAAACGGCGGCGGAAAGAGTCTTTTAATGCTGCTGCTGCTTCAAAATGTGATTCCGAACTGTACGCTTGATGAAAAACAGCCGGTTGAAAAGCTGTTCCGTCCGGGCGGCGGCAATACAGTGATCCACTCATTGATTGAATGGAAGTTAGATACCACTAACAATGACGGCTATAAATATATGACAACGGGATTCTGCGCAAGAAAGGCAAAGGATACGGAAGCGGACGGCACGGAAGCGGACGGCATATCCGGGCGTTTTTCTGCGGCAGAAGAAGCACCGGCGGGACGTGACAATGCCAGCGTGGAATATTTTAACTACTGTATTTTTTACCGGGAGTTTGGTGAAAACGATATTAAAAATCTGCCGCTGACAAAAAACGGGGAGCGCATTACTTATAATGGTTTAAAGCAGTATCTGCGGGAGCTTGAACATAATGATTTCCACGTTTCGGTAAAAATATTTGACCGAAAGGGCGAATATCAGAGTTTTATCAGCAAGTATGGGCTGTATGAGAGCGAATGGGAAATTATCCGCGGCATCAATAAGACCGAAGGACATGTAAGGACATATTTTGAAACCAATTATAAGACAAGCCGTAAAGTTGTAGAGGATTTATTAATAGAAGAAATTATTCAGAAATCTTTCCACAATAAGCTTGCAGTGGGCAACGACGAAGGTCAGATGGCACAGACACTGCTTGATATTAAGGATACGCTTGCAAGACTGTCAAAGAAAAATGCACAGATTACCAATTATGATAAACAGATGGAGCTGCTCGATGCTTTTTCAGAGTATATTCTGGGATACCGCTCTTTATATGAAGAAAAGGGAAATCTGCGGGGACAGCTGTTAAAGCTGCTTATGCAGTGCAGACAAAATCTGTCGGGATACCGCGCGCAGGAAGAAAAGCAGAAGGACGAACTGCTTCATTTACAGGAAGAATTATTAAAACAGCAGCGCATGATCCAGACTGCCGAGGTGCTTACAGAACAGGCTTCCCTTGCGGGAATGGAAGAACTGATTGCTGCAAATGAGAAGAAGCGGGCATATTTTAAGGAACAGGAAGAACACTTAAAAAGGCAGATGGAAGAAACGGAAAGTCTGGTAGAATACCGCGAATATTTACAGTATCAGAAGCTCTACGATGAACTTTTGGCAGCCATTGCGGCAAACGGACAAACGGATGAAGAACTGACAAAACAGCTCTATGCACTGGCAGCGGTGATTGTGCCACAGCTTGTACAGAAAAAGAATGCTGCCGGTGAAGAATTGCAGAATGCAGAAACACAGTACCGGGCGTGTCAGAAAGAAGCGGCACAGGCAAAGGCAGATTATCAGGAATTACTGGGCGGGGCTGCGGCGGCAGAACAGATTGCAGTGCATACTGCCAAAGAGATTGAACAGGCAGAAAAAGAACTGGGTGCCTGTATGGAAAAGGCTGGAATTCTTGTGATGGAAAAGGCAGGCGAAGAATACAGTGCCTGCACACAGAAAATTAAAGAACAGGAAGAACAGCTTTTACAGACCGAGGGACAGCTTTCACAGGTGGAAGCACTGCTTTCAAAGGGCAGACAGCAGCAGGCATCCTGCCGTGCGCGGATTGAACTGCTGACAGAACAGTTAGGACAGGCGGAAACCAAAAAAGAACAGGAACAGAAAGAAAAGCAGCAGCTTTTACAGTTAAAGGCCGTCTATGGGGAACAGGATACCCGCCGGGCATGCCGCGTTGTATTGGATAACCACCGCAGACTGGAAGCGGAATGTGAGCAGCTTACCGTTGACTGTACGCAGCTTACGCAGTTCCTTGAAAATATGAAGCACGGGATATTCAGTGCGGGCGGAAGACACCGGGAGAAGGTAAAAAGCTATCTTTCAGGACGGTATGGAGAAGATGTAAAAGAAGGAAGCGAGTGGCTTTCGGGGCTTTCGGAAGATGAAAGAAAACAGGTGCTTGCCGCATTCCCATATGCCGAGTATGCATTTATTGTTGAAAATGATTTTTCAAGAATCAAAGAAGACCCGGTGCTTGCGGACTTTGGCAGAAGTGCCTATGTGATTCCGGTATTGTCTGCACAGGCGGCAAAAGCGCAGCTTACGGCAGAAAATGAACAGTATGTTGTATATGCCAGAAAGGATATGGCATTTTTAAAGGATGAAAAGCTGCGCGGGCGGGAAGAAAAGCTGGCGCAGGAAGAACTGGCGGCGGCACAGGAAAAACTGGCCAGACTGACCGACAGAAAAGAAATTGTCTGGAATGACTACGTGCGCATACAGGAACTTTCAAAGCTGGAAGAAGAACCGGCAAAGAAAGAGTTTGAAGCGTTGTCTGTGCGTTTAGAGGAACTGCAAAAGGAAGCACAGCGTTTACAGGAAGAAATGGAACAGGAGGAAGCCCTGCGTAAAAAAGGCCGGGAGCGGAAAGCACAGGTGCAGGAAAAGCTGGCACAAAACCGGGAGCGGTATCCATACGTGCAAAAGTGCGCAAAACTGGCAGAGAGTCTTCTTGTACAGTACCGTGAAAAGCAGGAATACACGCAGAGGGCGGCAGATGCAAAGCAGGAACAGCTCTTAAAAGAGCAGGAAATGCAGGCGCAGGAAAAGGCAGAACAGACCGCCTTACAGCGCAAAAATGCACTGGCAGAAGAATATGACCGTCTGCAAAGCCGTCTTGACAAGCGTTATCAGGCATATATAAGCGTGGAAGCCGACGGCGGACAGTCCGCAGGAATTCATGTGCTGCAGTCAGCGGCGGATGGCAGTGCGGTAGCAGGGTTAGCGGATGCTGACGGACATGCGCTGTCATTAGAACAGCTGGAGAACCGCTTTGCGGGAGTGAAAAAGGCATTGGATGAAAAAAATGCCGATGTGCATGATAAAGAAGAATTATTAAGACATTACCGTGCGGCAATGGGAAAATGCAGTACGGCAATTGCACGCCGCCATTTTACAATGGAAGAACTTGCGGCAAAAGAGGCACAGGGAGAAGCTGTCCCAAATCCGGATGATGCGCTCCGTGCGCTTGAGCAGGAACGTGAGCAGGCGGTACAGCAGGAAAAAGCGGCAGCAGAAGAACTGGAAGCGCAGAATGCATTAATGAACCGTCTGCAGGGAAGTATTGCACACGGAAAGAGCCAGATTGAAGAAAAGTACGGTGCTTTTGAAGCGTTTGACTGTGATAACCCGGAGCAGTTCATTGTACAGCATAAAAATTATAAGGACAGCATTGCAGGACAGATCAAAGAACTGGAAAAAGAGCAGAAACGCCAGACAGAAAAAATGCAGGATTTCCTCGTAATGGAAAAGGATTTGTCAAGAATTGTTGCCAAAGCGGGCATTGAAGTGCCGGAAGCGTCAGAAACGGAAAATGCAGATACCATGGCAGGACAGCCGGAGGATACAGACATAAATGTAGCAGATTTTTCGGGCTATGAAACGGTACAGAAAGAATTTGAAAAGCTGTGTGCGCTTGAGGTGCGCAAGCTGGAAGAATTTTTAAAGAAAAAGGATAAGCTGACGGAAGAACTGACGGCATGTGATGCAAAAGAACTGGCATTGGAGATTAAAATGTCGGTTCATGTGCCAAAGGACATTGAAGCCGTGAAGCAGTTAAAGTCCAGACTTTCCGAAACCAATACGCTGATTGCACTGGAAAAAGAGCGCGTATCCAAAGGGATTTCCGATATGGAGCGTATCAAGGATAACTTTGAAAACCGGTGTGTCCAGATTTGCTGTAATATCAAGACGGAACTTGACCGCCTGCCAAAGCTTTCAAGCATTACGATGGATAATGAGGTTATTTCTATTATCGGGCTGTCCGTACCGTATGCCAAGGAATCCGATTATAAGGAAAGAATGGCGGCATACATTGACGAAACGGTCCTGATGGCGGAAAGCTTTGACAATACACAGGAGCGGTTAAAATATATCCGCAACCGGTTAAGCTGGAAACGCCTTTTTGCCGTGATTGTAACCGATATGAACGCCATCCGCGTAAGTCTTTATAAAAGAGAGCGCATGAAAGACCAGAGCCGGTATCTGCGGTATGAAGAAGCAGTGGGTTCAACCGGACAGTCACAGGGTATTTATATTCAGTTTTTAATTGCGGTAATTCATTATATTTCAAGTATCAATGCGCCGGCAGACAGTGCGGGTGTACTGGGCAAGACCATTTTTATTGATAATCCGTTCGGTGCGGCAAAGGATATTTATATCTGGGAGCCGATTTTTAAGCTGTTAAAGACCAACCACGTGCAGCTCATTGTTCCGGCACGAGGTGCAACCCCGGCGATTACGGGAAGATTTGATGTCAATTACATTTTAGGACAGAAGCTTGTACATAACCGGCAGCAGACGGTTGTTGTCGATTACTACAGTCGTACAAAAAATGAGGAACTTGAATATACGCGCATGGATTATGAGCAGGCAGTATTCGACTTTATATAGGCGCTATAGGCAAAAAACGCCTCAACGTTGGCATTTCTTTTTAAAAGAGTTTACAAGAATACTGCGCTGTGATAAACTTGAATAGAATATGTTTAAATCATTTATTTGATATATACAGTAAAGGTGGCGTTTGTTTTGGATAAGTATGAATTTAATATAAAAGTAGATCAAATTAAAAAGCTTGCTGCCAAGAAGTCATTTCAGGAGGCAGCAGCGATTGCCAAGGAAATGAACTGGCAGAAGGTGAAGGACTGGTCCACGCTGGCAACTGTTATTAACGTACAGGAAGCGGCAGGGGATTATCTGGAAGCAAGAGATATGGCAATTCTTGCATACAACAGAAATTTAGGCGGCAGAAAGCTGGTTTATAAGCTGGCGGAGCTGCTCATTAAGCTGGAAGATTTTGAAACGGCAGAGGAACTTTATGAAGAATATGAAAAGATGTCACCGCATGATGTCAATCGTTTTCTTTTGTATTTTGATTTAAGAAAGGCACAGAATGCCTCGGATAATGAACTTGTAGAAATCTTAGAGGACTACAAAGAGCATGAAATTGATGAAAAGTATATGTTTGAACTGGCAAAGTTATATGCCAAAACAGGCAGAAAAGAAGAATGTATCAAGACCTGTGATGATATTGTACTGTGGTTTCAGGACGGACAGTATGTGGAGAAGGCGATTCAGTTAAAGCAGGAATTTGGCGTTGAACTGACCAATACACAGAAAAAAATCTTAAAGGATATTAAGAATCAGAAGCAGGATATAGAAGCAACCAGAGAAATCATGTTTGAGGAACAAAAGCAGCTTGCGGCAATCCAGAGCGATGAAATTGAAGAAGCGGTGGAAGAAGCAGAAAGTGATGCGGACGATGATATTATTCTGCCGGAAGACGATGAAAGTACCCGTGGCATTAAATCTTTCTTTAAGAAGGCATTTCATTCGCGGGCGCAGTCAGAAGAAGATATGCGCGAAATAGGCTATGAAGATGATGACGAATCCGATGATTCCGATACATATGAGAATACCGGTGCGCAGGATACAGAAAAAACACCGGAAGAACCGGTATTTCCAGCGGAAGAATTTGTAAAAGAAAAGACAGTGACGGATACCGCACCAAAAGCAGAAAAAAAGGAAGCTGATACAACGGTGGATTTGTCTGAAAGTATTGACAAGGCATCCTCATCTTTACGTGAACTGATAGAAGATGCAAAGAAGAAACTGGAAGACAGCTGCGGCGATTTATCAGGTAAAGAGGATTCATTCCGGCAGAAGGCTGTAAATACGGTCAAAGAACCGGCAGATGAAGTAGAGATTAAAGTGGACATTCCGGCATATAACAATCCGTATGATACACAAAATTTACAGGCGGCACTCGCTAAAAATTTAAGTGAATTCATGGAGGAAGAAAAAGCAGAGGCAGAGGCATTGCGTCCTCAGCCGGCGAAGCAGGAAGAAACGGCCAGTGAAAGTCAGGAAGATGAACAGATTGAAGGTCAGTTAAGCCTTGCAGACTGGTTAGAAGCGGTCCGTGAAGAAAAATACGGAAAGCAGAATACAAGGGAATTCTCAAAGACAGAGCTGGAAAAGATGTTAGATGAGAAGGACGAAAAGAGTGCGGCATACGAGCGCATTATGGTTGAGCAGAAAGCAGCGGCACAGGCAGCAGGCAAAGCCTTTGATGAAAAAGAAGCAAGCCGCCATGCACACGCACAGGTGATGTTACGGGCAGCAAAGACTGATCTTGCAATCCGTACCGGAAAAGCAACCGTACACTTAGAAGAAGCAGCAGCACAGGATGTCCGTCGTCAGCAGGCAGAGGAAGAAGCAAGAAGAAAAGCGGAGGCCGAAGTACAGATTCAGAGGCGCATGGAAGAAGCCCAGAAAGCAAGAGCCGAAGCAGAAGCCAGACGGTTAGCCGAAGCACAGCGTGCAGCTGAAGAAGCCAAGCGGGAAGCTGCAAAGAAAGCTGAAGCACAGCGTATAGCCGAACAGGAAGCAGCGCAGCAGGCAGAAGCCCAGCGGTTGGCGGAAGAAGCAGCACAAAGAGAACAGGCACAGCGTGCGGCAGAGCAGGAAGCGGCGCAAAGACAGCGGGCGGCTGTCAGTGAGGAAGTTTCATTAAATACACAGCAGCTTCCGCCGATGGAAGACCATCTTTCCGATATGAATCCGCTGGAAGCAATCAGCAGTGCAAAGCTTGCCAGTGCTGTACAGCAGGAGAAAGTTTACACCGGCATGGGCGAAGGCACGGAAATTGATGAAGAAAAGAAGTTAAGCGGAGAACTTGCAAAGATTTTCAGAAAATACCGTGAAATGCCGGGACTGGAAAGCCAGCTGGCAGCATATTTTGAAAGCCTTGAACAGGAAATGGCGATTTCAACGTCGCAGGTCGGCAATATTATCATTTCCGGTAATTCAAGCTCAGATAAGTCTGATCTTGCAAGAGCCATTGTGCGTGCGGTGAATTACCTGTATCCGGAACACACACGTAAGATTGCAAAGACGACCGGTGACAGTATCAATAACCGTGGACTGGCAAAGGCGATGAATAAGTTAAAAGGCACCGCACTGATTGTTGAAGGTGCGGGGGCAATCCAGCCGAAGCGTATGAGTGAAATGCTGGAATGTCTGGAACAGGATACGGAACGTATGATTGTTATTCTGGAGGATTCGGATGCAGAAATGAATGTACTGCTCAATTTCAATCCGGAAATGACACAGAAGTTTAATCATCGCATCGTGTTAAAACAGTACACGGTCAATGAACTGGTTGAAATGGCAAGAAAATTTGCAAGAAAACGCCAGTATGAAGTCAGTGATGATGCGCTGCTGGAACTTTATTTAAAGATTGATAAATTACGTAATAATGTAGATAATATCCGTATGGATGATATTAAGGAAATTATCAATCACGCAATTGTAAAAGCAGAAAAACGCGGCTCAAAAAGATTCTTTGGCGGTTTAAAGAGAAAACGCGGCGAAAACGGAGATGTTACCATCCTTGTTGAAGCAGATTTTAAAGATTGATAAAAAAAATAAAAATGCCGGTACAGGCAGCACAATAAGAAATGGAGGAAATGAATCATTATGAAGAACATAGAGGAACTGTCAGTAAATACAATCCGTGTGTTATCAGCAGAAGCGATTCAGAAAGCAAAATCAGGACATCCGGGACTGCCGCTTGGCGCAGCACCGATGGCATATGAATTATGGACAAACCATATGAACCACAATCCGGCAGACCCGGAATGGGCAAACAGAGACCGTTTTGTACTCTCAGGAGGACACGGCTCGATGCTGTTATATTCTTTATTACATTTGTTTGGCTATGGAAATCTTTCTATGGAAGACTTAAAGAATTTCAGACAGCTGGGTTCATTGACACCGGGACATCCGGAATACGGTCATACCGTTGGTATTGAAGCAACGACAGGCCCGCTTGGACAGGGTATGGCAATGGCAGTCGGTATGGCAATGGCAGAAGCACATCTTGCCGCTGTATTTAACAAAGACGGTTACGATATTGTAGACCACTATACTTATGTACTTGGCGGTGACGGCTGTATGATGGAAGGTATTTCATCAGAAGCATTTTCACTCGCAGGAACATTAGGACTGCATAAGCTGATTGTATTTTATGATTCCAACAACATTTCTATTGAAGGAAGCACCGATATTGCATTTACGGAAGACGTAACAAAGCGTTTTGAAGCATTCGGCTTCCAGACACTTGAAGTTAAAGACGGCAACAATCTTGCAGAAATTGCTGCAGCGATTGAAGCGGCAAAAGCAGATACAACCCGTCCGACAATGATTAAGGTCAATACGGTGATCGGCTATGGCTGTCCTGCAAAGCAGGGTAAGGCAAGCGCACACGGTGAACCGCTCGGTGAAGAAAATGTTGCGGCTTTAAAGGAATATTTAGAGTGGCCTTGCAAGGAAGCATTTACTGTTCCGCAGGAAGTATATGATCATTTCAACGAAGCTGCCAGGAAGAAAGCAGCAGTTGAAGATGAATGGAATGTATTATTTGAAAAGTACAGAAAAGAATATCCGGATATGGCAGAAAAATGGGATGCTTATTACAACGGATATGATTTATCAAAGCTGTTTGATTCAGAAGATTACTGGAAGAAAGCAGAAAAACCGGAAGCGACCAGAAGCACATCCGGCAGCATTTTAAATGAAATTAAACAGCTCATGCCAAACCTGATTGGCGGTTCAGCCGACCTTGCACCGTCCAATAAGACAAACATGAAGGATGCCGGTGATTTTTCAAAAGACAATTATGCAGGCACCAATCTGCATTTCGGCGTCAGGGAACAGGCGATGGCGGCAATCGGCAACGGACTTGCACTGCATGGCGGATTAAAGGCATTTGTAGCGACATTCTTTGTATTCAGTGATTATACAAAGCCAATGGCAAGATTGTCCGCATTAATGAATCTGCCGCTGACATTTATCTTTACACATGATAGCATCGGTGTCGGAGAAGACGGACCGACACACGAACCGGTTGAACAGCTTGCGGCATTCCGCTCCCTGCCAAATTTCTGTGTATACAGACCGTGTGACAGAACAGAAACCGCAGCGGCATGGTACCGTGCAGTTACTTCAAAAGACCAGCCGACAGCACTTGTGCTGACAAGACAGAATCTTTCACAGATGCAGGGTTCTTCAAAGGAAGCGTTAAAGGGCGGCTATATCTTAGAGGATTCTAAGAAGGAAGTGCCGGATGCCATCATTATTGCCAGTGGTTCGGAAGTAGAACTGGCAGTTAATGCAAAGGCAGAACTTGCAAAAGACGGTGTGGACGTGCGTGTTGTCAGTATGCCGAGTATGGAAGCATTTGAAGAACAGACAGCAGAATACAAGGAATCCGTTCTTCCGAAGGCATGCCGGAAGAGAGTTGCGGTCGAAGCGCTTTCAGACTTCGGCTGGTACCGTTACGTGGGCTTAGACGGCAAAGTAGTTTCCATGACAGGCTTTGGCGCATCCGGTCCTGCGGCATCACTGTTTGAAAAATTCGGATTTACAACAGAAAATGTTGTAGCGGCTGTAAAATCTGTTTTATAAAAGTATTGAAAAATTTATGTAAAACATACAAAAAATTCAAAAAAAACACTTGCAATTCACAGCAGATAATACTATAATAAACTCAAGATTGTTGAAAAATTAACAAAGTCCTGCGGGGACATTCAACAAAATACATAGTATATGGAGGATTTTGAGTTATGACACGTTTTACATTACCAAGAGACTTATATCACGGAAAAGGATCATTAGAGGCATTAAAGACACTGGAAGGTAAGAAAGCCATTATCTGTGTAGGCGGCGGTTCTATGAAGCGCAACGGCTTCTTACAGAAGGCAGAAGACTACTTAAAAGAAGCAGGAATGGAAGTAAAACTGTTTGAGGGCATCGAATCCGACCCGTCAGTAGACACTGTCATGAAGGGTGCTAAGGTTATGGAAGAATACGGACCGGACTGGATTGTAGCGATTGGCGGCGGTTCTCCAATTGATGCAGCAAAGGCAATGTGGGTAAAATATGAATATCCTGACATTACATTTGAAGAAATGTGCAAGGTATTCGGTATGCCGAAGCTTCGTAAAAAAGCACATTTCTGTGCAGTATCTTCTACATCCGGTACAGCAACGGAAGTTACGGCATTCTCAGTTATCACAGATTACGAAAAAGGTATTAAGTATCCGCTGGCTGATTTTGAAATCACACCGGATGTTGCAATCGTAGACCCTGAACTGGCTGAAACAATGCCTGTAAAGCTGGTAGCCCATACAGGTATGGATGCAATGACACATGCCATTGAAGCGTATGTATCAACCGCAAACTGCGATTATACAGACCCACTGGCACTTCATGCAATTAAGATGATTCATGAAACACTGATTAAGTCATACAACGGAGATATGGCAGCCCGTGATTCTATGCACAACGCACAGTGTCTTGCAGGTATGGCATTCTCCAACGCATTACTCGGTATCGTTCATTCAATGGCACATAAGACCGGTGCTGCATTTGAAGGCGGACATATTATCCACGGTGCTGCCAATGCAATGTATCTGCCAAAGGTTATCAAATACAATGCCAAGAATGAGGAAGCTGCCAAGAGATATGCAGAAATTGCAGATTTCATTCACTTAGGCGGTAATACAACAGAAGAAAAGATTGATAAACTCATCGAACTGCTCCGCAAGATGAATGATGAACTCAATATCCCGCACTGCATCAAGCATTATGGTGAAGGCGGACTTCCGGCAGAAGAAGGTATTGTACCGGAAGATGAGTTCTTAAAGAAGCTTCCTGAAATTGCAGCAAACGCAATTCTTGATGCCTGTACAGGTTCTAATCCTCGTCAGCCAAATCAGGAAGAAATGGAGAAATTACTGAAGTGCTGCTATTATGACACAGAAGTAGATTTCTAATCAATAAGCTTATAACGGAAAAATAAATTTTCCATTTTACGTTTCTCCTTTCATAAATGCCGTATTTTTCATAGAATATATGAAAATACGGCATTTTTTTTGCAACTATATCATGTCCGGTTTCGTATAAAGAATAAGAGGAGGTGGCAGGAAGTGTTTGAAACAGATGAAACGCTTATCAGGCGCATATTACAGGGGAAAGACCGTGAGGCAGGTGAACTGCTGGTTGAACGGCATTATAAAAGAATATATAAAGAGATTTACTTAAAAACTTCAGATGAGGAGCTTGCAAAAGACCTTACGCAGGAAGCATTTATACAGATATTAAAAAATCTATATCAGTTTGACAGTAAAAAGGCGTCCTTTAAGACGTGGATTACAAGAATTGCCTGCAATAAAGTGATTGATTACATGAGAAGCCGCCAGCACCATGAAATGCTTATGACTGAAATTTTGGACGATTATGATAAAGAAGATGCGCACAATCTTGAGGAACGTGTGACAAACCGCATGGCAACACAGCGGGTAGAGCAATTACTTGAAAAAGAGGAAGTACAAAACCAGAAGATATTTAACCTGAAAGCACAGCAGGGTTACACATTTGAAGAAGTCAGTACGATTACGGGGGTAACAAAAACTGCTGTAAAAAACCGCTATTACTCCATGGTGAGAAAGATGAGAAAGGAGCTGAGTGATTATGAGTAGGATTAAATATCCGGGTGAACAGGAAATGAAGCGCCAGATTCAGGTGATTTTGGATGAGTCCGGCATGTTTGAAGATGACGAAAAAAGTCAGGGTTATACAGAGTGTGTGCAGGTGAAGAAACGTCCGGCGGTAAAGACGGCGATTTTATTTCCCCTGGCAGCCGCGGCGGTAATGTTTCTTGTTGTCACTGCGGCAGGACTGATACCGCAGCAGACAAATTCCAGGGTCGAACCGATGACAAATGTGCTGACGGATGATACAATAAGATCAGTATCAAAAACACAGCTAAGCGACGATATTACGGTTCAGATTTGTACAGACTGTTCTTATCTGCCATTAAAAGCATCCGGGTCAGACAGCGTATCGGACAGACAGATACAGTTTAGTTATACGTATCCGAAAATTTATTATCAGGGAACAGAGGTGGAGTCTGTTACGCGCTATTACGAGGACAGAATCGAACAGTTAAAGACACAGGCGCAGACACAGTTTAAGAATGTTGCCTTTGTAAAGGATTTGGATATTCCGGTAAAGATTTCATATCATTGTTCGGCATTAAACGATGTGACCGCACCGGAAAATAATCTGGTGTCAATTTATGAAAATTATTCGGAGAGTTATACAGCATACGATAAAGATGGGGCGTATGTTACGGTAATGACCAATGCTGTTTATGGTGGAAATTTTAATGCAAAGACAGGAAAGAAGCTCTCTTTAAATGAACTTTTTGAAGAAAATGACTTGTCAGGGCTGGAAAAAGAATGGATCGGTATCGGACAGACAGAACAGGAATTACAGACGATTGCAGATACGGATGCATGGTATTTATCGCAGGACGGACTGGCACTGTGTATCAACGGCTGTGAAAACGATTATGAGAATAACGCAGGAAAGCTGCGGTATCACAATGTTTCATGCAAAACAAATGTCGTGGCTTATGACACGCTTTCCGGATTAAAGAAAGGCTAAAAATCCACAGGCAGAATGAATACAGGAAGATACGGCAGAATGTGAGGAGAGTATGCCAAACGAGATGGAAGAATTAGAATTTTATTTAAAAAAGGCAAAACAGGTTGTATATGAAGTCAAAAAGACAGTTGTCGGCAAAGATGAGGCTATCTGCAAACTGCTGATGGCAATCTTAGCAAAGGGACATATTCTGATTGAAGATATTCCGGGGGTCGGAAAGACAACGATGGCGCTGGCATTTTCAAAGGCACTGGGACTGGAATGTAACCGGCTGCAGTTTACACCGGATATTATGCCGTCGGATCTGACGGGATTTAACTTATACAACCGTCAGACAGGGCAGTTTGAGTACAAGCCGGGAGCTGTGCTGTGCAATATTTTACTGGCAGATGAAATTAACAGAACCTCGCCAAAGACCCAGTCTGCGCTGTTAGAGGTGATGGAGGAGCGCAGGGTGACGGTGGACAGCCAGAGCATTGAGTTGCCAAAGCCGTTTATGGTCATGGCAACACAGAATCCATTTGGTTCAATCGGAACACAGAAACTTCCGGAATCCCAGCTTGACCGTTTTATGATTCAGATATCACTGGGATATCCGACCGTGGAAGATGAA
>ERZ1034691.939-NODE-939-length-20364-cov-6.999015_pt1 | contig 20364 bp, 14 predicted proteins | sample MGYA00520638_ERZ1034691 | MGnify/ENA primary metagenome ERZ1034691 (study PRJEB33766, sample SAMN09781763) | gut metagenome | biome: gut microbiome | host: Homo sapiens | place: Madagascar | study: EMG produced TPA metagenomics assembly of the PRJNA485056 data set...
CAAGAATACAATCAAAATATTCTTACAGCCACAACGAAAACAGAATTTATAATCACAGATTATATGAAATAAATATTTCTCATTTTCCAGAACGAATAAAACATAACGATTTCACTATCAATGGAAAACATTACTACTGGATGAGTATCTCCGATATGGAAAGAGATGAGAACATCCTGAAGAAAAATAAAGAGGTTGTTGATTTCATCAAAGAAAACCTGACATAATAAACCTCATTTCTACACGATAACCCCCTTGTGGGAATGTACATTATTTATTACATTCCCACAAGGGGGTTATTATTGTGCTTATATTAAAATATCAAATCATCATAATTTCTATTATTTTTTCATTTAATCATTCTACTCATTCCTCAGTGCTGTCACCGGATCACTCTTTGATGCCTTTTTAGAAGGAATCAATCCACCGGTAAATGTAAGAAATACACTAAGAAGTATAAGCACTATCGCTGGAATTACAGGAAGTACTGCATTGATGTTGTTCACCCCTGAAAGTGCATGAATAACAGCATTTATAGGAAGCAGAAAAAGTAATGTTATACCTATACCCATAAGTCCTGAACATAGTCCGATTATACATGTTTCTGCATTAAATACAGCTGATACATTCTTCCTGGAAGCACCTATTGCCCTTAATATTCCTATCTCCTTACGTCTTTCAAGTACACTTATATATGTGATAACACCTATCATAATAGAAGATACTATTAAAGATATAGCCACAAATGCAATCAGCACATAGCTTATAACATTTACTATGGTAGTGACAGAGGACATAAGTGTTCCTACCACATCTGTGTAGCTTATAACCTGTTCATCCTTACCCTGTTTTTTCATGCTTGTATTATAGTTATCAAGTATATTTACTATCTTATCCTTACTTTCAAAATCCTTAGGATATATGTCTATTTCACCTGGTACTGACAAATCTGCATAGCCAAGCTTTTTCATATTATTGTCATATGAGGCAACATCAGTATCAGACATAAGTGACTTCATAAGATCTGAAAGGTCACTTTCGTTCATATTCATCTTTATCGCATCTGCGAAGCTGTCTGTATCTATACCAAATGCGCTGCTAAAATCATAGTCATCTGTATCTGTTTCCATGCCCATTGAACCTAGTGCAGCTGCCATATTATTTCCCATAAGCTGCATTGCATTCATCATGGCATCTGTCATAGAGGACATCATCTGTGTCATGACTGCCTCCATAGCCTGCTGCATATTCCCCATGATACTTTCCATCATCTTGTTCATGGCATTCTGTATATTGGCAGTAAACTGTTCCTTAAGACTGTTGAGCATATTGTTTATGACTTTATCAAGAATACCATCTATGTTCTGATATCCATTCTGCCTGGCATATTCTGCGTATCCATCTACTACATCCTTTTTAAATATACTCCAGAGCTGTTCTTTTGATATATCAAATGTCACAGCATCATTCATAAGTTCTTTTGCCGAATCTGATATCTGTTTTCTTGCCTCATCTGTAAGCAGGAACTTAAATACACTTTCTGCTGTTGTATCCTCAATACCATTCTTTTTAATATATTCCAGATATCTGGCTTCAAGCTTGTTTACCTCCTTAAGCACTCTGTCCTGTGATATATTTACATGCATTGAATCAGTAATAAGCTGTCTGATATCCTTACTTAACTGGGCTGATACTTCATCAGAGGACATATATTCCTTGAAATCATATAATACTTCAGATATAGATGCTTTGACTTCATCTGTAAGACTGTCTGATATCAGCTTCTTTAATGTGTCTGCATCTATACTTCCTATATCAAAGTCCATACCATTTTCCCCGAAAGCAGAAGATATATCTCCAAAACTATCAGGGTTAAACACTGATGAATCCATAGAATCAAACATAGATGGATCAAATGCCGCTGATATATCATCTGGATTGATCAATGCAGCAAAATCTGGCATACTCATATTATATATACTATCATCCACCTTAAATGCATTGCTTATTGCATCTGTATCTATCTGAAAAAGTGATTCCATGTTAAATTTACTTTTACTGTCACTACTTATACCAAACTTTTCACCAGTAAATATGTTGGTATCCTTCTTTTCCTTCTGTGCCTTTACTACATCACTAGCTGCAGAATATTGTATAAGCTGTTTTGTAAGCCCGGATGTATATGCTATACCCGGTGTAAGCATTGCTGCTGTGGTTCCCTCAACCTGCTTAACTATACCTGATATTTTCAGATCACTGCCTTTGCTTATCAGCTCCTTCATATATTCTTCATTACCAGTTTTATCCTTCCATATGTCATACTCTGTATCATACTGATAATAATCAGCACTATTCACCACTTTAAAGGTCATGCCAATAAAATCATCATATGAAAAGCTGTCGTTATTCTCAGGAATATCTATCTCTTTTTCTGACATAAATGCAGATATCATATTCTCATATTCAGCATTATCCCGCAGACCTAGTGTGTACTCAAGCCTGTCACTTATGTTACCGCTTGAGGAAAGCACAAGAACACATTCGTTATAATTCTGTGGCCAATGTCCTGCTTTTACATCATACTGTTCTTCATATAAACTGCTGTTTGAGGGCAGCTCATAAAACACATTTGTAGACATGCCAGATGTCATGGAATTCTCATATGATGAAGACATTCCCATCATCTCATATGACTTGTCAGGATTTATCTGCCTATATCCTGTATTATCCTCCCTGTATATCTGAGGAGTTACTATATATTTGTATTCTATGGCATGCACATAATCTTCAATATTTTCCGGATTGCCTTCTATATATGTTTTAAGTGATGCCAGATCGTTGGTACTCATCTTAGAGAACATATCAGAAACAACAGGTGTAACACCGATATCGTTCTCCTTTTTGTTGTCACCTGATGCTGACATACCGACCATCATCGCTGTAAGATCAAAGCCCGTACTTTGTATCTGTAACGGATATTCTGACAAAGTATCCTCTTCCATCGCACTTATATATCCACTGACACCATTAGATATGGATAGAATAAGTGCTATACCTATAATTCCTATAGAACCTGCAAACGATGTAAGAAGAGTCCTTGCCTTTTTAGTCTTAAGATTCTGAAAGCTTAATGAAAGTGCTGTAAGAAACGACATTGACGACTTTCCCATATTCTTGTGCACCGGTTTTTCTATAATATTTTCATCTATCTCTAACGGATCAGAATCCGATAATATCTTTCCATCTTTAACTTCTACTATTCTTGTAGCATATTCATAAGCCAGCTCAGGGTTATGAGTTACCATAACTACAAGTCTGTCCTTTGATACCTCTTTTAAAAGCTCCATAACCTGTACGCTTGTTTCACTGTCAAGTGCTCCTGTAGGTTCATCTGCAAGAAGAATATCTGGATTATTAACAAGTGCTCTGGCTATGGCAACTCTTTGCATCTGTCCACCTGACATCTGGCTTGGCTTTTTATGTATCTGCTCTCCAAGTCCCACCTTTTCTAGCGCCTCTTTAGCACGTTTTCTTCTTTCAGTCCTTGATATGCCTGATATTGTAAGTGCAAGCTCAACATTAGAAAGAACCGTCTGGTGAGGTATAAGATTATAGCTCTGGAACACAAAACCTATCGTATGATTACGATATGAATCCCAGTCCCTGTCTTTATATTTTTTAGTTGATATTCCATTGATGATAACATCCCCACTATCGTATCTGTCAAGACCGCCTATAATGTTAAGAAGCGTAGTTTTTCCTGAACCACTTGGACCTAACACTGCGACGAATTCACTGTCCCTTAGATTCAGCGACACATCATCAAGTGCTTTCTGTACTAACTTTCCTGTTCTATATTCCTTACGGATATGTTGAATCTGAAGCATTATCTATCTCCTGTTCATTTTATTATCATAACTGAATTTTATTATAAAACAATGTATACTTTTATTACAATATACTTTGGTTATAAAAACATTACTAATTTATAACATTTTCATAAAGTTATCTATTTTTCTGCTACATGCCGTTACATAAGCATGTTATAATTATAAAATAAAAACTAGGAGGTAAATACCTCTGCTCCTGCAAGGGCAGTCGCATTTTACTTCGTAAAACAAGGAGGTATATATATATGTGGGCTTATGAAAGTGTTTTTTATCAGATATATCCTCTGGGATTATGCGGTGCGCCTTATGATAATGATGGTGTCCTTACACATCGTATCCTTAAGGTCAATGACTGGATTCCCCATATTAAAAAGCTGGGTGCCAATGCAATATATTTCTCACCTGTATTTGAATCCGATACACACGGATATAATACCCGTGACTATACAACAATAGATAAAAGACTTGGAACCAATGAGGATTTTGCCAATGTATGCTCTAATCTGCACAAGGAAGGCATAAGAATTGTTCTTGATGGCGTATTTAACCACGTAGGCCGTGGCTTCTGGGCTTTTCAGGACGTTCTTAAAAACCGTGAGAATTCTGCTTATGTTAACTGGTTTGCAAGAATAGACTTTAATAGCAACTCGAACTATAATGACGGTCTGTGGTATGAAGGCTGGGAGGGCTGCTATGACCTCGTAAAGCTCAATCTATATAATGAGGATGTTATACAGCATATTTTTAAGGCTATCAAAGGATGGGTAGATGAATTCGATATAGATGGCTTAAGACTTGATGTGGCTTACTGCCTGAATCATGACTTTTTAAGAAGGCTCCGCTCCTTCTGTGATTCGCTAAAGCCTGATTTCTTTCTTCTAGGTGAAACTCTTCATGGTGACTATAACCAGATTATGAATGATGAAATGTTACATTCTGTAACTAATTACGAATGTTATAAAGGGCTTTATTCAAGCTTTAACTGCATGAATATGTTTGAAATAAACCATTCATTATTAAGACAGTTCGGACCAGAAAACTGGACTCTTTATAAAGGAAAGCATCTGCTCTCCTTTGTTGACAATCATGATGTAACAAGAGTTGCCAGTATTCTTAATAACGCTAACCACCTTCCTCTTATATACACCCTTGCATTCGGAATGCCTGGTATTCCTTGTGTATACTATGGCAGTGAATGGGGTGCAACAGGAAGAAAGGAGGATGGTGATCCTGCCCTGCGTGTTTCCTTTGATAATCCTGTATGGAATGACCTCACAACATTTATATCAAAGCTGGCTGCCGCAAAGAAGTCGTCAAATGCACTGAATTATGGAAGCTTCTCATCTATCGTGCTCACCAACGAGCAGTGCATTTTCCTGCGTCAGTATAATGATGAACGTGTTCTTGTTGCCATAAATGCATCTGAACATCCTTACTTCGCTTCGTTTAATATCGGAACTGACACATGTACTGACCTTATAAGCGGCAGTGAAATTAAGCTTAATAACGGAATGGAACTGCCTGGATACAGTAGTTTTATACTGCAGACATTCTCTTAAGCTCCGGAAGTACTGTACATAGCATTGTTATAAAACAGATACTTCCTCCTATTACGTTGGATACCGGCTCAGCCAGAAATACTCCTGCTGTTCCCATATTAAACGTATATGGCATAATATATGTAAGAGGCACGACTATGATGACTTTTCTTAATAATGAAAAGAATATGGCGTGCTTCTTTTTGTTAAGTGACTTAAATACTGTCTGTCCGATATATTGCAGATCCATAAATATAAATGCTGCAAAATACTGCTTTAATGCAACAATAGCATCACTAAGCAGGCTGCTGTCTGAGCTGAATATGCTTATTAATGCTCCCGGTGCAAATATAATAATGCTCCACATAACAGCCGTATAAGCCAGTGTCATAATACCAAGAACCGCTATTGCTTTTCTGATACGTATGGGCTTTCCTGCACCATAATTATAACTGATAACTGGCGAAGAGCCTTCATTAATAGCATGAATCGGAGTATCCACAAGCTGCCTTACACTAGATACTATTGTCATTACTGATATGTAAATATCTCCTCCTGTTACTGCCAATACATTATTGCAGCATATTGTAACAAGGCTGTTAGTAACCTGCATTATAAATCCCGCTGTGCCAAGACTGATAATATTCTTAGCATAACCTGCACACTCTGCAAGCTCATTTTTCTTTAAAAATCTCATCTTTAATTCGGATTTATGTGTCAGGAAATATATTGTAAACATCGCTGAGAAGCATTGTGAAATAACTGTTGCTACTGCTGCTCCCTTTACGCCTAAGCCAAAAACAAATATAAATAGTGGATCCAGTATAAAATTAAGAACTGCTCCTATTGCAACTGATATCATACCAGTTGTAGAATATCCCTGTGCATTAATATATGGATTTAGTCCTAAGGCAAGCATAGATGGTATTGTTCCTATAAGATAAATCATCATATATGGATATGCATAAACTATTGTACTATCTGATGCGCCAAACACCATGAGAATCGGTTTTGAAAACAGCATACCACATGACATCAATATAAATGCACCGGCACAAAGCATTGAAAATGATGTATCCATAATAAGTGCAGCTTCTTTATTTTTCTTTCTTCCCCTGTATATCGAAAACAGAGGTGTTCCACCACTTCCAAACAAGTTAGCAAATGCTGTAATAATAACAATTACCGGGAAGCAGATTCCAACTGCACCTATAGCTGTTGTACCGATATGTGGTATACGTGCAATATATATCCTGTCTACTACGTTATACAAAAGATTCAATAACTGTGCTACAAGCATAGGGATTGATGCACTTAAAATATTATCTGTAATTGTTCCATTCTCAAAGTCTATTTTTTTCATTTCTATTACCTGTCCTGCGTATTATACTGCATATTATCATATTAGGAGACAAAATATTCCACTGCGTTATCAGGGAACATCTCCTTGAACCCTTTTACAAGCTCTGCAATCGCCTGTGTCTGGTCTCCGGTTCTGTCATATTTTTACTGTTTTTTTGTAATAATCCCTATTATATCAGACATTTTTTTGAAAGTATATAGATGAAGGTAAGAGAAGGCACAAATGCAATAATCTTATCCTGCTCGTCCATAATCTCACGATAGTATTCATAGGTTGTATGAACAAAACTATGTCCTAACGGACCAGGTATTTTAAACAAAGGAATTCCTAGCTCGATCAAAATGGTCGCCATCCTGTGGTCTGAGTCCATGTACAGTAATATTGGGCAAGGGCGATTACTTTACACTTGGTCATATGGTTTCCTCCCTCCTCGAAAAATTTAATAGCCAATCCTTTTTACGGGACTGGCTATGTATAAAAATGAGCATGAAAAAAGCCGACTGACTCATATAGAACCAATCGGCTATCTTCCATTGCAATTAAACTAATTTTAATGCTATTTCTTCTATTCCTATTTCCACATCTTTCATGTCATCAGTCCATTGACTTTCTGCAATCAAAATATTCTTTATTGCATTATAACTTTCATCATTTAGCAGATTCGTTGCCTTAACTGCTGCGTATGCTGTATCCGGTAAACAGTTTTCCATTATCTTCCGTAACCTGTTTTTATATTTTCTCTTGTATCCTCCATCTTGTAAATCTTCTTCTATCTCTACCAATCTCTCTTTTAATATTTCCCAAGCAACCATTCGTGGAGTAATTACTCTACTTACGTCATTAAGACCAATCACATCTATTGTATTTTTTCCAATCCCCTCTGAATCTATTCCTTTCAACCTATAACGATTTATATTTCTTACTCCTAAATATTCTTTAGGCTCATCATTACAAGGGTTAATAATTTGTTCTTCTCGCTTGCTTTTCGTTCTGTTACATCTTAAGCAGGCAGGAAAAAGATTCTCCCATTCAACAACTTTATCTGGATTTTCAGATTTAGGATAGAAATGGTCAATGGTTACATCTTTTGATTCTATTCCCAATTTACACTCACAATAGGAACATTTATCATGACTCATTTCAAGTATAGCCTTTTTTAATGGCTCTTTTATTTTAGGCGAGTTCCACACATCTTTGTAATTATCTTCAGCATATAACTTTTTTAATTCTTCACAAACCTCGTCTGTAAGTTCTGCTGGTTTTTCTCCTCGATCAAGCTTTATCATCTGCTTCAGCCATCTCCATATCTAATTTTAATACTCTGCTTTCATTACTGTCAGGACTTACCATTTCCTTCAGTTTTTCATAAAGTTCTTTTACAACATCATAATTTTCATTATCTATTGCTGAAGAAAATCGTTCCAGATAATCATTAAAAATAGTAGTCTTCGGTTCCACACCCATTTTATGTTCCTGGATTTCCTCTATGCTCCACCCTTTATAATTACCCTTTTCTTCTGCAAAGCTCATTGATTTAATATCAAACAGCTCCTCTGCATCTAATGACTGTATTATAAATGGCGAATGTGTCGAAATAATAAATTGGCAATTTGGAAATGTTCTCTTTAAATCTGCCACTATTTCTTTTTGCCATTTTGGATGCAAATGTAAATCCAATTCGTCTATCAGAATTACTGCTTCTTCTTCCAGTGGATTTGAAGATTCAGGATTTGCTATGGATAATCTTTTGGCAATATCTGCTATTACAGATAATACTGCTTTATACCCACCACTTAACTGATCGATTTCTAAATCTATTCCCTCAGAATTTGTCATCACCATTCTGGAAGGTGCTAACTCTATTCTTAAATTGGAATATCCTTTAATCATTCGTTCCAATGCTTCTCTAACGCAATTTAACTTTGGATTCTTATACTCTGGATTTTCCCGAAGTCCACGAAGTTCAATGTCTTCTTCTGTTTTAAACCAATCATAAAAGTCCCTAAAATAATTTACATTATCAAAACAATTTCTTAATGCATCTGTCACCTTAAAATCTTTTATATGTCCTCTTACCGGAACATCTCTTATGATACGGTCTGTTCCATAATAAAGAACCAACGGTAATTTCTTATCTTCAACACATTGAGCATATCTTAATTTTAATTCTTTTAATCCATTGATTCTTTCCTTCTGCTGCTCTCCAATATTTTCAAATGGCTGCTGTGATGAAAGTCTCCGCTTGTTCGTCCAAACATATTTTTCATTATCCAGTGTAATCCCCAATGTAACCCCTGTACTATTCATGCCACTTTTTATATCATTGTTGGTCAGATCACATTGTTTCATTGCCTCTGCATTTATAGATCTTAATACAGGCACAAATCCCTTTGTAATACCCTCTAATATTGTGGTCTTTCCACTTCCGTTATCACCTATTAGTACAACAAAATTTTTATTTTCAAAGATTATCTTCTGCTTATGAATATTCCTGAAATTTGTTAACTCTAGAAAATCAATTTTCATTGTATCACCTTCTTTATATCAATATATATTGATTATATCTTACGACTTACTCCACCGCAAGTTAAATCTCCTTGGTGTCTTGGTTGTCCTTTCCTCAAAAAATATAATAACCAATCCATTTTACAGAACCGTAATCATTTCTGTTCAAGCTTCTTTATGCTATGTCACAGACACAACGATGTTCTAACAGCTTATAACTCTTCCTGTTCTAGCTGTAACCCTGTGTGAGATTGATATAACAGTCCTGTTTTCAGATACATTTTTTAATGCCTTTAGTACTTCTCTTTCTGTATCAGCATCAAGATTAGCAGTTATCTCATCTAAAAGCAGAAGCTGTGGATTAGCAGCAGTTGCCCTTGCAATAGACAATAACTGCCATTGTCCCTGCGAAAATATTTCCTGTGTGCATGGTGTATCATATCCCTTATCAAAGCTCATAATTGTATCGTGAAGTCCTGCTAGCCTGGCTGCATTCACAACCTCATCCATAGATATAGCTTCATCATATAATGTAATCTGATCTTTAACTGTTCCTGGCACCATATGAAATGTCTGTTCAACATAACCAAATATTCTTCTTTTCATATTATCAGGTATATTATAAGAATCGATTCCATCAATTAGTATCTGTCCCTTTAAAGGCCTGTATAAGCCTAAAAGCAGCTTGAATATTGTGCTCTTTCCCGCACCTGTCCTTCCCTGCAGTGTAACCTGTTCACCCATATCAACATTGAAGCTCTTATCTTTAATTATAATATGGTCAGCTTCATATCCGAAAGTTACATTATTAAACTGGACATATGGTGTGCTGTCTTTTCCAGCTTTTAATCCTTCACTATTATTGACGTTAGCTGTCTGTGTTTCTAACACTGCATTAATATCTGCATTTACATCAGACTTAAAATCCGCCTTAATATCTTCTTTAACATCTTCTTTAACATCAGCTTTAACATCTTCAATTGCTGGGAGTGCAAAGAATTCATTTATTCTTCTTACACCGGCAATTGCTGACTGTATAGTCTGGATTTCCATACCAAGGCTCTCAACTGGTGCAAATATCTGTGATATGTAGTTAATAACAGCTACCGCCGTGCCTGCCGACATTCCAAAAAGTGTAAGAGCCTTTGCATTGCCCGATGCTGAAAACAACATAACTACCGCTACTACAATTGCATTTAGTATAAGAATAACCGGTGAATATATGGCATCGTAAAAGTTGGTCTTTTCCATAGCCTTATAGCTGTCACCTATATATTCATCATATTTTTTCTCCATATACTTTTCCTTGCCAAGATTATGTATTGTACGGATGTTTCGTAGTGTTTCCGGTACATGTCCCGAAGCCTTGCTTACTGCACGCCGGTTTCGCAGCTGGGCTTCAAGCATATTCCTCTGCACATATCTTGTAAACCAGAATATAAATGGCAATAATATAAGCAATAATATTGCAAGCCCTTTATTTCTGAACCATATAACTGCAAGAATACTTATTATCTTACATGTATCCGCAAACATACTGACTATACCTGAGGTAAACAGATTCTCTACAGTATCAACATCACCAACGAATCTTGACACCACAGCTCCCGGCTCCTGCTTACTTAATGATGCGGCTGTCAGTCTGGTAAAATGCTTTATAAGACCACTACGCAGAGCATGTGTTATCTTTTGTCCGAATACCGTAAGAAGTCCTTCTCTTGCAGCTTCCATAAGACCTGTGATCACAGTAAATACCATATAAAGAAATATAAGATATAAAGGAACCTGACATCCTGCTGCCAATGTATCTACTATTCTTCCAAGTATAAGCGGTGGATAAAGTGCAGTTATAACTGCACCACATACGGCTGTTATAATACCAAGTGAAAGCCACTTTTTCTTTATTGTAGTGTGCAATATTATTGAACCTACACTATGTACTTTGCCGCCATTATCAACATTACTATTATGTTTACTCATGCTTATCCACTACCCTTCTGCTGTTTTCCATTTCCTTAGCTGCAGCCAGCCCTTCATTCTCTGTTTCTACAGCTCTGCATTCTTCAACACTTAGCGTTTCATACATTTTTCTGTATCCAGGACATTCCAACATAAGTTCTTTATGTGTTCCAACATTTGCCTTACCGGCATCCATCCATATAACCTTATCCATCTTCGGAAACATATAGAGACGATGAGACATAAGAATAACGATATTATCTGATGCCATATCTTTAAGTTTCTTATATATCTGTTCCTCTGTATTCCTGTCAAGTGCTGAAAAAGGATCATCAAGCACAAGCACCGGCTTCTTATGGCAAAGCGTTCTTGCAAGTGCTATTCTTTGTGCCTGTCCACCAGACAGCCTGATTCCTTCACTTCCAATAATGGTATCTGCTCCCTGCTCCATAGCCTCAACCTCTTTATCCATGCATACTGCCCTGAGGTATTCAAAAACATCATAATCATCACCTAACAACACATTATTCCTTACAGAATCGTTAAATAATTCAGAATCATGTCCAAGATAGCTTATTATTCCCGACCTTACATTATCTGCAGCATTTTTTAGCTCACATCCGTTATATCTGATACTTCCCTCATATGGATATTCACACAGAAATGTCCTTCCAAAGGTTGACTTACCACTAGCAACCGGACCTGTAACACCTATGATCTGTCCCGGCTCTGCAGTAAAGGAAATATCATTATATATATTTTTTCCATCTGGATATGTAAAGCTTAAGTTTTGTACCTCAAGCCTTCCTGATGTCTGATTTTTACAATCTGTATCCTTAGCCTGAATAACCATAAGCGGCTTAATACGTTTCCATGAAACCTGTGCCTTATGAACTGCATTAAACAGCTTTGCTGCCTTCGAGGACTTATCAGATAACTTTATAAAGCAGGCCAGGAATGTTGTAAATGCTGCAATATCCCAGATTCTCCATCCTGTTCCAAGTACATTTCTGCTGCCAAAATATAATATAAATAAAATTCCCATCATAGATATTATTCTATATAATGGTGTAAGAGAAGAATTCCATATATTAGCATAAATAGCTGATTTCTCATACTCAGCCAGATTATCTTCGTACGCATTTTTTCTGTTAACTTCCCTGCCATAAACTCTGTAGGTTATAGCATTGGTTGCTCTGTCGAGTGTTGCATTACTAAGGATACCAGATTGTTTTTTATACGCAGAACCTGTTTTCTGGACTATTACTTTCATCTTTTCAGCAATGATATAAGATATAGGTGGAAATATCATTGCAATAAGTGCCAGCCTTACATCATATACAAGCAACATTCCTGCATATGCAGCCAGCGCTACTCCTGTATCAAATATTTCTGTTGTAAACTTTCTCATGCCTTCAGCACAATCATCTACATCAAGTATGGCCTTTGTCATAATATCGCCCATGCCTTCACCTTCAAGCTCTGTCCTGCTCTTTAATATAAGTGTTCCATATAATATTTTCTTCATTCTTCTATTAACATTATTGGCGAATCTACGAACATAAAAACGTTTTATATATCTTGATACCTGAACTACTCCAATTGAAATCACATATGCAGTAACAAGTATAAGCATATCCTTGTATACAGCATTCTTTGCCAGTATATCTATAAGACATCCTGCCATTTTTCCTTCAAACCATGGTCCAAGCAAAAGTCCAAAGTTGTATATAAGACCTGACACAGTTATTATAAGCAGCACCTTCCACTCTTCTTTAAAATATGATAGTATTCTATCAGCTTTAAATGTTTTATGTGCGGTCGCATTTTCATTATCTGAAGGATTTACTCCATTATTTCTTAATTTAAAATCCAGTCTCATCTGATGCCACAGGACATTTCCATGAGTGGATTTATCTGTTATCCCCTCATCAACAAATCCAAACTTGGAATAATATGGAACAAGACTTTCTTTACAGGTTAATACAAGCCCTTTCCGGTTCTGTTTTCTGGCATCTAATATGGCCTTCTTAATCAGCTCTTTCGCATATCCACATCTGCGATATTCAGGAAGAGTATTTACACCAAAAATCATCTGCCATGCACCATTCTCGTTATGCATTGATGCATTTTCATACATCTCATCTGTAAGATTGGCCTCATCCGTAACAAAACCATCTACTAACGCAATGAGTTTATCGTTATCAAACATAAGCCAGAAATGATTTCCATAATATTTTATTCTTTGCTCAAATTCTTCTTTAGTTGCTGCCTCTAAAACAGGAAAACACTCGGCTTCAACCGATGCAATATCGTCTAAATCAGCCATTGTTGCATATCTTATATTCACAATCGTTCCTTCTTTACTATGATTTTTTCATTATAGCTTCCTATAAGACAGATAATGCACATTATATGCGTATTTCTAATACTTTCTACTCTATCACATACTCGTACATTCTAAACTGCCTGTTTCCAACCACCTCATAAAATATGTTTTCAGTACTTACATATTTAAAGCCAGCTCTGATATATAATTTGTCGGCTAATGTGTTCTTATCTATTACATCAAGATGAATGGCTTCAATGTTTTCTAACTTAGCATATGATATGATGTTTTTTATAAGTTGAGTAGCAAGCCCCTTACCTCGGTACTCGTACCGTACTGCAAGAGCATGGATTATCCATACATTATTATCTCTTTCCTTTACTTTCCATGCTACCTTTTTATACTCTTTATTAGAATTATTGTTAACTATGGCACACGCCTTAATTATTCCTTCATCTCTTAATACGAATAACTCTTTCTGAACAATACCAGCCATTAAAAAATCTGCTGAAGGATGTACACCCTTTTTCCAGTCAGGAAAAGAAGGTTCTTCTTTGCTTTTATCTATTAAATCCCAATAGAGATTTTCTATCTCATTAAAATCCTCCAGGCATGCTAATTCGAAATTCATATATCTGTCTCCTAATTTTTATTTAACTCCAGCTCTTCCAGACATCCGGCTGGTATCCAAGTGTTGATGCTTTTCCACTAGTCTCTCAAAAGAGGCTTCAAAGTTTAAATCATCCTTATCACTTCTTTTTCTTGGACCTTTCATGTGATTTTTACTGCTTGCCCGCCTTGCCTTCTTACTTATATGTCTTTCCATTAACATAAGATCAATATTTTCATTTGTATACCATTTCCCAGACTGATGAATGGCATATGCACCCTTACTTAATGCCATGGCAGCAACACCATAATCCTGCGTAACTACTAAATCTCCTTTTTCACAAAGGCTTATTAACTTAAAATCAACCGCATCAGCTCCGGCACCCACATATACCACTTCTGAATAGTCTGATGTAAGATAATGATTAGTATCACACAAAAGCGTTACGGCAATATTATGACTCTTAGCTATTCTTTCAACTATCCCAATCACAGGGCATGCGTCAGCATCTACATATGTATGCATACTATTATCTCTTTCATTTACAATCAATTGTTATATACATTTAGGAACAGTCTCTATTTCATTCCCACAGATAACTTATACCAGCGTTTTATGTATGGATCATCAAAAAGCTCAAGGTCGTTTTCTATAAGTCTCACGAAAAGATCGGTAAGCCCGTCATACTCATTAATGTCTCCTGCAGGATACAGTTTCCAGTTTAGCTGCTCTAATGTCCAGTTACTCTTAACTGAATTGTGAAGCATAGACGTTGTCGCATAATTAGACGGATTATCCTCTCCTCCAATGGCAATAGGAATGATGTGGTCAATTGTTGGGACCAGCTCCCAGTAGGCACTGTGACATTCTTCCATCTTCCAATGGCTCTGATATGGAAATGCATCCGGCATGTAATATGATAACACCTTTAACAATCCCGGATTAACAAGCTTTTCCCCGGTATATCTGTCTATAAATCCGTCTCTTACAAACTGCTCATACTTTTCCTTATCTGTATAGCTTCTTCCCTCCGGTTTTAACTTCTTAAATGGGTATTCCTTATTTATTACATTCTTTGCTGCTTCAGTATTACCTGTAAGAATACTTTCTGCACTTTGTTTGATTATTATAATCTTATCCATAAAAACGCACCTGCTTTCCTTTATCAGTTTTATAAACAGGAATTTGGATTATAAAGGTCTTTGCAAATACACCATATCTACCAACTGTATTCCACTCTCATAGATTGGGTGGTCGTAATTATCTGTAAAAAAATGGGGTATGATGTGTGAACGAACAAAACCACACTTTTCATAAAACGGGATTGAAAGCGGACTATCTCCTGTTCCCACTTGCAGAATTGAGTATTGTTCCCTGTAATTATTAATAATAAACTCAATTAAGGCTCTTGCATAGCCTTTGCCTTGATATTCTGGAACTGTAGCAATATTCTTGATTTCAAGTATGTTATTTCCTTCATCAGTTATGACACACTCGCACTTTACACCATTGTCATCAAGTACATACATCTTGCCTTTATCAAGATAACGGTCAACCATATCTTCCTGCTCATCTGCTAATAGGAGCAAATCTAGATATTTTTTTTTATTCTCTTTAACTTCAACAATTTTCATTAATCACACCCTCAAATTTTGAGCTTCAATCTCTGCCCTTCCTTTTTTACCTAAATTTCTTACCCTTAATAAATCACATCTGGAACAGATAACCAATTCTCTTAACGATTTTATCCCGGAACAATTCCCTTATAATAATCCATCCATGTAATGTTACAAAACAGTATTCTCAAAAATAGCCCCATTTCCTATCCGTTTAGTTTATACATTATTGCTTCTGAAATATTATACCACATAAGCAAATATTTTTTTCTTTTTTGTCGTAATTTGTCAATCTTTGTCCGTCAGAATAAGTTTCTCTTAATTTCTTTCAAATAACATGTTTATAGTCTTAACTTCATCCCGATACAAAAATATCAGCCATTTGGTTTTTTAATCCAAATGACTGACACTCAATCCGGTTTATTTAATATATTTTTATAATACGCTTATAAACTTAACTACTTTTTCTATCATCTTATTCGTCAACTGAGCTGTTGGAACACAAATATTAATTCAGAATTATTACCTGCTAGAAATTCTTAATGTAACATCTCCATTTGACAAAAGCTTTATAACATCTTCTTCTGAAAGATTCATTTTACCAAGCCTTGTATATGCCCATGTATTACTGCCATAGAATACAACAATCTGATTTGTCGTTATTTAATACCATCAATAACCTAATCTCTATCAATCATTGACACTATCACCTAATTTTATTATCTTGTTGTATAATAAAACCTCTTTATCAGATATAGTCAGGTCTTTATGGTAATGGCCAAAATACCACTTTCGATACTTGCAATTATCCATTACAACATCAAAAAAATCAGTTAATGCATTCTGTTTATAATTATCATCTGAACATATTTTATTCTGTATTTTACCTGAGCAGCAATGAGTAATGATATAATCAACTTTAAACCCAACTTTTTCTAAATTATCTTATGCTTTATCATATTCTGATATATCAGGTAACTCTTGCTCCCACCATGTTAAATGTTTAATCCGGTATGGTATTCCTTCCCTGTTAAGTTCTTTTTTTCTTAAAGCAAAGTCCTTTTCCTCCGTATCCAAAATGCCGCCATCCATGTCATGACTTGCTGCACCACCCATACAGAATATCTTTAATCTTTGAATATCGAATATATTTCCTCTCATTAAATGTAGAACTGATGACCTAATAACATGTACCTGACCACTATTCCATTCTTTTACCGGGTAACTATTTAATCTGTCAAAATTTTCATGATTTCCGTCTATAAAAAGTGTTGTATAATTCTTGCTATCCAGCCAATCAAACCAATATTTTTCCCTTTTACTCTCCCATCCAACATCCCATACACCGCCGAAATCGCCACATACAATCACGTAATCGTTTTTATCCAAACTCTTTTGTTCAGGAAAATTTTCATTATTAAATTTACGAAAATCTGCGTGACAATCACCAGTTATATATATATTTCCTGCCATATAATTCTTCTACTTTCTATTAACAAATAATGTACTATTTAATTTGTTTTATCTTTTTAGCCGCCTATTATTAATGATTAACTCGAACGTATATCTTGTGCAGGCTTTAAAACCATCTGCCGGTATATCACAAGCAGTATTTAAGCATATGCAATCAAGACCATAAGTTATTAAGTTATGTAAATTCTTATCATTTGATATAATTTTTACTTTTTGTTTAATCTATCACAAAACATTTTCATTTCATCTTCACTTGTCTGAATAAAGGCATCTGCATATGCTACTGACGGTTGGTTAAACCTTACCAGACAGGTATTTCACCTGTTAGACTACTCGCCCTTTGTCTTGGCACACAACTCCAATTTTTCTTTTTTTACAAACTAGAGTATAACATAATCACATCATTTACTCATTTATTAATATTTTTGTCATATCCTGTAATCTTTTTGATTATTTGCGCAATGACACATAGAATACACATAGCCCCATATTCTTCTTTATTATTTTGCATTGTCAATTTCAATTTATCTAAAATAAGCTATTTGTCGGTTTATGCCTGTATCTCACCATCAAATATCATATTCCAGCTCATACGGATATCATACATCAGCCTTGTAAGTGCAATACTATCTTCTGGTGTATAAATAGCACTGGCACTATTTCCTGATGCTATGCATCTGCCTGCTTCACGAATCTCATATTCAAATCCATTTATATCAACCGGGTACTCGATTGTTTCAGGTTCTTTACCATCTACCTCAAGTATCAGGGTCTTTGCATGTTGGAAATCCGGCAAAAATATACTTCCCTTTGTTCCCTCAATTCTGGCATTACGTTTTAATTCCTGTCCTATTGTCTGGACTGATTCTGCAATACATCCATCATTATATGTCAGTTTGAGACAACTGTAATCATCTGTTCTATTCTCATTAATATGTACTTTTGTGGTTTCTACATTCTGCGGATCACACCCTGTAACAATACGCAAAAATCCCAGATTGTAAATTCCTATATCCAACAGAGCACCTCCACCAAGTGCAGAGTTAAATTTACGCTCTTTTCTGGCACCCGTTGCAACAAATCCATACTGACAGGAAATATGTTTAATTTCACCTATTGTTCCCTGAAGAAGGATATTACGCAGACGATTATACAATGGCAGAAACCATATCCATAATCCCTCCATAATAAAAAGATGCTTATCCTTTGCCAGCCTGTACAGCTCCTGTGCCTGTTTCTCATTTATTGTAAATGGCTTTTCACAAAGTACATGCTTACCATGCTCAAGACAAAGTCTGCAATTCTCATAATGCAGACTATTCGGTGTTGCCACATAAACAGCCTCAACATCAGGATCGTTTACCAATGCTTCATAAGAATCATAATATCGTGGAATGTCATGCTCCCTGGCAAAAGCTTTTGCACTATCTATGTGCCGTGAGCCTACTGCTGCAAGCTGTTCATTTTCATTACTCATCTGATTTATAGTTGATGCAAATTTTTTTGCAATATTACCTGTAGCCATAATTCCCCACTTCATATCATTTTCCTCCTAATAACATAATTGCATTTCACATTCATATCTTGTTAATAATTATACACTATTTTACTACATACACCAACACAAAATAGCAAGTCAAATTTCATATTATTTACTGTCACAACTATCATGCAAAAAATTGATATACAGTTCTTGACTTGAATATTTTGTATGCTGGCAATATACAACTTGGAAATTCTGGATTATTACATGAATTAGGATAGAATTGAGTTTCAAAACATACACCGCTTCGCTTATTATATATAGCACCATCTTTTCCTATTTGACCATTTAAATAATTTCCTGTATAAACCTGTAATCCACATAAATCAGAATAAACATCCATCCTGATTCCACTATCTGCCCCATACAGTTTTGCAACTTTTCTCGTCTTTCTGTCATTTGGAAATATATAATTATGATCATAACCACCTGCAATTTTTATCTGTGAATTATCTGCATCTATATCTTTTCCTATCTGCTTACTTTTACGAAAATCAAATGGTGTATCACTAATATCTATAATTTCTCCTGTCGGAATCATATCATTACCAAGCTCAAGCATCTGTCCCGAATATATTTCCATATAGTGTTTAAGGATTGTACCAGAATTATGCCCATCTAAATTAAAATAACTATGATTTGTTGGATTTACAACCGTAGTCATATCACTAAGCATTTCATAATCAATTATAAATTCATTTTTATCTGTGAGTGTATATCTGATTTTCTGCTCTAAATTCCCCGGAAATCCTTGCTCCATATTAGGACTATATCGTTCCATTTCCACAAACTCACATGCATCAGTCTTTCCATTTCTTACACTGTAAAGTTTATGATGTGATCTATTAAACCCACTGTGAAGATTATTTTGATTATCATTTTTATCCAACAGATACTTTATATCTTCTATTGTTACTTCTGCCCCTGCAATACGGTTAGCATTTCTGCCTATATATGCACCAAAACCTGTATTCTGTTCATAATAATCCATCAGATTATCATAACCAAGTACAACATCCCGTTTTCTTCCATACTTATCAAGTACATAAATGGATAATACTAATGCTCCAAAATCAGATAATTCCACACTCATACCTTTATTGTTTACCAAGATATATCTATGTGCTTTTTTTCCTTCTTTCGTCACACCAAAAACTGTATTCCACATTTCAATTCACCTGTCCTTAAACGAAATATATTGTAAAACTATAATACTACTAATTCTTTATAGTACAGACAAAAACCGTTTAAATGCAGCAAATCCCTTTTCTGTGCGCTTATATACACCTGCACATTCCAGAACTTGCACAAAACAATCTGCAATTTCCTTTTGAATAATACTCTCTATATTTTCTGTTGTAATATCATAAGAATCCCGCCATTCATCTACCCAGTCAGCATGAATTCTTATCTCCTCTATATCATGAATATTTTCTCCTTTAATAATAGCTTTCGCAAGCATATCCATTTCTTTTTTCAGCCGGGAAGGAAGTACTGCAAGCCCCATCACTTCTATCAATCCAATATTTTCTTTTTTA
>ERZ1034691.945-NODE-945-length-20301-cov-19.414798_pt1 | contig 20301 bp, 18 predicted proteins | sample MGYA00520638_ERZ1034691 | MGnify/ENA primary metagenome ERZ1034691 (study PRJEB33766, sample SAMN09781763) | gut metagenome | biome: gut microbiome | host: Homo sapiens | place: Madagascar | study: EMG produced TPA metagenomics assembly of the PRJNA485056 data...
GCAGCCCCGCACCCGCCCCGGCACCGGCCAAGTGGTTCTGCCCCAACTGCGGCAGCGAAAACGGCGGCAAGTTCTGCAGCAACTGCGGAACGCCCAGGCCCTAGCCCCTCTATCTGGTAATTGGCGGGGGATCCGCCACCCCCGCATTTACTTCTATGGGTTTCGTTCGATAAAGGAGGACACCATGAAGACAACGTTCAAAAAATCCGTACTCGCATTTCTGACATGCGTCCTTGCGCTCGCCTTTGCCCTGACGGGCTGCAGCGGCGGCGGCAAAGACCCCAAGGCCAACTTCGTCGGCAGCTGGGAACTCTCGGGTGGAACCCTGGAAGGCGAAGAACTGACCGATGAGTACATGAAGATGCTCGAGGATTGGGGTGTACACTGCGTCCTGATTCTCGATGAGGACGGTACAGGTGCCCTCGACCTGTTCCTTGAAGTCGTCGACCTTAAATGGGAGGCAAAGGACGCCACCACCGTAACCATCACCGCCGAAGACGAGTCGCATGACATGAAGCTCAAGGACGGCAAACTCATCCTCGAAGAAGATGACGGCAATCTTGTCTTTACCAAGTCCGACAAGGACCTGTCCGGTACGGTGAAGAAGGATCGCGAGGCGGCCGAGAAGGAAGAGGAGATCGATGAGGTCGTCGAAGAAGACGACGTCCAGAAGATTGAAATCTCCCCCGCCGTTACCGTCGCCGATGACGACCTGTGCACCATCACCATCACCGAAAAGTTCAAGGACGACTGGGGCGACATCGGCTTTGTCGTCAACATCACCAACAAGAGCGACAAGGACCTGACCTTCTACGCCCCCAGCGGCAAAACCAACGTCAACGGCACCATGAAGGAACCCTGGTTCTCTGCTCACCTGATGCCCGGCACCAACGCCACCGAGGAATTCACCTTCTCGAAGGGCACGCTCGATAGCCTTGACGACCTAGTCAACACGACCATCGGCATCGACGCCTACCTGACCGATTCCTACGAGGACGTCGCCTCCTACACCGCGACCATCGCGTAACGGCAGACACCGATAGCCGCGGATTGGCGGACACATCCGCGCACATGTCAGGCGGGGCCGCAAGAAATGATCCTGCGGCCCCGCCGTCTTGCGCCAACAGCACCGCCCACACAAGCAGACCGCACGCCGTTTTTAGATGCGAAACGGCGGGCGGTCTATCTTTACGGCGCCGGAACACGGGCGAGCGCGTCGATTACGGGCGCTCCATGTTAGGAACGATGCTGCCCTCAGTCACCGCATGCACGGCCAGGCGCATGATGTTGTCGTAGCCAGTCTTATTGAGAATCTCCGAGATGCGGCGCTTGATGGTGCCCTCGCTCATAAATAACTCGGCCGCAATCTCACGGCGGCTCTTGCCCTCGCAGGCAAGACGCAGAATTGAAAGCTCGACATCGTCAAGCGCCGCCGTGCCCGAGAAGATGCTTTCGGGCGGCTTGGGAAATGTACAGTAGCCCGCCAGGGTGGAGCGCACCACAGCGAAGAGCTCATCAATGCCGACGTTTTTGTACACAAAGCTATCGACACCCGCCTCGCGCGCCTGATCGACAAAGGTGATCTCGGGCATGCCCGTCATGATAATGATGCGACACTCGGGCATCGCCTCCTTGATGCGCGCCGCCGCCACGATGCCGTTGGAATCGTGCTCGGTGCATACGTCCATCAGTATCATGTCCGGGCGCTCCCTAAGCACAACGTCGAGTGCTTCGGAAGCGTCGGCGATCGCGGCGACAACGGTCATATCAGGCTGGTCGCCAACGGAGCGCGCCAGGCTCTCGCGCAGGATGGCCTGGTCTTCGACTATAAGGACGCGGATCATGAGCTTCTCCTTTGGGACGTGTCGTTGGCGTTAAGCGGAATGGATACCGCAAGCGTAAAGGGCGGGGCGGCGTGGACCTCTAGGCTGCCACCCAGATCTTGCGCGACATGCCTCATACCCGGGATACCCGTTCCCTCGCGATACGATACGGGGGCCGGGGACCCGTCATTTGAAATCGTCATGCGCGCGACGGCGCCAGCATCCGTCCTCTCCTGCCACAGACGCACGTGGACCCGATGCGCCTGCGCATGCTTGGTGGCATTGGTCGAGGCCTCGCGGATAATCTGCAAAAATGCGACGGCGACACGCGCGTCCTCCGGCAGCACACCCTCAACATCGATCTGCACACTCACCAGGCCAAAGGCGTGGACGATATCGCCCAGCTGTTCCACCGGCTCACTGGCGCCGCCACTGCGCAGGTCGACGGCGATTGAACGCAGCAGCGGATCGATCTGCCCGAGCGACTCGTCGTCCAGGCGCCCCTCTTCCAAATAGCGATGGAGGATAGACAGACGCTGTCCAATCACGTCGTGCACGCGGGCGCGCATGCGCAGATAGGCCGCATTATCGGCAACCTTTTTGACCTCTTCGATCTGCGCCTGGAGCTCTTTGCCCGCAAGTTCAAGCAGGTGGTTTGCTTGTGCCAGACGGTCATGAGCATGCGCATACTCCGTCACATCAAGACCGATAATGCGCTCGAACGAACGGCCCGAAACTATAACGTCGTCATGCACAAATAAGCGAATCTCAAAGGGAGAAACCTCGATCACCGCGCGCGCCTCACCAAAGCGGTCCAGGTTAATCCGCACGCGGTTCTTGCTGCTTTCGGGCATTTGCATGCTAAGTTTGCGTAGGTCGTTCCATGTGCTGCCCATGTCGCGTAGATCGGTGGGCATATGAAGCTCCACCAGGTTTTTGCGCATGCAGCGGTTCATGAGCAGTGGACGGCCCCTCGGGTCTAGATACAGGATGCCCACGGGAATCACGTTGATGGTTTCGATGGTCGAGAACGCGGTAATGTCCTCCTGACGGTTGCGGACATCCATCAAAAGCGCCGAGACGGAGCGAAACAGGAAGAACGCTCCCTCTGCGATGAGGACAACGGTCCACGCCGAGCCCATAACAACAACCATTGGCGGCGTTACGGCGGCAACGAGCAGCAGCTCAGTCAGCATGACGGGACGACGATAGCGCACCATAAGCACCACGCCATAGGCAAAAATCGCGGCATTGAGCCACAGCGCTCCGCCCATTGCCCTGGCGCAAACGCCAAGCGGCGCCACCAGATACGAGCCAGACGATGCGAACAGGATAAGCGCCGAAACCATCAGGTGAACCACGAGGCTCGCCTCGTAGGCGCAAATCACCTTACGGTTATAGGACAAGCGACGCGATACGATGAGCGGAACGTGAATTGTCTGCAGGCAAGCAGCCAAGGCAAAGACAATATCGAGCGCAACGATTTGGGGGAGAATGAGCGGGATCTGCATCGTCACTCACCCGCCCGCGGCATCAACACGATCATGCGCAGCTGGCCGGGCTCGCCCTCAAGGCGATATGCCACGTTGCGCCCTTGCAAAGCGCTTTCGAGCTCTTGCGCAGCGGGTGTCTGCGAAAGATCTTCCTCGTCGTTGGAGAAAAGCGTGGCGCGCAACTCGACGCTGCACCGATCGTGGTCACTCAAGTGATACATAAGCGCCGGATGATCGGTGGCGTAGGCAAAAAACGCAAAGTCATACACGCAGTCGTACAGCGCGCTTACCGCACTGGCGTGCATCGGGCGCCGTATGGCAATAATCGAGGCGCAATCGACATCGACGGTGCGCAGGTCGCTTGCCAGCTCGTTGGCGATCAGTTGGATACGGTCGCGATCAAAACCACTCTCCCCGTGCTGCGCCAATGTGAGCGACCCTTTGCGCTTGCAATAGGCGACAAGCATCTTGGCGCACTGCAGCATGCGGTAACGCTCGTGCGAAGATGCCTCATCGGTCAACGGCGGCAGCATGCTCAACAGACCGTACATCTCATCGAGTGCACGGGCAAGCGCCTGGTCCACGTCTTGGACCAGCAAAGTCTCTGCCTCTTGATCTGCCAAATGCGTCTTAAGGTCGTAGTCGGCGGCAAGCAGCTCGTTTTGGCGCTGCAGTTCCATGCGCCGATGCGCCAGTTCGCGATTGAGCTCGTTGAGTTCCGATACATCTTGGGCCAGCAGGGCCGATCCTCCCAGCAGCGGAAAGGCACGATACATCACGTCAGGATCAGATGCCACAGCAAAAGCGTGAACATGACCGTGCTCCTGGGCACGCAACTCCTCGCGCACGCCCTCTGGAATCGGCTTTGACACCGGCGTGGCATAGACTTCCTGCAAGTCGCGCGTCATAACCTTTAGGTCGAGCGGCAGGGTATCGAAAATACCGGCGATATCATGGTATGACGGAATGACGCCGCAATCGAGGCAGATTTCCATCGCCACCACGCACAGGACGCAATAGACGAGCGAAAAGTTGAGCCTCCATGCCCAGGGCACGCGCAGAGCATATGAGATGGCAAAGAATGCGCCGCCCAACAGCACGAGCGCCGCCGTGCCCGAGAAACGCTGAATGCGAAAAGACGAGGACCGTCCTACCAGGATAAAAAAGGCCACGAAGTTAAAGGCCGTCCACACCAGAACGGCACCGTAGCCCCAACCGTATGTGTAATCGTTGCTCCAGGTTTCACTCGATCGATCGAAGTGGAAGACCTGCTGATGAACATCGTTAGTGAGCACAAAGCCGATAAGCAGGACAGCCATGACCCACAAAACGGTGCGGTACCGACGCCCCATACGATGCTGCTCCAAACCCGCGAGACGCAGACCGCACAGCTGGTAGATCAGCGGAATGAGCGTCATGGGCACGTAGTACAGGTACCACAGCACGGTGGCATAGAACGGCGCGAACGACTTGTACTTGAGAATGACTTCGATCATCCACAGGGCGCAGATGGTGGCGACGGCAACAAGGCGGCGGCGCAGCACATAGTCCAAACAGCGCAGATAGACCGATACGCCCCAGATCGAAAATATAATTGCGGCGACAAGAAGCGGGAGAGAGCTCGAGTGGACGAGCGCATCCACGACCTCTTCGGACACCTCGCTATAGGCGGGCACGGCGTTAGAAAGTTTGGGGTCGAAGGCGAACAGCGCCGGCAAGACTGCCAAAAACATGAGGAACAGCGCGGTGATGGCGCCGGCGATAGCAAAGACGCGGTGACGGTATACCCGATGTGTTATGCCAACAAGGAATCGCGGCATGGCGAAGAGCCTGCCGCCCCTGGGATCCGCAACCGGCGCGGTCCGGGCGGCCGCGTGGCCGATATGTCGCTCGCGGGTACCCATAGTGCTTTTAGTGTACCGACAGATGGGTCGAAAAAGCGGGCCGCATGTCCCAAAATCCGCAGACGGCAAGGCGCCCGGCGAACACATACTCGCCGGGCGCCTTGGTCAGGAGACTCTGAAGTCGAGTGCCTCAGCTTCCTTAGGACAGGTCCTCACCATTCGTTTCAATGACATGCTTGTACCAGTCAAAGCTCTTCTTTTTGGAACGCTTGAGGGTGCCGTTGCCCGCATCATCGCGGTCGACATAGATAAAGCCGTAGCGCTTGGACATCTCGCCCGTGCCGGCAGACACCAGGTCAATCGGGCCCCAGGTGGTGTAGCCCAGCAGGTCAACGCCGTCCTCGGTCACCGCGTCGCGCATCGCGGCGATATGCTGGCGCAGGTAGTCGATACGGTAGTCGTCGTTGATAGAGCCATCCTCCTCGACAACATCCTTGGCGCCCAGACCGTTCTCGACCACAAACAGCGGCTTCTGATAACGGTCGTACAGGTCGTTGAGCGTAATACGGAAGCCCAGCGGATCGATGGTCCAGCCCCACTGGCTCTCCTGCAGGTAGGGGTTCTTGGCGCCGGCGAAGGCGTTGCCCTGGGTACGCTCGGCATCGGGGTTATCGGCACCGGCGGAGCAACGGGTGCTGTAGTAGCTAAAGCTGATGAAGTCGACGGTGTTGGCGGCCAGGATCTCGCGGTCCTCGTCCGTCATGCCCACATCGATGCCCAGGCGCTCGAGCTTCTTGACGGCATAGGCCGGATAGTAGCCGCGGCTCTGGACGTCGACGAAGAAGTAATTGTCCTGGTTGTCGAGCTGCGCCTGGCGCACGTCGCCCGGGCGGCAGCTGTAGGGGTAATAGCTACCTGCGGCGAGCATGCAGCCGATTTTGACCTCAGAGTCGATCTCGTGAGCGATCTTGGTTGCCCAAGCGCTGGCGACGAGCTCGTTGTGGGCGGCTAGGTACTCGACGGCCTCCTTGTTCTCGCCCTCCTCAAAGACCAGACCGGCACCCATAAACGGCAGGTGCAGGATCATATTGATTTCGTTGAAGGTGAGCCAGTACTTCACCAGGCCCTTGTAGCGGGTAAAGATCGTGGTCGCAAGGTTCTTGTAGAAGTCGATGAGTTTGCGGTTGCGCCAGCCGCCGTACTCCTTGATGAGATAAATCGGGCAGTCGAAGTGCGTGATAGTCACGAGCGGCTCGATGCCGTGCGCCTGGCACTCGCGGAAAACGTCCTCGTAGAAGGCCAGGCCAGCCTCGTTGGGCTCGGTCTCGTCGCCGTTGGGGAAGATGCGGGTCCACGCCAGGCTCATCCGGAAGGTCTTAAAGCCCATCTCGGCAAAGAGAGCAATGTCCTCTTTGTAGTGGTGATAGAAATCGATGCCGGTCTGCGCAGGATAGTAATAGCCGTCCTCGAAGTCGAGCATCTTGCGCTGGCCGGAGACCACCGCGTAGCGCTCGGGGCCGTGCGGAGCCACGTCCACGTTGGCCAAGCCGCGGCCGTCCACGTTGTAGGCGCCCTCGCACTGGTTAGCAGCCGTCGCGCCGCCCCACAGGAAGTCATTACGGAAAGCCATGCATCGATCCTTTCATACGCTGCTTGTCGTGGCTTTAGTATCCCCGCAAATAGGGCCTCGCCCAACGACAGCGGCGCAGGTCGATACTTCTTTTCGTACGCAGACGTCCGGCAGCCGCCCCGTCTGACACTTTTTGATACCCGCCTGCCCAACCACCACAAAGGGGACAGGCACCTTTATGGTGGTTTGGGGCGGTTTGTCTCGATCTGTAACAGTTAGGCCGTCAAAATCGGGCTTGGTGTTACAGATCGAGATTTTCGGGCAGCCCTCTGCAGTTTGTCTAAATCTGTAACAGGTAGAAACGATTTAGCCCGCTAGACGTTACAGATTGAGATAAAAGACCCTAGTCCACGGTGATGTCGAGATTCTTGCCGATGAGGCCCACGTAGCCGCCTTCGGCTGCCTTGGGGCTGTCAGCATGGCAAAGGACCCACTTGTCGGCCTTCCAGTAGCAGTAACTGTCGCCGGCCGCAGGCATGTCTGCCGCAGCCTCGGGACGCGGCCCGTTGGTGCCCGCCGGCAGCGCCACCATCACCTGGAAGCCGCCGTCGTCGACCATGCAGGGCGTATAGTGGAGCGTGGTGTTGAAAACCTCGACGACCTTGCCCGCCGGCACGCGGAACGCCTTGACCTGAGCGGTGTCGAGCTTCCCGCCCTCGATCTCCCAACGATGCGCCACGAGCAGGATAAAGTCGCGCGCGCCCAGGTTGAACTCACTTGCGCGGTGATACTCCAGGCAGTTGAGACGCGTGTTGTGGCCGTTGCACCAGCCGAGCTGGAAGGGACGGCCACCAAACATGAGAAAGCCCAGCTTATCGCCGTTCTTGACGCCCTCGAGCTCCGGCGCGCTCGCTACGTACTTGCTGCCCTCGGGGATGGGCGTGGAGGCAAGCGCCTCGAGCACGGGCGACGTAAGCTCGGACGGAACGTTATCCCAAACGTTGCCATAGGACTTGAACTCGGGATCGTTGACAGAGTAGATGTGCATGTTCACTCCTGTTTGTAAATGTGACTATACGAACATTCTAGAACAAACATGAGCGATTTTGAACGCTCGTCCCGACCACTCAACAAAAAGGCGCCCCCGCATAAGCGAAAGCGCCCAATGCGCGCGTTTTGGGCGATAAAGCCCTTATGCCTGCTGATAGTGCAGATGCTTCTCGTCGATATCGATCAAGTCGCGGTCGAGATAGCGGCGCGCAAGCCAGTTTGCCATGGGGAGGTTCTGATCCAGGTAGTTGCCGCACTCCTCGGGAGCAGCACCGGGGACATCACCCTCAAAGTCGGCAACGAACTCGAACAGCTCGCGCACGAGCGGCAAGATCTCCTCGCTCGTCAGCTCACCAAAGACAACGAGGTAAAAGCCGGTACGGCAGCCCATGGGGCCAAAGTAGACAATGCGACTCGACCACTCGGCATGATTGCGCAAGAAGGTGGCTCCCAGGTGTTCGATGGTGTGGCACTCGGCCGTGTTCATGACCGGCTCCTTGTTGGGCGTGGTCAGGCGCAGGTCAAAGGTGGTGACGGCGGCGCCGGTCGCCGGATCGCGGTCGATGCGGCTCACATACACGCCGGGTTCAAGCAGCAGATGGTCAACGGAAAAACTCGCGATGCGCTCCATGGCAGATCCTCTCGGTAGTCAATTTGGGACGGGCTCTTTTAGCTGGTTCGAATGGTCGCACCAATCATACCAGCCAAAAAAGTCCCGTCCCAAAAAGACAACTTAGCCCAGGACGCGGGCCATACGCGCCTTGAACTCGGACAGGAAGCGCGGGGCGTCGACGGTCAGCGCCACGAGTGCGCTTTTGTCCGGATTGGCCAGTCGGTGCTCGTCGCAGATAGTGCGGCCGCGATACTCGCCGAGCAGGTCGACGCGCAAGTTGCAACCAAGTGCGCCCACGAGCGTGGGATCAATCGCCACGGCAACGGCAAGCGGATCGTGCAGCGCGCAGCCGCCCAGGTAAGGGGCGTTCATCTCGTACGAGCCAATGTAGTGCTCGACCATACTCGCAAATGCGCAGCCCGCCATAGTGCCCGAGCCCGTCCAGCCGGCAACGTCGCGGCGCGTAAGCACCACGCGATGCGTCACATCCAGCCCCACCATAGTGAGCTTGCGGCCCGAACGCAGCACGGCATCGGCCGCCTCGGGATCACTTGCCATATTGGCCTCGGCGCCCGCGCTCACGTTTCCGGGCACGGTAAGCGCACCGCCCATCACGACCACGCGACCGATAGACATCATCGCCGCCGCATCGCGCTCCAAGGCAAGCGCCAGATTGGTGAGCGGGCCGGTCGCAACGTAGACCAGATCGGGACCATAGGTACGCGCGGCATCAATCAGGTAATCGACCGCCGCATTGCCATCGGCCGACGTCGCGCCCACCGGCTCGTACGGTGAGGCGGGCACGCTTGCGCCGCCAATGCCGTTCTTGCCGTGGATAAGCGTGGTGGACGCCGGCGGCGTGTAGGGTTCGGTCGCCTTCATGGGACGATCGGCGCCCAGGTATACCGGAACCTCGGGGCGACCCAACAGGTCGAGCACCGCCAAGCAGTTGTGCGCCGACTGCTCGACGCGCACGTTGCCAAAGCACGTGGTGATGCCGACGAGCTCCACCTCGGGACTCGCGATGGCATAGGCGAGCGCCATCGCATCATCCACACCCATATCCAGATCAAGGATCAGCTTCTTGGTTGCCATTGTTCTACTCCGCTTCTCCGTCTTGTACTAAATCGCCTAAACCAAACGCGCGCTCAACTTCGGCACGCGTGGGAATCGACTGCTGTGCGCCCAAGCGCGACACCGTCACCGCCGAGGCGCGTGCGCCCGCCGCCATGCACTCAAAGAGCGGCAGGCCCTCCAGACGAGCTGCAGCAAGCGCACCAATAAATGTATCGCCCGCGGCCGTCGTATCGACCACCGCGCTCGAAAGCGCCGACATGCGCAGCGGCTCGCCGTCATCGCCAAGCGTAACCGACCCGGCGCCGCCCAACGTGATGACCGCAGCCCCGACACCCTTGGCGAGCAGGGCATTGAGCGCCACGACGCAGCCTGCATCATCCGCAGGCAAGATGCCCGTCAGCACCTGGCACTCAGTCTCGTTGGGACAGACCAGGTCGACCGCAGGCCAGACCTCCGCAGGCAACTCGCAGGCCGGCGCCGGATTAAAGACCGTATAGAACCCCAGCTCGTGAGCGCAAACAAGTGCCTCGGCCGTCGCCGCCAGGTCACATTCGCCTTGGGCGATAAAGACGCTTCCGGCAGCCGGAGCAATCTCGCCGGTGTCGCCGTCGAGTTCATCGGCCATCAGGCACCTCAGCGCGCGGACGATGTCCTCGCCCGCAAGCGCGTGGTTGGCACCCGGCGATAGCACGATGCGGTTGTCACCCTCGCAGCGAATGATGGTCGCCGTTCCCGTCTCCACATCATCGCGACGCGCTACAAAGTCACAGTCCACGCCGGCGTCTTGGAGCCCCGCCACGAGCGACGCGCCAAACGCGTCGCGGCCGACCGCGCCGATCATGCACGTGCGCGCGCCCATGCGCGCAGCGGCTACGGCCTGGTTGGCGCCCTTGCCGCCGGCGTTGGTGATAAATCCGCTGCCGCCGACGGTCTCGCCCGCACGCGGCATGCGCTCGCACGCCACCGAAAGGTCCATGTTCATGCTGCCAAACACCGCAACGATGCCGCGATTCGTCATGGAAACCTCCTCGTCCGCGGACTCTGCACCCGCTGTCGGCCGTCAATCGTGCGCTCTCGCACCTTTATAACTTTAGTTCACTTTGATGTGGACGCGCGCTTGAGCTTACGCCAGCAGCAAGCATTCACAGGAGTAGGCGGCTACAATGAAGGTGTGCTGATTATTCTCGTCATTGGATGATATTTTATGGAACAATTCCCGCGATCGAGCTCGCGCAGCTCACGCCATGCGAGCGATCAACAAGCGCCGCGCGAACGTTCGTGCGCTAACCGCCAAGCCACCGAGCCGCGCCGCGCCGCAGGCTCTCATCGGTCGCCCGCCAACAAGGGTGCCCACACCAACAGCGCCGCAAAAGAACAGGCGCCTGCGCGTCCCAAATCTCGCTACATCCCCGCCCTCGACGGCCTACGCACGCTCGCCGTTGTCGCGGTGGTGCTCTATCACCTCAACCTCACGTGGGCGCAGGGCGGCCTGCTCGGCGTCACGATTTTCTTTGTGCTCTCGGGATACTTGATCACGCGCCTGCTCATCAACGAAATCGCAAAGACCGGCCGTATCGATCTCAAGAGCTTCTGGATTCGCCGCATCCGTCGCCTGTTCCCCGCCGTGGTAACCGTCGTGGTGGTGACCTGCGCGCTGTGCACTGTCTTTAACCACGTGATGCTCACCAAGATGCGCCCCGACATCCTGCCATCGCTGCTGTTCTTCAATAACTGGTGGCAAATTCTGCACAACGTTTCGTACTTTAACGCCTTGGGCGATCCCTCGCCGCTCACGCATTTTTGGTCACTTGCCATCGAGGAACAGTTCTATCTTATTTGGCCACCGCTGCTGCTCGCCATGGTGTCAATGCACACGAGCAAGCCCAACACGCGCCGCGTGGTCCTGGGCCTCGCCGCCGTCTCCGCCGTCGCCATGATGGTGCTCTACAACCCCGCCACCGACCCCAGCCGCGTGTACTACGGCACCGACACCCGCGTGTTTTCGCTGCTGCTGGGCGCCTGGATGGCCTTTATCCCCGACCGCGACCTAGCGCCCGCGCGCCTTGTCCGCCATCTGGGGCTCGACCGACTGGCCGGCGCCGGCAAACATGACAAGTCAAAGAGCAACACCGCCGAGGCCGCCACGACAAAGCCAAGTGAGCTCGCACGCTTTTGGTCATCCCCCGCATCTATCGATTTGCTGGGCGTCGTTGGCCTGGTCGGACTCGCCGCCATGGTCGCGCTCACCAACGGCTATACCGCGTTTCAGTATCGCGGAGGCACGCTGCTGTGCTCCATCCTCACACTGATGGTTATCGCGGCATGTGTGCAGCCCCAGGGTATGGTTGCACGGGCCTTGGCCGCCGAGCCGCTCGTATGGATCGGCAAGCGCTCCTACAGCATCTACCTGTGGCATTATCCGCTGTTGCTCCTCATGAACCCGGTCGCCAACATTAACGACACGCCCTGGTGGCACTATATTTTGCAGGTGCTGCTAGTGGTTGCCGCCGCCGAGTGCTCCTATCGCTTTATCGAGACGCCGTTTAGGAAGGGCGCTTTTGGGCGCACCGTTTCCGAGCTCCGCGACGGCACCGCCACGCCCGCCGGCTGGGTGCGCGCGCATATCCCCACCTGTGCCGCTTGCGCCGTCGTGCTTGTTGTGGCGCTGGGCGGCCTGGTCTTTGTGCCCGACACATCCGCGCTGAGCGGAGAGGGCGCCGAAATCCTAAACAAGCAAGCCAAGAATGCAAAGCCTCAAGATCAGCAGGCGGCCGATGATACCGACAAAGATGACGACGGCTTCCCCGACGGAGCCTACGACCTGCTAATGATTGGCGACTCCGTATCCCTGCGTGCCGTCGACGCCTTTGACGGCGTGTTCCCGCACAGCCATATCGATGCCGAAAAAGGCCGCCAGTTCGACGTCGGCCGCGAAACATTTGAGGGCTATATCCAGCAAAATCTTGCAGGCAGGATTGTGGTCTTTGCGCTAGGCACCAACGGCCTGGTAACCGATGATCAGATTGATGCGATCATGGCCGACGCCGGCAGCAAACGCATCGTGGTATTTGTGAACACGCGCAGCCCGCAGCCATGGGTGGGGCCCACCAACCAAGCCATCGCCAACGCCGCCACGCGCTATAAAAACGTGCGTGTTATCGACTGGTACGGATACAGCGCAAATCGCAACGACCTGTTCGACGGCGACGGCACGCATCTTTCGACCGCCGGTGTGACCGAGTATCTTAAGCTCATCCACGATGCCGTCAAGAAGGACCTACCCGTGCACCCCGAGGACCACGTTAACGATCCGCAGCCGGCGGCTGTCAAATCCGCTGCCAACGCACTCGTCAACGCCCTCGCCTACAAACCGCACAAGCTAGGCACCGACAACAAGTAGCGCACCGTCAAATCCGCTTGCACCCGCAGCATGCACCCCAAGATTGCTCTTTTGAGACGGGCCCAAGAGGCTGTGGGCAAAATATGCCAAATATGAGTACTGACACCATTTTAGTAACAGGCAAAATGGCCCAAAATAGCGTCCTCTCGGTCGCTACGCCCCTTTGGACCGGCCGCAATAGAGGGTTTTGGGCTTGACAGAATTAACGTTAATGAACGGATTCATTAATTATGTTTATTATCTTCTTCGTCTTAATTGTCACCTGTTTAGCAACAGTACTCATATTTGGCATTTTTTGCCCACACGTATATATCCAACCCCCTATATCGGGCAAAAAACAGGCCGCAGCCCACGGCGGCGGCCTGCCTAGAGTTCGAAAGGGGCGCTACGCGCTGTAACCCATCGCCTGCAGGACAAACATGACGGCCGTCAGTACCGTAATCACACCGATAGTCGCCCAAGTGAGCACGTTCCACACGCGGCCGTTGCGGTTAACGCCCATAATATGTCGGTCGGCGGCAATAACCACCTGGAACACCAAGACCACGGGCAGCAGCACGCCGTTGATGACCTGCGAGGTCATCATAATCTGGAACAGGTCGACACCGGGCATGAGCACCAGCACGGCAGAAATGCCAATGATGGCCGTAATGATGCCGCGATAGACCGGAGCCTCGTCCCAGCTGCGGTCGGCACCGCGCTCCCAGCCAAATGCCTCGCAGATAGCGCTCGACGTAACGCCCGGCAGCACGCAAGCGGCCAAAAAGCTCGCCGCGACCAGACCCGAGGCAAACAGCACTGTGGACCACTGGCCCGCGATGGGTTCCAGCGCGCGAGCCGCATCGGCAGCGTCGCTAATCTGGACGCCCGCCGGAAACAGCACCGTACCGGTCGTGATGATGATAAAACCGGCAATGATGTCGGCGGCAATCGAGCCGCTCACGGTATCGATGCGCTGCAGCACGATATCGTCCTCGCCCGCATTCTTATCGACCACGTTGTTCTGTGCCAAGAAAATCATCCAGGGCGCGATGGTGGTACCGATTGTTGCGACCACAAGCGACACGTAGCTGGGGTCGTTTTGAATATTGGGGACGACCAAGTCGACCGCAACCTCGCCCCAGTTGGGGCCGGCCATAAAGGCGGCAACGATATAGGTCACGAATACGCAGCTCACCAGCAGCAAAATCTTCTCGATGCGCTGGAAACTGCCCGACATGGTAAGCATCCAAACCAGCAGCGCCACAAGCGGCACCGAAATGCTCGCCGGCACGCCAAAGAGGGCAAGGCCGCTCGCGATACCCGCAAACTCCGAAATAGTCACGGCCGTGTTGGCGATCAGCAGCGCTGCCATGGCCAACACGCTTTTGCGCACGCCAAAGCGCTCGCGGATGAGTGAGGCCAGACCCTTGCCCGTCACGCAGCCGCAACGCGCCGCGGTCTCCTGCGTCACGATAAGCAGCACGGTCATGACGGGAAGCATCCAGAGCATCTTGTACCCGTAGCTGGCGCCTGCACTGGAATACGTGGCGATGCCACCGGCATCGTTACCCGAAAGTGCCGCCAGCAGCCCGGGCCCCATAGCGCCAAAGATGGCCGCGATGGTCAGCTTTTGCTTGGCGCTATGCTTTTGCTTGGTGTTTTGCACGCGACCACCTAACCCATGACCGACATGGCGAGCAACACCGCAGCGATGCAGTACGCCACGCACGAAATCATGACGGCAATGACGTTCATGGCGGTACCCGACGTATTGAGGTCATGCTCGTCACGCCAGAACAGCACCATCAGGTAAATCACGGCACTCATGTTGCCAATCAGGCAAACGATGGCCGCGATATTAAAGCAGCCGGTAAAGAGTTGTTCCTCAAACATGGGCGCGTCGGGAAACGCAGCGGTGCGCACCAACTGGGCGCACAGGTAGGTCACGAGCGACAGAATCAGGCCCATGCCCGTGCTCTGGAAGAAGAAACCCAGATATGGCTTAGGCTCATCGTCGTGCCCGTCGTATTCGAGGAAGTAATTCTTGACGAACGACACCATGCGCGAGGCAGCCAGCAGCACGAGCGGCATGGCGCACATGGGGAACACTACCAGGTGCGCGGAGCCCAGCGCCGTTCCCAGCACCGTTGCCATGATGCACGAGGCTATGCCCCACACGACAACCCAGTACTGGCGATGCACAAACCAGCTGAGCACATTCGTCGAGTCGTCGGACGCGCTATCGCCCGAGCCGACGCCGGCGATCTGCAGGTCTTCCTGATGCTCCTCGGCGATAACGTCCATGGCGTCGTCGAAGGTCACGATGCCCAGGATATGACGGTTCTCGTCGCAGACGGGGATGGCAACCAAGTCGTACTTGGTCATCTCGTCCGTCACGTCTTCCTGGTCCTCGTCGGGAGACACATAGACCAGATCGCGATACGCCAGCTGGCCCAACGTGGCATCGTGGTCGGCTACGATCAACGTACGCAGCGAGAGCACGCCGGTCAGCATGCCGCTCGGGTCTTCGGTATAGACGTAGTAAACGCTCTCAAAGTCCTCGTCGAGCTTGCGAATCGCCTCGATGGCATCCCCGACCGTCGCCGTGGCGGGTAGGGAAACAAACTCCGAGGTCATAATACGACCGGCGGTGTTGTCCTCGTAACCCAACAGGTTACGAATTGCCTTCTCCTCTTTAACGCCCATCAGGCGCAGAAGCTTCTCGGCCTTCTCGTAATCGAGCTCATCGATCAGGTCGGCAGCGTCATCCGGGTCCATCATGGCCAACATCGAGGATGCATCCGTGTCGGACAGACCCTCGAGCATCTCGGTCATAAGCTCGTCGTCATCGAACTCCGAGATGGCCTCGGCGGCCTGTGCCGTATCGAGCTGGGCAAACACCTGTGCACGAAGGCGCGGATCGAGCTGCTCGATAATATCGGCGATGTCGGCAGGGTGCAGCTCACCGAGCGTCTTGTGCGATACCGAAAGCTGGATGTTCTTGGTCGAGCGGTCGAGCAGGTCCATGTAGGACCAGGCAATGATATCCTCGCCGAGCGGCTTGCCCAAGTGCTTCATAAAGCTCTCGGCGACATGTTCAAGGGCAGGGCTGATCGCTCGCAGCAGGCCGCGAGCGCCCACCTCGGCACCGAGCAGACGCAGCTGGTTTTCGCCCGACATGGAAAACTTGATGTCGTTGACGCGCACGACCTTCATACCTTGCGTGTCGACGATCTGCTTGTTGAGCACGTCGCGCGCGAGCAGAAGCTCGGTCGGCTGCAGGTACGAAAAACGGATTTCGGTAGCAGACGCCTTAAGGTACACGCCCGTCTCGTCGATACGGTCGACCCATTTACGCCAACTAATCATAAACGGCGTCTTGCCGGGGCCGCGAAATGCGAGCGACGTCACGTGCGGAAAAACTTCGCCGGTAGCAATGCCAAAATCGTTCACCACGCCGAGCTTTTCGCCATCGACGTCCAAGACCGGCAATTTGAGCATCTCACTCAGATAATTCACTGGTGCTCCCCATCATTATCCCTTCGGACTGCGGCCATGCCGACACGCCATCCGTGGACTTTTAGATATGTATACGCATGCGCGGGCGGCACGCCGCTCGGCGCTCACACCCCGTGCATGCGCAAGAAGCACCTGCAAGGGGTCATCGACTGTATGGTCGAGGTTTGGATTTCACCTGTAACCTTTCTCTTGACCCTTATTATCCGCAGTAACTATAGCATCAGCATCGCGCCCTGGCGCCAAATTTATGTTCCAAACATCGCAGGCATACCAAACACTGACGCATCCGTGACATGGTCGTTTAAGAACGTCCCCAATGACTAGTCTGTGGTGTCGTTATCTTCGGCGAGCTGGGGAAACACGGCATTCTTGGGCATGGAAGCTTTCGTCAACGAGGTGAGTTTTTTGCTCAGCGACGTATCCGTCTTAACCAAGTCGCTCAGCGTCACGATCTTGTAGCCCTTGGCGACAAGGCCATCGATGATCTGCGGCAGCGCCTCGAGTGTCTGTTCGGAACACTCGTCGCTATCGGTGAGCAAGACGATGTTGCCCGGAGTCACCGATTCGAGCACTGTCGAGACCTGTTCGTCAGCACCGTTGAGCAGCCAGTCGCCCGAATCGACATTCCACGAGACCACAGCGGACACCAGGTCCATCGCGTCGATCCAGTTTTGCTCGTCGAAAGCAGCGTAAGGGGCGCGCAGCAGCATCGTCTTTACACCGGTCGCCGATTTGATCGCCTCGGTGCCCTTCGAAATCTGCTCGCGCACCGCATCGCGGTCCTGACCCTTGAGCGAATCGTCGCTATAGCTGTTGGAGCCAACCTCGCACCCGGCATCGACAATCGCCTTGGCCGTGGCGGGCGACGCCTCAGTGGCGTCGCCCGAAAGGAAGAACGTCGCGCTGACGCCCTTCTCCTTGAGCACCTGCAAAATCTGCTTGGTCGCGCCGCTCGGGGCCTCGTCAAACGTCAGCGCCACATACTTTTCGTTACCCTTGGGTGCCACGCTCGCGCATTCGACGACGCAATCGGTGACGGGAACTGCCTCGCCACGGTCTTGCGTCTTGCCCGACTGTTCGCCAATCCATACCTCAGATCGCCCCTGAACGCCCCAGGTTTTAACGTATTCGATAGCGCCCGTGCCCTCAACCTTCAACTTGGGCTCAATGGTCGTGGCTTGAACCTCGTGCTTCTCGTAGGTGTCGCGGCCGTCCTTGACCGTCACCTTCTCGCCACCCGTTAGCTCGCGGCTACCCCACTTGCCCTGCTTCACCCGTTTGCCGTCCACCTTCACCGACAGCTTTTCGCCGCCACGGCGGGTGAGCACGCTATCGTCGACAGCCAACAAGTCGCCAGCATCGTAGGTGTCGGTCAGGCCTTGGTCATCGATAAGGTTCTGCAACGTAGAACCCACGCGCACCGAAGTCTGTTCCCCATTGAGCACAATGTCCACACTACGGTTGACATAGCCCACGACGGCAGCGATAAACAGCACAAACGCACAGCCGACAGCGATGAGCGCATAGGTTAGGCGAGACTGACGGCGCGGCGTGCGGCTGTTGCCGATGCGAGCGCTACGGTCGCTAAAGCCGCGGCTATGGTTGAGGTACATCGCACCAGGCTTACGGCGACGCTTGCGCTGGCCGCCGGGCAGCTGTCCCAGATCTCGGCGCGGCGTAGAACGCGACCCCGACCGCCCCTTTGCATAGGATCCGTTTTGACGCATGTGCCCTCCCCCATAAACACAGCAAGCCGGAGCAACAGGTCTCCGGCTTGCCTCCCATCATTTGGTACGTCGCTATTTTTTAGCTTTCGACGAGCCGCCGCTCGCCTTTTGGTATTCGTCCTTAAAGGCCTTGAACATACCGCGCGTCTTGCCAAGCTGCTTGCCCAGCGCTCGGCTGCCCTTGTCCACCGCGACCGAACCCTTGTCATCGAGCACTTTGGCGCCTTTCTTGACCTTGTCGCCCACCACGACACTGGCCTCGGCAGCCTTTGCGGCAGCGCCGCCCGAATACCCGAGCGACTTGACCTCGTCCGAAACGATCATCGCGCCGTCCGCATAACCGCGCAGCATCGTCGGCGGCATTTGCGTGTCACCCACCAGTACGCTCGACGCGGCACCGGCGGTTACATAAAACGCCTGGACGATGCCCGAACGCGGCTTAAACTCGACGTCCGAGCAATAGCCTACAACGTCACCCGACTCCGTGCGCACGTCCATGCCAACCCAGATGATGCAATCGTCCAGGTTGATATCGAGGCGCTTGGCAGCGGCGGCATCGTAGGTGCCCTTGACGTCGTCAACTGCGATGGCGCCCTCGTAGACACCGATGGCATCGAGCGCCACAAATCGGTCGGGGCGCTCGATCATGCCCGCAATATCGGACTGACGGACCATAAAGCCCACCACGCGCGTGCCGCCCGGCGTAAAGACTGGAAAGTGAATCTTCCCGAGCTTTTTAGGGCTGCGCGGCGTGCCATCCTTTTTAGTGCGCTTGTCCTCTGCGGGCTTACGATAGATCTTCGCGCCGACAAAATCCGCCGCGCGCATTATGCCTCGGCCGAAGGCTCCGCGGCCTCGGTGTCGGCCTCGATGGCGTTCTCGACCACGACGTCAGCGGCGGGCGTCACGTTGCCGCCCGAGATGGCGTCGTTGAGCTGCTCGCGCAGCTGGTCCATGCGCTCACGGGCCAGGTCGACCTTGGCGCGCAGGTCATCGGTCTTGGCATCGACCATCGGACCGAAATCGCTGACAGCGGCGCGGGCCTCCTCGGCACCATGCTCGTACGTGTCGCGCATGTTATCCCAGGCGTCGTTAGCGATATCGGCAGCCATGGCGCGGGTCTCAGCACCCGAGCGCGGGGCCAAAGCGATGCCGATGATGGCACCGGCGGCGGCGCCGAAGAGCGCGCCCGAGACGAAGTTGAAAGTCTTACCCATGATCATTCCTCTCCTGCGGGCACATCGGCGCCCACCGTATGAATGCTGTCCATTATACCCGCAGCACAGCGCTTGCCGTCATGCTCATCTGCGTACGGTAAAGGCGCAGGTACATGATGGTAATAGTGAGCGAGCCTACTCCTGCGGCAGAGCGGGCATAGCCACCGTGGCGGCCGGGTCCTCACCGGCGCCATCAACGAGCGGAAGCGTACCTTCGTGTGCGGGTCCTGCCGGAACCGTCGCCGCGCCACCGTAGACGGCAGCGGGGGCCTCGTGGCTCTCGGCGGTCGCGCCCTCGGTATCGATTGCCTCCTGCGGCTCATCGTCAAAGCTCGGGACGCCCTGAGGCTCTGCGGACTCGGACTCGACAGCCTCCTCAGCAGCTGCCTCGACGACGGGCTCAACAGTAGCATCGACAGGAGGCTCGCCCTCGGTTGCATCTTCGGCGTTCGCGGCGGCGACGGCCTCGTGCGGATCTTTGCCCTCAGCCTCGGCGCGCATGCCCAGCACCAGGTTGCGCAGGCCCGCGACCGTGCCCTCCACGTCGGGAGCCGGCTGATCAGCGTGCAGGTAGGCCCAGTCCATCATAAAGGTGGCGGAAGACAGCGCGCCAATGGCCAGCGCATCATCTGGACACGAAAGCTCGACCTCAAAGACGCGCTCGTCGTGCTCGCTTACGCGGGTGCGGCCGCATGAAATGCTGCCAGCGAGACCGGTCTCGTTCATGAGCTCGACCGTCACATGCTCCAGCAGGTGGCAAAGCTCGGTCTGGCCCATGCAGTCCTGGAACTCGCGGCCGGAATCGCCTAGGCACAGGTGCTTGGCAATCGCGGGCACCAAGTAGTACACGCGCGCCGTGGCCTCGATATCCTCCGAGGTCATCAGCGGCATGCCGGGGTTCACCAGCACATGCGCGCAGATCTTGTCCTTACTGACGGTGACCTTAAGGATGTTGAACAGGCCTGCCATAACTCTCCCCTACTCTT
>ERZ1034691.952-NODE-952-length-20208-cov-14.928050_pt1 | contig 20208 bp, 22 predicted proteins | sample MGYA00520638_ERZ1034691 | MGnify/ENA primary metagenome ERZ1034691 (study PRJEB33766, sample SAMN09781763) | gut metagenome | biome: gut microbiome | host: Homo sapiens | place: Madagascar | study: EMG produced TPA metagenomics assembly of the PRJNA485056 data...
GCCGCTGCAGCGGCAGGGCGTTTATCTGGCGGCGCAGTGCTGCGAGCATCTGAACCGCGCGATCGTTATCGAGCGCGAGGCTGCCCGGCGGTACAACCTGCCCATTGTGGCAGCCGTGCCGCAGCCCCATGCGGGCGGCAGCTGGGCGACCAACTGCTGGCGCACCTTCCGCGAGCCGGTGCTGGTGGAAGAAATTCGGGCGGCAGCAGGGATGGACATCGGCGGCACGCTTATCGGGATGCACCTGCGGCGGGTCGCCGTGCCGGTGCGGCTGAGCCTTGACCACATCGGGCAGGCAATACTGCTTTGCGCCCGCACCCGCCCGCCGTTTATCGGCGGGGCGCGGGCTGTTTACAGTGAGGAGGAAGTGCGATGATTTCCGAAGCGCAAAAACGGCAGATGCGCGATGCCGTGGCAGAGATCCGCGCCAAAATGGCAGATGCCGCAAGGGCAGCCGGGCGCGACCCCAAGGACGTGCTGCTGTGCGCCGCCTGCAAGACCCGAACGGTGGAAGAAGTGCGCTACAGCGCGGATTTGCCCATTGACCTGTTTGGCGAAAACCATGTGCAGGAGCTGGTGGAAAAAACCGACGCTGCCGCCTACAACGGCAAGCCGGGGCATTTTATCGGGCATTTGCAGACCAACAAGGTCAACAAGGTGGTGGGACGCGCCGCGCTGATACAAAGCGTGGACAGCACCCGCCTGCTGGATAAAATTGACGCAGCAGCGGCAAGACTGGACGTGGTGCAGGATATTTTGGTGGAGATCAACATCGGGGAGGAAGCCAGCAAAAGCGGCGTGGACGCCGACGGGCTGTTCCCACTGCTGGAATCTGCCGCCGCCAAGGAGCATATCCGGCTGCGCGGGCTGATGGCGATCCCGCCCGCCGATGCCGACGAAACCGCCGCCCGCCGTTTCTTTGCCCAAATGCGGGAGCTGCTTGCTAAAGCCAACGCGCAGCACTACGACCGCGCGCAGATGGACATCTTGTCCATGGGCATGAGCGGGGACTACACCGCCGCCATCGCCGAGGGCGCGACCCTTGTGCGCATCGGCACCGCCATTTACGGTGCGCGGGATTACAGCAAAAAAGCGTGAAGCAGCGAAGAAAATTCGCCGCCTGCGGTCAAATGGCAACGCAAAAATCACGGGTTGGTCTGTAGGGGCGGCATATATGCCGCCCGTTGCAGCCATCCCGGCAAATCGACCTACCGGGAAAACCGCACGGGACGCAACTATGCGTCCCCTACAAACCTGCCGGAAATAAGCGCTTTACCCGATTGCCGCTTGCCTTCCGGCAATTTGTAGGGAACGGTCTTGACCGTTCCGGGCATTTTGCGGTGATTGACCATTTCCCCGGCGGGGTGGGGTCACCCCGCCCTACGGGGCAATAAAAAACCATTGCGCGGTAGGGGCGGGACACGTCCCGCCCGCGGTATTACGGCAATGGCGATTTTACGGTTCGGTTTGTTGCGTTTACCGGACATTTCCCCCTCATCCGGCGCGTACCGCGCCACCTTCCCCCCTTGGGGGGAAGGCTTTTCCCCGCCCGCATAAACAACCAAAAGGCAGGCGCCGCATTTGCGGCGCCTGCCTTTTTAAAAAGCAAAAATCAATGCAAGAACGTTATTTCAGCACGGCGCCCAAATTGGCGCTGGTCACAAGGCGGGCGTAGCGTGCCAGCCAGCCGGACTTGATGTTCGGCTCGGGCTGGACATAGGCTGCCTTGCGGTCTGCCAGCTCGTCGTCGCTGACTGCCAGATGGATGCGGGCATTCGGGATGTCGATCTCGATCGTGTCGCCCTCATGCACAAGACCGATCGGTCCGCCGGACGCTGCCTCGGGGCTGACGTGTCCGATGGCGGCACCGCGCGATGCGCCGGAGAAGCGCCCGTCGGTAATCAGCGCCACGGTGGTGTCCAGCTTCATACCCGCCAGCGCGCTGGTGGGGTTCAGCATTTCACGCATACCGGGACCGCCCTTGGGACCCTCGTACCGGATCACCACCACGTCGCCGGGGTGGATTTCGCCCGCATAGATGGCGGCAATGGCGGTGTCCTCGCTGTCAAAGACGCGGGCAGGACCGCTGTGGCACTGCATTTCGGGTGCAACGGCGCTGCGCTTGACCACGCAGCCGTCAGGGGCAATGTTGCCCCACAAAATCTGTAAGCCGCCGGTGGCGCTGTAGGGGTTCTCGATGGGGCGGATGGCGTTGGGGTTGCGGTTTTTCGCCCCGGCGATGTTCTCGCCCAGCGTTTTGCCGGTCACGGTCGGCACGTCCAGATCCAGCAGCCCGGCTTTGGCAAGCTCTGCCTGCACGGCGGGGATGCCGCCCGCCTCAAACAGGTCGGGCATATGGGTGGGACCTGCGGGGGCAAGGTGGCAAAGGTTCGGCGTCTTGGCGCTGATCTCGTTAAACAGGGCAAGGTCGATGGGGCAGCCTGCCTCCTGCGCAATGGCAAGCAGGTGCAGCACCGTGTTGGTGGAGCAGCCCAGCGCCATATCGCAGGTCAGGGCGTTGCGGATGGAGCGCTCGTTGATGATCTGGCGCGCGGTCACGCCGCGGCGAACCAGATCCATAACCGCCATACCGGCGTGCTTGCCCAGCTGCAGGCGCTTGGCGTACACGGCGGGGATGGTGCCGTTGCCGGGCAGCGCAATGCCGATGGCCTCGCACAGGCAGTTCATACTGTTGGCGGTGTACATACCGCTGCAGGAGCCGCAGCCCGGGCAGCAGTTGCAGGTGCAGTCCTCGAGCTGTTCCTCGGTGATCAGCCCCGCCTTGTAGGCGCCCACTGCCTCAAACATTTTGGAAAGGCTGACTTCCTCGCCGCCGTAGCGACCCGCCAGCATAGGACCGCCGCTGCACACCACGGCGGGAATATCCATACGCACCGCCGCCATAACCATACCGGGTACGATCTTGTCGCAGTTGGGTACCAGAACCAGACCGTCCAGCTGGTGCGCCATATACATGGTTTCCACGCTGTCGCAGATCAGCTCGCGGCTTGCCAGCGAGTATTTCATACCCACATGACCCATGGCAATGCCGTCGCACACGCCGATGGCGGGGATCAGGATCGGGGTGCCGCCCGCCATACGCACACCGTCCTTGACGGCGTTGGCAAGCTTATCCAGCCCCATATGACCGGGTACGATCTCGCTGTATGCCGAAACCACGCCGATCAGCGGGCGTTCCAGCTCCTCGGGGGTGTAGCCAAGGGCGTAAAACAGGCTGCGGTTGGGTGCGCGCTCGGGACCTTTTTTGACGTTGTCGCTGTTCATAGTGTTGTTCACTCCGTATTACTTTTTCAGCCAGCTCATCATCTTGCGCAGCTCGGCGCCCACCTTCTCGATGGGATGCTCGGCGGCGATGCGGCGCTGTGCCAGGAAGTGGGTCTTGCGACCGCCCTTGGGGCTCATCTCGGTCAGGAACTCGCTGGCAAAGGTGCCGTCCTGAATTTCCTTCAGCACCTGCTTCATCTCCTTGCGGGTGTCCTCGGTGATCAGGCGCTTGCCGGTGCGGTAGTCGCCGTACTCGGCAGTGTTGGAGATGGAGTAGCGCATCTTGGAGAAGCCGCCCTCGTTGATCAGGTCAACGATCAGCTTCATTTCGTGGCAGGTTTCAAAGTATGCCATCTCGGGGGCGTAGCCGGCCTCGACCAAGGTGTCAAAGCCTGCCTGGATCAGCTCGCAAACGCCGCCGCAAAGCACAGCCTGCTCACCGAACAGGTCGGTTTCGGTTTCCTCTTTAAAGGTGGTTTCCAGGATACCGGCGCGACCGGCACCAATGCCGGAGGCGTATGCCAGGGCGATGTCCTTGGCCTTGCCGGTGTAGTCCTGCTCCACGCAGATCAGGGAGGGGCAGCCCTCGCCCTCGGTGTACAGGCGGCGGACGATGTGACCGGGACCCTTGGGGGCGATCATGATGACGTCGACGTTTTTCGGCGGGGTGATGGTCTTGAAGTGGATGTTGAAGCCGTGGGCAAAGGCCAGCGCCTTGCCCTCGGTCATATAGGGGGCAACCTGCGTGTTGTAGATGTCGGCGCACAGCTCGTCGGGAACCAGCATCATCACGACGTCGCCGACCTTGGCGGCTTCCTCGACTTCCATGACCTTGAAGTTCTCGTGGGTGGCGGCAAACTCGCTGGCTTTCTCCCAGTGGGCAGAACCCTTGCGCAGACCGACCACGACGTTGACGCCGCTCTCGGCGAGGTTTTCGGAGTGGGCGTGACCCTGCGAGCCGAAGCCGATGACGGCGACGGTCTTGCCGTCGAGCATACCCAGGTTGCAGTCGGAATCGTAGTACTTGTTGATAGACATAAGAATGGCTCCTTTACTGTGTATGATGTTGTATCTGTAAAAACGGAAGGGAACCGAAGGATAAAAATGAATAGATAAAAGATAAGAGATAATAAATAAGGTGAACCGCGCCGCCTTGGCGGCGCTTAAACTGTAGGAAAACTCTTGTAGTAGTCCGTTAAAATTAAAACTTCACCTTTTTCGGCAGGTTTGTAGGGGACGCATATATGCGTCCCGTGCGGTTTACCCGTTATACCGCATTATAGGGACGGCTGCGGCGGGCGGCATATATGCCGCCCCTACAAACCAACCCATTCTATTCATTATAGCATATGGTCGCGGGCGGGGCGTGCCCCGCCCCTACACAATCCATAGGCCAAGAATGTGATTTTCCGGTACGCTGCCGCGCCGCCTTGGCGGCGCTTGATTTGTGCGCGAAGCGCACATCCTTAATTTTTATCTTTTATCTCTTATTTTTTATCTTGCCTTGGCAGCTGCACCGCCCGCACCTCCTGCTTGGGCTTTTGCAGGTGGGGGTGCTTGCCGCCGCGCTCCATGGCGGTCACGCCGGTGCGGCACAGCTCCAGAATGTTGTAGCCGTCAAACATGGTCAGAAACGCGTCGATTTTGTCCGGCTTGCCGGTCAGCTCAAACACCATGCTGTCGGGGGACAGGTCGATGATCTTTGCCTTGTAAATGCTGGAAATCTCCCGCAGCTCGGCGCGGTTGCGGCTGGTGCAGGCAACCTTTAGCAGCAGCAGCTCGCGCTGCAGGCATTTGTCGGGGTCCAGCTCAAAGACCTGCCGGGTCACCTCCAGGCGGTCAGTCTGCAAAATCAGCTGGCTCAGGGCTTGCTCGTCGCCGTTCAGCGTCACCGTAATGCGGCTGATGGCGGGGTCGTTGGTGGCGGAAACCGTCAGGCTGTCAATGTTGAAGCCGCGTCGGCAAAACAGGCTGGCAACGCGCGCCAGAACGCCGTTTTCGTTTGCCACCAGCAGGGTGATGACCCGGCGGGCGGATTCATTGGGGGATGTAGTCATAGCGCGTCACCTCATTTCATAATGATATCGTTCACATCGCCGCCGCCGGGGATCATCGGCAGCACCTTTTCGTCCTTGCCGATGCGGCAGTCGATCCAGCTCGGACCGCGCTGCTGCATCGCGTCGGCAAAGGCGGCTTCAAACTCGGCGGGGGTGGTGGCGCGGTAGCCCTTGGCACCAAAGCCCTCGGCCAGCTTTACAAAATCCGTCCGGCGCTGCGGGTCGGTGTCCGAGTAGCGCTTGCCGTAAAAGGTCGTCTGCCACTGGCGCACCATGCCCAGCACCTGATTGTTAAAGATGACCGTGATGATGGGCAGTCCGTAGCTTACGGCGGTGCAGCCTTCGTTCAGGTTCATATGGAACGACCCGTCGCCGGTCAGCATAACGACCCGGGCATCGGGTCCTAACGCCATCTGTGCGCCGATGGCTGCGCCGTAGCCGAAGCCCATGGTCCCCAAGCCGCCGCTGGTCAAAAAGCCGCGGCTCTTGGTGTGCTGCAGGTACTGCGCCGCCCACATCTGATGCTGCCCCACGTCGGTAACGTAGACCGCATCGGGTCCCGCCTGCCGGCAGATCTCGCGGATGATCTGGTGGGGCTTCAGCTCGGTGTCGCTGTCGGTGGGCTTGTAGTCGTTTTTCTGCCACGCGGCGATCTGTGTGCGCCACGCGGTGTGTTCGGTGGGGCGGATGTGCGGCAGCACCGCCTGCAGGATGTAGCTGGCATCGCCGGTCAGGCTTAGATCGACCGCCACATTCTTGCCCAGCTCGCTGGGGTCAATGTCGATCTGGATAATTTTTGCCCGGCGGGCAAAGGTTTCGGGCTTCAGCGCCACGCGGTCGCTGAAGCGCGTACCCACGGCAATCACCAAATCTGCCTCGTCAATGGCTTTGTTGGCGGCGTAGCAGCCGTGCATCCCCAGCATACCCAGGTTGCGCGGCTCGCCGTAGCTTAACACACCGGCTGCCATCAGGGTGTAGGTGGCGGGAATGTCCGCTTTTTCCAGCAAATCGCGCAGGGGCTGGCAGCCTGCCGCACTGCGCACGCCGCCGCCAAAGTAGACCAGCGGGCGCTCGGCGGCGTTGATCAGCTCTGCCGCCCGGAGAACGTCGTCCTCGTCATAGCAGGTGACGGTGCGGATCAGCTCCGGTGCCTTGGGGGTGAACTCGCAGGTCGCGGCGGTGATATCCTTGGGGATATCCACCAGCACGGGACCCTTGCGCCCCGACTGCGCAATGCGGAACGCCGCACGCATCGTGTCCGCCAGATCCTCCACGCGGCGCACGGTGTAGTTGTGCTTGGTGATGGGCATCGTAATGCCCTCGATATACGCCTCCTGAAAGGAATCCTTGCCCAGCAGACTGGTTGCCACGTTGCCGGTAAAGGCGACCATCGGCACGCTGTCCATATAGGCGGTGGCAATGCCGGTGACAAGGTTGGTGGCGCCGGGACCGCTGGTTGCCAGCACCACGCCGGTGCGCCCGGTGGCGCGGGCGTAGCCGTCCGCCGCGTGGGAAGCGCCCTGCTCGTGCGCGGTCAATACATGACGTATACGGTCAGAGTTTTTATACAGTTCGTCATATAAATTCAAAATAGCGCCGCCGGGATAGCCGAACAGGGTGTCCACGCCCTGCTCGACCAGAACCTCAACAAAGATTTGTGAACCGGTAAGCTTCATGGGTCATCGCTCCTACTTTCTTATAAAAAAACAGGCTTTGCCTCTTGTTCCCAAGAGACAAAGCCTGTGAAAAATCACCTGCTCTGCGGTACCACTCTTATTGGGGCATTGCCCCCACTCAGCGGACTTCCAACAAAGTCCTGCACGGTAACGGGTGCGACCGGACCCTTCTACCGGGCAAAAAGCCTTTCGGGGGTCTGCTCCGGGAATGACTTCACGCGGCACCGCCTTGCTGCCTTGCACCGACCGGCAGTTCTCTGGAAGGGGTGGGGGCGTTACTGGTTTCCCATCCACGCATTTGGTTGATGGAATAAACTATACCCTACTTTTCAAGTTTTGTCAAGGATGTTTTCGAAAATTGTCAATACATCTTGAAACTTTCGGCAAGGCAGTTTATACTAAAAGCGGATTTTCTTGGGAAAGGATGTTTTTGCTTATGTTGCGCAAGGATTGGTCAGCCCGTTTGCAGGGGCTGGTGGTGTTTCGGGGGCTGCTGGACACCGAGCTGCTGCGTGCGCTCGCGGCAGCACTTCGGGCGGAAGCAGGGGACACCGCTGCCATCGCCGCGTTTGAGGCGGCGATGTTTGTGCGCGGCACCGACTGGACAAAGGTTTTGCTGGAGCTGGTGCTGGAACACGAAAATCTCTGCCTGAAGGTGGCGGCGGGGGGCGATGCGGGTCCCGTGCTGGAGGGCGCGCTGGACAGCGAGCTGCAATTTTTGCAGGCACTGGGTACCGCGACGCCGCAGGAGCTGTTCGGCACAATGCCGGAGTTTATGCCCTGCTGGCTGACGACCCCCGATGCGGATTTCGCCGCCGCCTACCGCACCCGGCGGGAGCAGGCAGGCAAGAAGGGGTACGGTATGTTTGCCCGGTATCACGTCTTTACCTTGGAGGACGGACACCTTGTGCCGGTGCAATGCCCCGACCCGCAGCGCCTGAGCGAGCTGCCGGGTTATGAGCGCGAGCGGGAGAAAATCATCGCCAACACCAAAGCTCTGCTGGATGGCAAGCCCGCCAACAACGTGCTTTTGTACGGCGATGCGGGTACCGGCAAGTCCAGTGCGGTCAAGGCGATCGCCAATGAGTTTGCGCCCGAGGGGCTGCGGCTGATCGAGGTCAAAAAGACCCAGCTGTATCAGATCCCGGCGCTGATGGACGAGTTGGCGAAAAACCCGCTGAAGTTCATCCTGTTCATCGACGATTTGAACTTTGCCGCCAACGATGATAATTTTGCCGCCCTCAAAGCGATTTTGGAGGGCAGTGTCGGCGGGCGCAGCCACAATGTGGCGGTGTATGCCACCAGCAACCGCCGCCATCTCGTCAAGGAGAGCATGACGGACCGCGCGGGGGACGACCTGCACGCCGCCGACACCCGGCAGGAGATGATGAGCCTTGCGGCGCGTTTCGGGCTGACGGTGACTTTCCAGCAGCCGGATAAGGATCGCTACGACCATATTCTGCTGGAGTTGGCGAAGCAGTACGGTGTGCAGATGCCCAGCGACCAGCTGTTTATCAAGGGTGCGGCGTTTGCCCTGCGTGCCGGGGGGCGCAGCCCGCGTGTTGCCAAGCAGTTTGTGGAGCTGCTGGCAGCGGGCGTGAACGCTTGACGGCAGAGTTGAGAGTTGAGAGTGCAGAGTTTAGATAAGGTGCGGTGCCGTTGGCACCGCATTTTTTATAGGCGGGCTTTGCCTGCTTACCTTATCTTAACTCTTAACTCTCCACTCTCCACTCTGCGCGGCGCACCGCGGTGCGCCGCGCTTCACGCTCTCTCGGTCACCAGCTTGAAGCCCGCTTCGGTCAGCTTTTCCTTGATTTGCTCGATCTGCGCGGCGTCGCGGGTTTCCAGCCCCAGCTTTAAGAAGCAGCTGGTGATTGCCATATTCGCGTCGCTGCGGTCGTGGTGAACGCTGACGACGTTGGCACCGCACCCGGAAACAATATCGCTGACCGTACTCAGCTGCCCGGGCTTGTCCTCCAAGGCAATCATCAGGTTCGCCTTGCGTCCGCTCATCACCAGCCCGCGCGTGATCACGCGGGAGAGAATGTTCACGTCAATGTTGCCGCCGGAAATCAGGCAGACGGTCTTTTTGCCTGCCAGCGGCAGCTTGCCGAACAGCGCCGCCGCCACCGGGGTGGCACCCGCGCCCTCGGCAACCAGCTTCTGGTTTTCCATCAGCGAGAGGATCGCGGCGGCGATCTCGTCCTCGCTCACGGTCACGATGTCGTCAACGTACTGCTCTACCATTTTAAAGGTAGTTTCGCCGGGCGTCTTGACCGCAATGCCGTCGGCAAAGGTGTCCACACGCTGCAGGGTTTCGTAGGTGTGGTCGTGGAAGGCGCGCTCCATGCTGGGCGCACCGGCAGCCTGTACGCCGTACACCTTTACGTCGGGGCGCAGGCTCTTGATGGCAAATGCCACGCCGGAAATCAGCCCGCCGCCGCCGATGGGTACCACCACGGCGTCCACATCGGGCAGCTGATCCAGAATCTCCAGCCCGATGGTACCCTGCCCGGCAATGACCAGCTCGTCGTCGTAGGGGTGGATAAAGGTCATACCGGTTTCCTTTTGCAGTTCCACCGCGCGGTCGTGGGCGTCATCGTAGGTGCCCTTGACCAGCTCGACCTTGGCACCCAGCCGCTTGGTGCTTTCTACCTTCATAATAGGGGCGGAATCCGGCATACACACCACGCTGGGTATGCCCATGCGGGTGGCTGCCAGCGCCACGCCCTGCGCGTGGTTGCCCGCCGAGCAGGCAATTACGCCCTTGGCGCGCTCCTCCTCGGTAAGCTGGCTGATTTTATAGTAGGCGCCGCGCAGCTTAAAGCTGCCGGTCACCTGCAGATTCTCGGTTTTTAAATACAGCTCGGTACCCGGACACAGCCGCGGCGCGGCAATCAGATCGGTCTTGCGGGCAATGGGCTTTAGCATAAATCTTGCGTGGTAAACTTTATCCAGTGTCAACATGGGGCAGGCTTCCTCTCTTTGGCGTGCGTACAGCCCGGCGACACAGAAGCGTGAAGCCGGGCTGCGGGCTGCATCCTTGCAGCGGCGGGATGCTTTAGATTATAGTTGAAATAATATAATTTGTAAAGTGAATTATTCTCACTACATAGAAAACAGCAGGATGCACAAAATAAACACTCAAAATTTGTGCAATACTGCCACTAGGTGGAAACGGAAAGATGCGGTATAATATACCTAAATGGTGAGCAAAATATGTCCGCTTTCGGGCGGAGAAAGGATTTGTAATTATGGATATACGCTACTCCTGCAACCAACGGGATTTCAAGCGCTACACCACCGAGGAAACCCGCAACGAAATGCTGATCACCGGCCTGTACAAGGCAGATGAGGTCGTTGCGGTTTACAGCCATGTGGACCGTATGGTCACCTTGGGCTGTATGCCTGTGCATGAGGAGGTCCCCATCGACAAGGGCATTGACGTCTGGGCAAACTTCGGCACCCACTACTTCTTGGAGCGCCGCGAGATCGGCATCTTCAACATCGGCGACGGCGCCGGTACCATCACCGCCGACGGTCAGGTGTATCACCTCAATTACAAGGACTGCCTGTACATCACCAAGGGCAACCAAAAGGTTACCTTTAAAAGTGACGACGCGGACCACCCCGCCAAGTTCTATATGGTGTCCGCCCCGGCGCACTGCAGCTACGAAAATAAGCTCATCACCATCGAGCAGGCAGCCAAGCGCCCCTTGGGCAGCGTCGAAACCTGCAACAAGCGCACCATCAACCAGTTTATCCACCCCAGTGTGCTGAAAACCTGCCAGCTGTCCATGGGTATGACTGCCCTGGAGCCCGGCAGCAACTGGAACACCATGCCCAGCCACACGCACGAGCGCCGCATGGAAATTTACACCTACTTTGAGGTTCCCGAGGGGCAGGTGGTGTTCCATATGTGCGGCGAACCCACCGAGACCCGCCACATCGTTATGCATAACTATGACGCCGTCATCAGCCCCTCTTGGAGCATCCACAGCGGTGTCGGCACGTCCAACTACACCTTTATCTGGGCAATGGGCGGCGAAAATATGGAATTTGACGATATGGACAATATCGCCACAACGGACCTTCGTTGACTGAAATCGAACATATATTGCGTTTTTAAAGCGCAAAAATTATTTGGAGGTAACATTATGTCTGTCTGCACACCCAAATCCTTTGACCTGACCGGCAAGGTCGCGCTGATCACCGGCGCATCCTACGGTATCGGCTTTGCCATTGCCACCGCTATGGCAAACTGCGGCGCCACCATCGTTTTCAACGACATCAAGCAGGAGTTGGTGGACAAGGGTCTGGCAGCCTACAAGGAAGCCGGCATCAATGCCCACGGCTATGTCTGCGATGTCACCAACGAAGATGCCGTCAATGAGATGGTCAAGAAGATCACCGCTGAAGTCGGTCACATCAACGTGCTGGTCAACAACGCCGGCATCATCAAGCGCATCCCGATGATCGAGATGACCGCAGCCCAGTTCCGTCAGGTCATTGATGTTGACCTGAACGCCCCCTTCATCGTCGCCAAGGCGGTCATTCCCGATATGATCGAGCAGGGCGGCGGCAAGATCATCAACATCTGCTCCATGATGAGCGAGCTGGGTCGTGAAACCGTTTCCGCCTACGCCGCTGCCAAGGGCGGTCTGAAGATGCTGACCAAGAACATTGCCTCCGAGTACGGCAAGTACAACATCCAGTGCAACGGCATCGGACCCGGCTACATCGCCACCCCGCAGACCGCGCCCCTGCGCGAGATCCAGCCCGATGGTTCCCGTCATCCGTTCGACCAGTTCATCGTCGCCAAGACCCCCGCTGAGCGTTGGGGCGAAGCCGAGGACCTGGGCGGACCCGCTGTGTTCCTCGCCTCCGAGGCTTCCGACTTTGTCAACGGTCTGATTCTCTACGTTGACGGCGGCATCCTCGCTTACATCGGCAAGCAGCCCGGCTGATTGTTCTGTATACGCAGCAAAGGCACCCGCAAAAAGGCGGGTGCCTTTTTTGCACACCGGGGCAGGAAACGCACCCTCTTGATTTCCTGCCCCGGTGTGTTATAATTTTAGACAAAGCAAGCACCCATTTATAAAAGGAGAGAACGCCATGAAATTTTCCGAAATGCCCTATGAGCGCCCCGACCTTGCCGCCGTCAAGCAGCAATTTGCCGACCTGCAGGCAGAGCTGCAAACTGCCCCGGACTACGCCGCCGCCCGCGAGGTTTTTCTGCGCGAGCAGACCCTGAGCAAGCACATTGACACCTTGGCCAACCTTGCCAGCGTGCGCAACACCATCGACACCCGCGACAAGTTCTATGACGAGGAGATGAACTTCTGGAACGAGGCGCTGCCCCAGCTGCAGGAGTGCGAAAACGCATGGAGCAAGGCAATGCTTGCCAGCCCCTTCCGCAAGGACTTTGCCGCCGAGTACGGCGATCTGATGTTCGTCAACGCCGAAATCGCCGACAAGGCATTCTCGCCCGAAATTCTGCCCGAAATGGCAGAGGAAAACAAACTGACCACCGAGTACGGCAAGCTGATCGCCAGCGCTCAGATTCCCTTTGAGGGCGGCGTCTACACGCTGAGCCAGCTGTCCCCCTTCAAGAACGACCCCAACGATGCGCGCCGTCTGGCGGCGTGGCAGGCGGAGGGCAAGTGGTATAAGGAGCATCAGGCGGAGTTTGACGGCATCTACGACAAGCTCGTCCACCTGCGCGACACCATGGGCAAAAAGCTCGGCTACGAGGGCTACACTACCCTGGGCTACTACCGTATGGGGCGCAACTGCTACACCAAGGCGGACGTCGAAAAATTCCGCGCCGCCGTGGTCAAGTACCTCGTGCCGCTGGCAGACAGCATCTACCGCGAGCAGGCCAAGCGTCTGGGCAAGCAGTACCCGATGAACTTTGCCGACAACGCGCTGATGTTCCGCAGCGGCAACCCCACCCCCTGCGGCGATGCCGATGCCATTGTGGCGCAGGGCAAGAAATTCTACGATGAGCTTTCGCCCGAAACGTCGGAGTTCTTCAACAAGATGCTGGACGACCAGCTGATGGATTTGCTCTCCACCCCCGGCAAGGCGGGCGGCGGCTACTGCACCGGCTTGGGTGATTACGCTGTACCGTTCATTTTTGCCAACTTCAACGGCACCCAGCACGACGTCGAGGTTGTCACCCACGAGGCAGGACACGCCTTTGCCGCCTATATGAACCGCAACCGCATCCCGTATGCCACCGTCTGGCCCAGCATGGAGGGCTGCGAGGTTCACTCGATGTCGATGGAGTTTTTTGCGTGGCCTTGGGCGGAGGGCTTCTTCGGCAAGGACGCCCGCAAGTTCCGCTACAGCCATCTGGCGGGCGCGCTGACCTTTATCCCTTACGGCACGATGGTGGATCACTTCCAGCACATCGTCTACGAAAAGCCGGATATGACCCCCAAGGAGCGCCACAGCGTCTGGAAGGAGCTGCTGGGCGTCTATATGCCGTGGATGCAGCTGGGTGACGAGATTCCCTTCTACGGTGAGGGCGAGGGCTGGCAGCGCCAGATGCACATCTACCAAAGCCCGTTCTACTACATCGACTACTGCCTGGCACAGACTGTCAGCCTGCAATTCTGGGCGATGCTGCAAAAGGATCGCGCCGAGGCGTGGAGCCACTATATGGCGTACACTCTGCAGGGCGGCAGCCGCGTCTTTACCGAGCTGCTGAAAAATGCCGGGCTGACCTCCCCGTTTGAGGAAAGCTGCCTGCGCGGCGTCTGCGAAACCGCCAAGCAGTGGCTGGACAATTACGATCTGACGGGGATCGAATAATGGCGGACCGCAAGAACAAGCGCGCCTATCTGGATGATTTTCAGCGCGACCTCAACGGCAACTACCAATACTGCGGCGCGCACTGCCACTATGTGGGCAAGACACCGCGCAAAACCGTGCTGCTGCGGCTGTGGCTGCTCTGCGGCGGCGCTGCCGCGCTTACGGCGGGGGCGGGCTTTGTGCCGGGCGCTACCGCCCATATGCCGGCGTATGTGTCGCTGTCCTATGTGGCGGCGCTGCTGGCGGCGGTCTATGCGCTGTACACGCTGCTGCGTATGACGGCGGGCGGCGAACCGCTGCGCGCCTACCTGCACGAGCAGACAGCCGAAAAGCTGCCGGGACGCTGCACGCTGGCGGCAGTGCTGTGCGCCGTGGCGGCGGCAGGGCAGGGGATCGCCACGTTTGCTGCCACACAGTGCCGGGCGTCAAATGTCACCTACCGGGTCTTTCTGGTTCTGGCAGCGGCGGGGTATCTCACGGCGGTCAAGGTTGCCAAGGCGATGGAGTACGAAAAACGCTAAACACCCGGTGACGTGTTGCACCGGAATGGCGGCTGCCTACCTTATTATATATTATATAAGGCAGGCGGCTCTGGCAGGGTGAGGTCACCCCGCCCTACGGGGCGATAAAAAACCACCGCACGGTAGGGGCGGGGCATGCCCCGCCCGCGGTTTTGTGGCAATGGCAATATTGTGGGTACTCTGACTTACCCCGCAAATTTCCCGCCTGCACACAAAAACTGGTCGTATTGCACCAAATTCTGCCCTGTTTTTTGCAAAAACAGGGCAGAAGGTGCATAACCGGCAAGCTTCGGCAGAACGTAGAAAATCCGTAAAAAAATTTTGCAAAAATGCCAAAAAACACTTGCAATTTGTGCGATGCCGTGTTATAATCTTTCTTGGCTGCGAAAGGCTTGTGCAGATAGTTACAAGCGTCCTGCGCAAGCCGCGATATGCGTTGATGCGGGAGGTTGCCTGCGCCGCTTGGCGAAGGGTTTTTCCGCGGAGTATGTCCGATCTTAGAACCGGGCGAAAGAATTACGGAAACAAAGGGATATGTACGCTGCTGCATTCTGCGGCGCGGACCAATGTTCACTTTTACTTTGTGATGTTTCTTTCCGGGAGAACTGTGCAAACACGGTTCACCGGATTTTGTCATGGGTAAAGGTTGAACACCCGGAAACGTGTGTTATTTATCGGCTCGCCTAAGGCACAAAATTTTATAGGAGGCGAATGTAATGGCAGTCAAAGAAAAAATCAGAATCCGTCTTAAGAGCTACGATGCATCCCTGATCGATGCAGCGGCACAGAAGATCGTGGAGACCGCAAAGCGCACCGGCGCCCGCGTGTCCGGCCCGATCCCTCTGCCCACCGACAAGGAGATCGTCACGATCCTGCGCGCTGTCCACAAGTACAAGGACAGCCGTGAGCAGTTCGAGACCCGCACTCATAAGCGTCTGATCGACATTCTGAAGCCGTCCAACAAGACGGTCGAGGCTCTCATGAGCCTGCAGCTCCCCGCCGGCGTTGACATCGAGATCAAGCTGTAATCGGAAACTTACCACCATTAAACAAGGCCGGTACGCGCGGCCGTGATCCGCGTACGGCCGGCGGTTTGATGACAAGCCACCCCGAAAGCAGAACCAATCTCGCTGCAAAGCCAACAGCGGAGAGGTCATGTTGGTGAAACCCCACCAACCAATAACCTTTACAGGAGGAAAAACACAATGCAAAAAGGTATCATCGGCAAGAAGCTGGGCATGACCCAGTTGTTCGACGCCAACGGCAAGGTCGTTCCGGTCACCATCATCGAGGCCGGTCCCTGCACCGTCGTCCAGAAGAAGACCGTTGAGTCTGACGGCTACCAGGCTGTTCAGATGGGCTACGGCGAAGTGAGCGCCAAGAAGGTCAACAAGGCCGCCAAGGGTCACTTCGACAAGGCCGACGTCGCCCCCAAGCGTACCCTGCGCGAGTTCCGTTTTGAGGACATCGCCAGCGTCAACGTCGGCGACATCCTCAAGGCTGATGTCTTCGCCGAGGGCGACAAGGTCGACGTCAGCGGCGTCAGCAAGGGCAAGGGCTACCAGGGCGTTATCAAGCGCTTCGGTCAGCATCGCCTGCGCGAGAGCCACGGCACCGGTCCCGTTGCCCGTCATGCCGGTTCCAACGGTTCCACTTCCACCCCGTCCCGCGTGTTCAAGGGCAAGAAGCTGCCCGGTCACATGGGCGCTGTGCGCGTAACCGTACAGAACCTCAGCGTCGTCAAGGTTGACGCTGAAAACAATCTGATCGCCATCAAGGGTGCTATCCCCGGTCCTAAGGGCTCGGTCGTCACCATCCACGACAGCGTGAAAGCGTAAAGGAGGAAAACACAATGGCAAAGTTTGATGTCGTCGATATGAACGGCAAGAAAGTTTCCACCGTTGAGCTTTCCGACGCCGTGTTCGGTATCACCCCGAACGAAAAGGCTGTCCACGAGGCAGTCGTAAACTTCCTGGCCAACCAGCGCCAGGGCACCCAGAACACCAAGATCCGTAAGGAAGTCCGCGGCGGCGGCAAGAAGCCTTGGCGCCAGAAGGGCACCGGTCACGCTCGTCAGGGCTCCATCCGTGCTCCTCAGTGGACCCACGGTGGTATCGCTCTGGGTCCCAAGCCCCGCAGCTACTACTACACCATCAACAAGAAGGTCAAGCGTCTGGCTCTGCTCAGCGCCCTGTCTGACAAGGCTGCCAACGGCAACATGATCCTGGTCGACAAGATCGCCGCTGACGAGTACAAGACCAAGACCGTGGTCGCTTTCCTCGCCGCTGTCGGCGCAGGCAAGAAGAACCTGATCGTCAATGATGCTCTGGATGCCAAGTTCGTCAAGAGCGCCGCCAACATCCCCGGTGTCAAGACCGCCGCTCTGAGCGTAAACACCTACGATGTTGTCAACGCCGACAAGCTGATCCTCAGCGTTGACGCCGCTAAGAAACTTGAGGAGGTATACGCGTGATGAAATTCGCACAGGATATCGTTCTCGCCCCCGTCATCACCGAGAACTCTATGGCCGGCATTGCCGACAAGAAGTACACCTTCAAGGTTGCTACCGACGCCACCAAGATCGACATCGCCAAGGCTGTTGAAGAGCTGTTCGGCGTGAAGGTCGCCAAGGTCAACACCATCTCCGTGCGCGGCCGTTACCGCCGCCAGGGTATGCACGCCGGCTACACTGCCAAGAGCAAGAAGGCCATCGTCACCCTGACCCCGGATTCCAAGGAGATTGAATTCTTCAACTCCATGGTCTAAGAGCCTACCGGTCGGGACTTGACCCGGCTGTTGGCAGAACCCCGCCGAGGGGTTCGCTTATGGGGATATGACCCCGATAAAAATTCATAAGATAACAACAAGGAGATCTACAATGGCTATCAAGAAGTACAAGCCGACTACCCCCGGCCGCCGCGATATGACCGTCACTGATTACAGTGTTCTGTCCAAAGTGGCGCCCGAGCGCAGCCTGCTGGAATCCAAGAAAAAGCACGCCGGCCGTAACAACACCGGCAAGATCACCGTTCGCCATCAGGGCGGCGGCAACCGCGTCAAGTACCGTGTCATCGACTTCAAGCGCAGCAAGTTTGATGTCCCTGCCACCGTCAAGACGCTGGAATATGACCCGAACCGTTCCGCCTTCATCGCTCTGATCGAGTATGAAGACGGCGCCAAGAGCTACATCCTGGCTCCCGATGGTCTGAAGGTCGGCGACACCGTTATGGCGGGTCCCAACGCGGACATCAAGCCCGGCAACGCTCTGCCCTTCGAGAACATCCCCGTCGGTACCATGATCCACAACATCGAGCTGTACCCCGGCAAGGGCGGTCAGCTGGTTCGCTCCGCCGGTGTTATGGCGCAGCTGATGGCTAAGGAAAATGGCTACGCTCTGGTTCGTCTGCCTTCCGGTGAGATGCGCAACGTTCGTCTGAACTGCATCGCCACCATCGGCGTTGTTTCTAACCTCGACCACGAGAACGTCAACCTGGGCAAGGCCGGTCGTAAGCGCCACATGGGCGTGCGTCCCGGCAGCCGTGGTTCTGTTATGAACCCCTGTGATCACCCTCACGGCGGTGGCGAAGGCCGCGCCCCGGTTGGTCACTCCAGCCCTCGTACTCCGTGGGGCAAGCCCGCTCTGGGTCTGAAGACCCGCAAACACAAGGCACGCAGCGACAAGTTCATTGTCAAGCGCGCCAATGGCTAAGGGAGGTTTTTGAACAATGTCTAGAAGCACCAAGAAGGGCCCTTACGTTCTGCCTTCCCTGATGAAAAAGGTCGAGGCTATGAACGAGGCCGGCAAGAAGACCGTCGTTAAGACCTGGAGCCGTTCCTCCACCATCTTCCCCGAGTTCGTTGGTCACACCTTCGCCGTCCATGACGGTCGCAAGCACGTGCCCGTATACGTCACCGAGGATATGGTTGGCCACAAGCTGGGCGAGTTTGCACCTACCCGCAAGTTCACCGGTCACTCTGGCGGCAAGACCGTCGCTAAATAAGAGAGGAGGAACATCGAATGGAAGCACGGGCTATTCTCCGTTATGCCCGCATTAGTCCCCGCAAGGTTTCGATCGTGATGGACCTCATCCGTAACAAACCCCTGGACGAAGCGCTGGCTATCCTGCAGTACACCCCGAAGGCCGCCTGCGAGCCCCTTCTCAAGCTGGTGAACTCTGCTGCCGCTAACGCGGAAAACAACTTCAACATGGATCGCAACAATCTGTATGTTGCTGAATGCTATGTCTGCCCCGGTCCTACGCTGAAGCGCATTATGCCTCGCGCTCAGGGCCGCGCATACCGCATCCTCAAGCGCACCAGCCACATGACTGTTGTGCTGAAAGAGAAAGTATAAGGAGGTAAACAAATGGGCCAGAAAGTCAATCCCCACGGCATGCGCGTGGGCGTAATCAAAGATTGGGACAGCCGCTGGTTTACCTCTAAGCAGGCATTCGGCGACACCCTGGTAGAGGATCACAAGATCCGCACCACCCTGAAGAAGCAGCTGTATGCTGCCGGCGTTCCTAAGATCGAGATCGAGCGTACTGTGGACAGCCAGACCGGCGCCCCCCGCGTTAAGGTCAACGTCTTCTGCGCTAAGCCCGGTATCGTTATCGGTAAGGGCGGCGCTGAGAGCGCTAAGATCGAGAAGCAGCTCGCCGCAATGACCGGCAAGGCTGTGAACCTGAACATCATCGAGGTCAAGGGCACCTCCACCAACGCTCAGCTGGCTGCTGAGGATGTTGCTTCCCAGCTGGAGCGCCGCATCGCGTTCCGCCGCGCTATGAAGCAGTGCATCCGCAATGCTATGCAGCCCCGTGACCGCAGCGTTACCCCCGCAAAGGGTATCAAGGTCACCTGCTCCGGTCGTCTGGCCGGCGCTGATATCGCCCGTACCGAGAGCTACCACGAGGGTACCATCCCCCTGCAGACTCTGCGTGCCGATATCGACTACGGCTTTGCCGAGGCCAACACCACTTATGGTAAGGTCGGCGTTAAGGTTTGGATCTACAAAGGTGAGATCCTGAAGGGTGCCAAAGCCCCCGCCAAGAAGGAAGGAGGCAAACAGTAATGTTACTGCCGAAGCGTGTTAAGTACCGCCGCGTTCAGCGCGGCCGCATGACCGGCAAGGCCATGCGCGGCAACAAGGTCAACCAGGGCGATTACGGTCTGGTTGCACTGGAGCCGGCCTGGATCACCTCCAACCAGATCGAGGCGGCCCGTATTGCCATGACCCGTTATATCAAGCGTGGCGGCAAGGTCTGGATCAAGATCTTCCCCGACAAGCCCGTTACCGAGAAGCCCGCCGGCACCCGTATGGGTTCCGGTAAAGGCAGCCCCGAGTATTGGGTAGCCGTTGTCAAGCCGGGTCGCGTGCTCTTTGAGCTGGCTGATGTCAGCGAGGAAGTCGCCCACGAGGCTCTGCGTCTGGCCAGCCACAAGCTGCCGGTTCGCTGCAAATTCGTCAAGCGCGAAGAGCTTGACACTGTAAAGGAGGGTGACGCTGAATGAAAGCCACTGAACTGCGCGAAATGACCGCTGTCGAGCTGAACAAGCAGCTCAAGGACCTGAAGGCCGAACTCTTCAACCTGCGCTTTCAGCACGCCATCAACCAGTTGGACAACCCCATTCGTATCGAAGCCGTTAAGAAGGACATCGCCCGCGTGATGACCGTTCTGGCTGAGAAGAATGCCAAAAACGCTTAAGAGGGAGGGTAAGACATGGAACGTAATCTGAGAAAGACCCGCGTGGGCGTCGTCGTCTCCGACAAGATGGACAAGACCATCGTTGTTGCAGTTAAGGACAGCGTCCAGCACCCTCTGTACAAGAAGATCTTGAAGCGCACCAAGA
>ERZ1034691.957-NODE-957-length-20126-cov-19.515271_pt1 | contig 20126 bp, 10 predicted proteins | sample MGYA00520638_ERZ1034691 | MGnify/ENA primary metagenome ERZ1034691 (study PRJEB33766, sample SAMN09781763) | gut metagenome | biome: gut microbiome | host: Homo sapiens | place: Madagascar | study: EMG produced TPA metagenomics assembly of the PRJNA485056 data...
ATATATTCCAGATGTTGCATTTAGTACACTGGACGAAAAATATAGAAATAAAAAATTTAGTAATATAGATGAATTTAAAAGTTATATTAAAAACAATAGTGAAAGATTTAATAATTTTATATTAAAAAGTTATGGGAAAGATATAAAAAATGACTCGATTGATTACGAAGTAGAAGACATTAACAACTATTATTACAAAATCAAAGCATCTGGTGGAATGGATTATACAATTATATTAGATGACTATACAGTTGAATCAAATGAATATGTACAAAAATACAATAGCTCATCTGATAGTACAAAAATAGCTACTTGCATAAATAAATTCTTTAAATTAATAGACTCCAAAGAGTATAAAAGTGCATATGCATATTTAGACGATACTTTTAAACAGAAGAACTTTGATACTGTAGGTAAATTTGAGACATATGCAAAGCAAAATTTCTTCAATAACAATACAGTAACAATTAGTTCAGCTGAAAAAGTTGGGGACATATATTCTTGCAAAGTACAAATTAAGAGCGGAGTTTCAGTGGCTGCTATGAGTAAAGATATAACAGTAATTATAAAATTAAAAGAGAATACAGATTTCGTTATGTCATTCAGTATAAATAAATAATAGGGAGAAATAAACTATGAAAGAGGAAGAAAAAAATAAAATTATAGATCATATGAATCAAATAGGTAAATTAGTTGACTCAGGACTAGATGCTGATTCTCAAAAAAGAGAAAACACAATGTATTTTAAAAATTTTGAGTTCGGCAATAGTGGACTTGCAATAAAAAATGTGTATATTGTGGAAATCAAGCAGAAGATTCAAGAGAAAACTGCAGATAATCCAGAAAAAAATGCAGACAAAAAAGAAAAAGAAGATAATTTGACTACATATGAGATTTTTGACGATAATGATAAGCTGATTGCTATGGTATCATCAGAGGGAAAGGTTCAGTTTGTTCCAGAATATTTAGAACAATTAAAAGAAAATTACGGAGAATATTTCAAACAATTAGAACTAGACGATATTGACTTTGAGTTACCAAAAGAATTAAAAGAAAATGATATTGTAATGACAAAAGCTGAACTAGATGAACGTGAAAAGAATGGATTAGAAAGAAATAAAGAAGGTAAAAAAGAACAAAAACAAGAAGGAGATTCTGAAAAAGAAAAAGAAGAAGAGGAAAAGTCAGAAGAGGCTCAAAGAAATGAAGAAAAAAGGGAAAAAACAGCAGAAGCCTTAAATATTGATAAAGATGAAATTAAAGCAGTATCTACTATTAACCCAAGCGAAAAAATTACAGATAAATATAACTTGGTTGATCTTATGCCAGAAGCTTCAAAATATGCATCTGTTTCTATAGTTTGTAGTACTCCAAATGAAAAGAGTAATGGACAATTTACCATACTAGGGGTAAAGCAGGATGGAACAAGAGAGCCAATTAGTAGCATAGAACCAGTAGAAGGAACAACAGGTAATAAAAATGTAATTTCAATTAATGAGGATGGTTCTAAAGTAGAAGAAAAACAAGTAAAAGGCTTGCTAAGAATAAATGCAAGAAACAGAGATGACGGAATTGCAGTGTCTATTGGAGACTATGGAATGTTAAATGTAGATTATGTTAGTAATATAATGGATAAAGAAAATAGAAGATCTACTCCGATAAGAACAATGGAATCTGAGAATCAGAGAATTCCATCTGCTAAAGTTAAAGAAAATGCAGGAGATTCAAAAGAAGAGGTAAAGCAAGAAGGCAGAATATATAGACAAAAAGAGGAAGATGGAATGGATCCTCAAACATTAGACGGAATAGATACTGATCAAATGGATGGAAAGATGACTTTAGAAGAGCTTAAGAAACAAATAGTTGATAAGGCTTTAGAAGAAGGAGATATGTCTAGAAACGAGCAAAAAGAATTTATTGAAGCAGAAATAAATAAATCTGGTTTGGAGCTTTCAGAAGATGAAAAACAAAAAACAGTAGAAGAAATAAATACAGAAATAGTTGATGAATCTAGATTTCCAGATAGAAACATTAGACAATAATAAATAAAAATTCATAAAAATCACCTTTATAAATATAATTTAAAAGGTGATTTTTTAATGAAATTAAAAGTTATAAATATATTGGTGATATTAATAATCTTGTTTAATAGTTGTATTGTGTTTGCAGATCTAGAAGATGATAAAGAACAAATAAATATAAGAGAGATTAAGGAAGAATTAGTTGAAACAGCAAAAACATTAAATAATGAACCTAAGTTAAATTCAAGGGTGGCACTTGTGTATGATAGATCTTCAGGGAGAGTACTATACGAGAAAAATGGAAATAAGCAAACGCCAATGGCAAGTACCACAAAAATTATGACTGCCATAGTAGTAATGGAAAACAGCAATTTATCTGATATTGTAACAATAGACAGTAAATCAGCAGGAACTGGTGGGTCTAGATTAGGATTAAAGAAAAATGATAAAATTACAGTTAACGATTTACTATATGGACTTATGCTAAGATCAGGCAATGATTCTGCAGTTGCATTAGCAATTCATATAGGAGGTAGCATAGAGGGATTTGCAGAAATGATGAACCAAAAAGCAAAAGAATTAAAATTAATAAATACACACTTTGTGGTTCCACATGGTTTGGATAAAGAAGGACACCATACAACAGCATATGAATTAGCTAAAATAGCAGACTACGCTTTGAAAATTGACAAGATAAAAGAAATAGTATCTACTAAAACATGTACAATATATATAAATAACAAACCAAAGATAATAACAAATACAAATGAATTATTAGGAAGCGTAAATGGCGTATATGGAGTAAAAACAGGTTTTACTAATGGGGCTGGAAGATGTTTAGTATCTTCGTGTAAAAGAAATGATTTAGATATTATAACAATTGTAATTGGAGCTGACACAAAAAAATATAGAACAGCTGACAGCATAAAACTTATTGAATATACATATAAAAATTATAAAATGATAGACATAAAGAATAAAGTTAAAGAGCAATTCAGTACATGGCAGAAAATAAATCAACAAAGATTTATAATTAATAAAGGTGAAAGATCTACAATAGATTTAAAAATGCAAGAAATAAATTATGATAAAATCGCAATAAAAAATACACAGGTAGATAACATTCATATAGAAATTAATGTAGTATACAACCTAGAAGCGCCAGTAGGAGAAAATCAGATTATTGGAAACATGAAGATTATGCTAGGTAATGAAGTGATAGAGGTGTTAGATATATATAGTAAAGAAACAATAGAAAAGAAGAATGTAAAAAATTACTTTATGGAATTTTTAAATGTTTTTTAATTAACAAACAAAATAAAAATAGAGGAATCTAAGTCAATTCCTCTAAATTTTTTAATTACTGCGTTCTTTTAATTTTTGGTTGATTTCTTTTATCCAACCTTTTTCAATAACAGATTTTATACATAAACATTTATATTTTCTATAAAATCAATTTCTTCTATTTTGTTTATCCCAAAACACTTTATTCCTAAATCTTTTAATGATGCACCACAATGATATAGTTTTTTATTATCTATAATAATGAACCTATCATGAAATTTATCAGTTCATAGCTATCCAAAATTTGTCCTTTAAAAAATATTTTTTGTTTAAATTCTCGTCCTTTATTATTTTGTAATTCATTAAATACTTGATTAAATTTATTATCATATTCCAGTAATTTATATTCAATATTTGTTAGTCTTTCAAAAACTTGACCATTCAATGAAATAAATTTTCTCATTTCTACAAATGCATCCATTATTTTAATGCTAACATCTACTGCAACCCCTGTTCTTATAATGGTTGCTAGCATTGCGACTCCTTGCTCTGTAAAGACATAAGGCAAAGTTCTTGTTTTCGATATTTCTTTTAACTGCTTGATTTATAGTTTTAGTACCATTTTTACAATTATATAATTCTGTTAAATCTCTATCTAGCATTACTTGTCTTCCTCTTATGTAATAAATTAAACTTTTAATATTGTTTGTTTCATATTCTAAAGAGATACAAGAAGTGAGCTTTTAGGCGAAATGCATACAGCTCTAAAAAGAAAAAACGACAGAATTTCATTTTAATATTAGAAATTTGTCGTTTTTTCGTTTGGAGGCGCCACCCGGATTTGAACCGGGGATCAGAGTTTTGCAGACTCGTGCCTTACCACTTGGCTATAGCGCCATATATATAATATATATGCTAACATAATCTAAATAGTACCACTATGTTTAAGTATATATATACAACAATATGAAAAAAATGGAGCGGGAAACGGGGCTCAAACCCGCGACCTCTGCCTTGGCAAGGCAGCGCTCTATCAACTGAGCTATTCCCGCGTAGACTATTTAATATATATGCTAATTCTATAAAAATAGAACAATTAATATAATAACAAATATAAACTTAAAAGTCAATATGGTAAATACAAAATTTTGATAACTTAATTGGTATACACATATAGAACAATTAGTATGTTATTTATTAATATTTGATATAACCGCTGTTTTCCTAGTAAAAAAGCTCCAAACTATTGAAAATGTTACGAAAATGTAATATAATTGTAATATAAGTGAAATATTTATAAGCACAATATATAAAATAAAGGTCCGTAGCAGTGTAAAAGAAGGCAAAGAAATATTTGGAAGAACTGTTAAAAGCTGTTATTGACTTAGTTAACAAATGAAAGTAAAATAAAGATAATATAAAAGGTAAAAAAGATGGAGGATAATATGAAATTAAGAAAGATAAGTTTAATATTAGTAATCACGATTGCAATGTTAATGATTGCAAGTATTTTTAGTGCTTCATATGCTGCAAGCAATAGTCCATTGAGACTTTCAATTAAAAAATTACATTCATCCGGATATGCTTATCAAACAGGCGTTGGAAAACAAAATATTATGCAGATGTGGAAAATAGCCGAGGTATATGCTAATGGAGATTTTAAAAATAACAATAAAACAATCTATTGTTTAAGAGGTGGACCTGGATTTGGATCTGCAGAATCAATGGGGGCGACAATAGATAAAAGAGATTATACAATAAACTTTAATATGAAGAAGCCTTCTGATATAACAGGAGAATATAGAACAGCATTAAAAGCAGTATTACCAAATGAGAACTCGGTAAGTGAAAAATATAAATCATTAATATGGCTATTAAATAATATATATGTAGCACCAACTAGTAATCCATCACAGGAACAGATAAATAATGCAAAAGAATTTAAAGAAATGTTACTAAAAAATGCAGGAATTGATACAAATGATACAAATGATACAAATGATACTAAGATTGATGATAGTGAAATAGATGTAGTGCAACAGTTAGCTATTTGGTATTTTACAGGTAATGATTCATATAAAGTAGTTGATAAAGATTCTAATGGAGATTATACATTTTCTATAGATAGAACTACAGCTATAAGTGATGTAACATGTAAGACATATGATGGAATTGAATCAAACGATGATTGTAAAAAACTATTTAATTATTTGGTGAAAACAGCTAACAGTATGGGAAAAACCTATGTCATTAGTGCTGAAACAGCAACTAAACCTTATGAACTAGATAAAACTTTAACAATTAAACATAAAACTTCTGGAAATAATTATGTTATCGGGCCATTTAAAATAAATAAAATTAGTGATACAGCAGGTACTCTTACAGCAAAATTCTATAATGGAAATACTGAAATAATGAATCCAACAATGCAGGATGTAAATGGAAAAACAATTGCTACAATAGAAGATACAGTTGGAAAGGAATTTTATATTAGTATTCCAACATCAGCTATAGATATAGAAAAAGGCATAAAATTAGAAATGGGTGTATCATATTTTGATACAGAACTTACATATTGGTCAGTAGCTGGTGGATCAGGAGAAACAGATCAACCAGTAGTAGAAGTTGAAAGAACTAGAGAAACATACAATGAAGATATTACATATACACCAGCTCCAAAACAATTCGACTTAGCATTAAGAAAATTCATAACATCAATTAATGGAAAAGCACCAACAGTAAGCAGAGAACCAAAAGTAGATTTAACAACATTAAAAAATGGAACATTTAACAGAAATGGTAAAAAAGAATATACAGCAACATATACACATCCAAAAACAGCATTAGAAGTAAAAACAGGAGATAAAGTTATATACAAAATAAGAGTATATAACGAAGGAGAAATAGATGCATATGTAAAAGAAGTAACAGACTACTTACCAGAAGGATTAAAATTAGCAGAAAACAGTACAATAAACACAAATAATGGATGGACAAATCCATCAGGTGATGGAAAAACAATAGTAACAAGTAAATTAGGTAAAACATTATTAAAAGCATTTGACGGAACAAACCTAAAATACTTAGATGTTCAAATAGAGTGTGAAGTTACAGCAAAAGGAACAACGACACAAAGCTTAAAGAACATAGCAGAAATAACAGCACATAGTGATAGTAAAGATAAGACTACTGTAACAGATAGAGATTCAACACCTAATGATGTAAACAGAAATACATATGGAACAACAAGCCAAGAAGATGATGATGACTATGAGCAATTAATAGTACCTGGCAAACAATTTGACTTAGCATTAAGAAAATTCATAACATCAATTAACGGAATAGCACCAACAGAAAGCAGAGAACCAAAAGTAGATTTAACAACATTAAAAAATGGAACATTTAACAGAAATGGTAAAAAAGAATATACAGCAACATATACACATCCAAAAACAGCATTAGAAGTAAAAACAGGAGATAAAGTTATATACAAAATAAGAGTATATAACGAAGGAGAAATAGATGCATATGTAAAAGAAGTAACAGACTACTTACCAGAAGGATTAAAATTAGCAGAAAACAGTACAATAAACACAAATAATGGATGGACAAATCCATCAGGTGATGGAAAAACAATAGTAACAAGTAAATTAGGTAAAACATTATTAAAAGCATTTGACGGAACAAACCTAAAATACCTAGATGTTCAAATAGAGTGTGAAGTTACAGCAAAAGGAACAACAACACAAAGCTTAAAGAATATAGCAGAAATAACAGCACATAGTGATGATCAAAAGGATACTACAGTTGCAGATAGAGACTCAACACCTAATGATGTAAACAGAAATACATATGGAACAACAAGTCAAGAAGATGATGATGACTATGAGCAATTAATAGTACCTGGAAAAATATTTGATTTAGCATTAAGAAAATTCATAACATCAATTAATGGAAAAGCACCAGCAGAAAGCAGAGAGCCAGAAGTAGACTTAACAACATTAAAAAATGGAACATTTAACAGAAATGGTAAAAAAGAATATACAGCAACATATACACATCCAAAAAATGCATTAGAAGTAAAAACAGGAGATAAAGTTATATATACAATAAGAGTATATAACGAAGGCGAAGCAGATGCATATGTAAAAGAAGTAACAGACTACTTACCAGATGGATTAAAATTAGCAGAAAACAGTACAATAAACACAGAAAATGGATGGACAAATCCATCAAAAGATGGCAAAACAATAGTAACAAGTAAATTAGGTAAAACCCTATTAAAAGCATTTAATGGAACAACTCTAGAATACTTAGATGTTCAAATAGAGTGTGAAGTTACAGCAAGAGGAACATCAACTAAGAGCTTGAAAAATATAGCAGAAATAACAGCACATAGTGATAGTGAAGATGACACTACTGTAACAGATAGAGATTCAACACCTAATGATGTAAATAGAAATACATATGGAACAATAAGCCAAGAAGATGACGATGATTATGAGCAATTAATAATTGTTGAAAAGAAATTTGATTTAGCATTAAGAAAATTCATTACAGCAGTTGGAAAGAAAGAATTAGTAGACGAAAATGGAAAATATATAAGAGAACCAAAAGTAGATGTAACACCATTACTAAATAATGAAACAACAGCAATATACGAGCACAGCAAAACAGCAGTGAGCGTTGATGTAGGAGACGAAGTAACATATACTTTAAGAGTATATAATGAAGGTGAAACAGATGGATATGCTGATGAAATAACAGACTACTTACCAGAGTGGTTAGAATTTGTAAATGATGAATTTAATGCTCAATATGGTTGGAAAGTATCTGAAGATGGAAGAAAAGTAAGTACAACAATTACATCTAAGACTACAGATTACTCTGCAAGTAGAGATACAATATATGCAAATAGAACACAAGAACAAGACAAAGTTTTATTAAAAGCATTTGATAAAACTAAAAAAGAGCTAGACTATATAGATGTAAAAATTAAATGTAAAGTAAAAGATACAGGTATAGCAAAGAAAATAACAAACATTGCAGAAATTACAAAAGCATCTGATGATAGAGGAAATACAGCAACAGACATAGATTCAAAAACAAATAATATAACATTACCAAAAGATGATGTTTTACCAAACTATAAAGATGATGAAATCGAAAGTGGAGAAAAATATATACCAGGTCAAGAAGATGATGACGATTTTGAAAAAGTAATAGTACAAAAATTTGACCTAAGCTTAAGAAAATTCATTACAGCTGTAAATAGTACAGAAATAACTGAAAGAGTTCCTGTATTCTCTATGGATAGTGAAAAGAAATTTACTTATACACATCCAAAGACACCAGTTGAAGTTGTAAATGGAGATGTAATTGTATATACATTAAGAGTATATAATGAAGGAAATCAAGCAGGATACGCCGATGAAGTAAAAGATAATTTACCAGAAGGATTAGTTTATTTACCTGAAAATGAGATAAATAAAGAATACAGATGGAAATTATATAAAGAAGATGGAACTGAAACAACAGAAGTTTCTGAAGCTAAAACTGTAAGAACAGATTATTTATCAAGAGATCAAGAAATCCAAACAAAAAGAAATAACTTACTTAAAGCATTTAATACTGAAACAATGACACAACCAGATTATAGAGATGTGAAAATTGCATTTAAAGTAATAGAACCAAATACATCTGATAGAATAATAATCAATACAGCTGAAATATCTAAAGATAGTGATGATAAGGGAAATTCTGTAGAAGATATTGATTCAACTCCAGATAATGATAAAGAAGATGAAGATGATATCGATATAGAGAAAGTAAAAGTAAAATACTTTGATCTTGCTTTAGAAAAAATTGTAAGTGAATATAGTATTAAACAAAATGGAAAAACAACTGTAACAAAAACTGGACATAAATTTGGAGTACAACCAGAACCACCAGTTAAAGTTGAGTTAGTAAATAGCATGGTAAAATCTGCAGTAATTAAGTTTAAATATCAAATAAAAGTAACGAACGAAGGTGAAATTGCAGGATATGCAGAAGAAGTAAAAGACTATATTCCAAGTGGATTAAAATTTGTAAAAGAAGATAATTCAAAGTGGACAATGCTAGAAGATGGAAATACTGTTACAACAGATCAATTGAAAGACAAATTACTACAACCAGGGGAAAGTGCAGTAGTAGAAATTACATTACAATGGATTAATGGACAAAACAATTTTGGTTTAAAACAAAACTGGGCTGAAATTAGTAAAGATAAAAATGATAGTGATTCACCAGATATAGACTCAGTTCCAAACAACAAGAAAGAGGGAGAAGATGATATTGATGATGCATCAGTATTACTATCTGTAAAAACAGGTTCAGCAGAAAATTACATTGTAATTACAGGAAGTATACTTGCAATAGTATCAGCTGGAATAGTTCTAATCAAGAAATTTGTTATCTAATAGTATAATATAAAAAGGGGAAATCCAAAATAAATTGGATTTCTTCTTTATTTATATAATATAAAAATTTGGTGAAAAATTGTATTATTAAAAAAATATAAGTAAGATTTTATTTACATTAAAAAAAGCTTATGTTATAATTTCAAATATAATGAGGTGAAATGGATGAATCAAATTTTAATGGTCGAAAATCAAAAAAAGAAAAGAAACAGATCAAGTTCAGGACCAGTTGAAATAGAAAAAATTGTAAGATTTTTTGCAATTGCACTAATTGTTTTTGGAATATTTTTTATAGGACATGGTTCATATGCTATATATAAAGATTCTAAAGGTAGAAATGTAAAAAACATGCCAACTGTTAGTATATCAAGGGTAAATGATTCTATTGTTATAAAAGCAGAAGGTGTTAATAAGATAGAAAATTTAAGATATAAATGGAATGAAGGAGAAGAAACTGTTGTTTCAGTAAACGACACATATATAGAAGAAACAGCCTTTTTACCTGTTGAAGATAGTACTTTAGTTGTAACTGTAGAAGAGAGCAGTGGAAGAATAATTAGATATACAAAGCAGTTTAAAATAGAAGGTGTTGATATAATACAACCAACAATACAAATAACAGAAGAAGATACAAAAGGTAATATTAGAATAACTGCTACAGATGAAACAGCAATATCATATATTACTTATAAAGTAAATGATGAAGATGAAATTAGAATTGACAAATCAGAAATAGAAAATAAAACAATAAATTATGTTCTAAAATTACAAAAAGGTAGCAATATGGTTAGAATTACTGCAGTAGATCAGGCTGGAAATATTGAAAAGGTTGAAAAGAAAATTATTGTTAGCGGAAGTACAACAATAGAACCTAAAATACAAAATGGACAAATAATAATAGACATTAAAGATCCAGATGGAATTAAAGATATTGTAATTAATCTAAATGGAGTAGTATATCAAGCTAAAGACGTTAACCAAAAATCAGTAAGAATACCTTTAAAACCAGTAACTGGAGTAAATACTTTAAAAGTTACAGTTACAAATGTAAACTCATTAGTTTCAGAAGGGACAACAGAAATAAATTATGCACAGTAAAATACTTTTATACTTTGCCATCTATTCTTTCTTAGGATGGTGCGTAGAATCAATTTATAAATCAATTTTAGATAAAAAGTTGGTTAATAGTGGCTTTTTGTATGGACCATTTTGCCCAATTTATGCATTTGGTGCAATTATAATGGCATTGATATTAACGAAATTACCTAATAATGTATTTATAATATTTATATCAAGTACAATATTATTAACTGTTTGGGAATATATTGTAGGAGTCCTTTTAGAAAAGATATTTAAAACAAAATATTGGGATTATTCACATCTAAAATTTAATATAAACGGAAGAGTATGTTTAAAAAATTCTATATATTGGGGACTATTAGGGGTTGCATTTACATTTGTGATCCACCCATTTATTAAACAATATGTGGATATGATTCCAGAAAAAACATTAATGTATGTAAATATTGTAGTATATACAGTGTTAATAACAGACGTAGTTATAAGTGTTACAAGAATATTATTCATAGATAAAAAAATACAACAGATACATGAAATAGGCGACAAAATAAAAGAGAAAATAAACGAATTAAAACAACAAGATATAATGGGAAAAGTATCTAATGAAAGTATAACATTAGCAATAACGCAATTAAAAAAACAACAAGCTGTATTAAAAATAAAATTATACAAGCTAATTATTAGACTAAAGAGAGCTTTTCCAACAATGCAATCAGAGACTATTAGTAAGTTTATTAATCAAAAAATAGATTTAGCAAACATAAGAAAAAAATTAAGGAGTAAATAAGGGGGAAAAAATGGCTCAATATATTTATGTAATAGATAATGAAGATGCCTTAAAAGAATCATTAGATAAAATGTTTAAGGATGAAAACGAGTATAAGTTTAAGAAGGTTGATTCAAAGAGAATTGATGTAGCCTTAAAAAATATACCATCATTAATTATAATTAATGAAGATACATTAGATGAAGATATTATTGAAGTATGTAAAAGAATAAGATCAAATGAAGATAATAGTATTACACCAATTATTGTTATTTCATCTAATAAAGAAAAGAGTCATAGAATAGAAATATTAAAAGAATGTGTAGAACATTATATAAAAGCTCCTATAGATAAAGAATATTTATATTACACAGTAAAGAATTTAATAAGATTACTATATATTAATAGAAGAGTAAGTCCATTAACTGGATTACCTGGAAATGTACAGATACAAGCAGAAATGAAAAAAAGACTTTTAAACAAAGAAGAATTTGCAATGCTATATTTAGATTTAGACAATTTTAAAGCATTTAATGATGTATATGGATTTTTAAATGGTGATGAAATCATAAAATTTACAGCTAAAACAATTGTAAAAAATGTAGATGGGTTAACAAAAGAAGATAGTTTTGTTGGACATATAGGCGGAGATGATTTTGTTGCAATTGTTTCAGCAAACGAGGATTATGAAAATATATGCCAAAATATTATAGCTGAATTTGATAAAGGAGTTGTTAAATTCTTTAACGATGAAGATATAGAAAGAGGATACTTAGAAGTACCAAACAGAAAAGGAGTAATAGAAGAATTTGCATTAACCTCAATTTCAATTGGTGTAGTTGTTGCAGATAAAGGAAGATTCCATAATGTTTTGGAGATAGGTGAAGTAGGAGCACAAGTAAAACATTTAGCGAAAACAACTGTGGGAAGCGCATATTCAATAGATAGAAGAAAAAGTTAAAAATTAAGAGGGAGCTTTATAGCACCCTCTTAATTTCTTCATATCTCTTTACTTTTTGAGTCGTTGTTTTTATCATAGGTTCATCAGTGATAAATAGGTTCTTTATATGTTTGTAATTAGCAAGAGTAGAATTGATTTGTTTAATATCTTTCCAAATATAATCTTTAAACTCTTTCTCACTTAAATTAGGTAATTTTTCCATCATATATTCTTTGTTATATACAATTTTAACAGACAGCACTAAGTCGTCATCTTTAGGCATACCAAATACCATAGATTCCATAACATATGGTAAGCCATTAATTAATTGCTCTAATTCTTCTGGGTAAATATTTTTTCCATTTTTTAATACTATAACATTTTTCTTTCTACCAGTAATAAATAAAAAATTATCTTTATCAAAATAACCTAGATCTCCGGTATAGAACCAGTTGTTTTTTAATATTTTTTCAGTCTCTTCAGGCATTTCATAATATCCGAGCATAACATTTGGACCTTTTACTACAATTTCACCTATGCCTTTCTCATTAGGATGGTCAATTACAATATCTACATCAGGTAATGGAACCCCAACAGATCCATATTTAATGCTCTTTTCATTTTCAGCTGCCAAAACTGGAGATGTCTCGGTTAATCCATATCCTTGTATTGTAAGAATTCCGAAATCATGAAAACCTCTTGCTACATTTTTATCTATAGCAGAAGCACCACTTATGACAAAACGTAATCCTCCACCAAGATTATCTAGAATTTCTTTGAATAATTTTCTTCTAATATCAATTTTAAATTTCAATAAGAAACGACTAAGCAATATAGCAAACTTTATCAATTTTGTTTTTCCTTGTCTATCTATTTGTGCATAAATCTTTTTATACATTGCTTCTAACAAAAGAGGAACACATACAAAAATAGTAACATGGTATTCTTTAAGATTTTCTTGTATATGTCTTAATCCATCACAAAATACATTTGTAACTCCATGAGATAGAAATAAAAGCAAACCTGTTGATCCAAATGTATGATGGAGTGGTAGGAAAGCCATATTAATGTCAGTACTTAATATTTTTTCGCACATATCCATGTTATATATGTTCGATGTGATATTATAATTTGATAACATTACTGCTTTAGCCATTGATGTTGTACCAGAGGTGAATATAATTGTAGCTAACTCTTTTGGAATAATTATATGATTTTCAAATCTACAATCTCCATTTAAAACTAATTTTTTTCCTGTCTCTAATAAATCATGCACAGATTTAAAATTGCCATAAGAAGTATCATAAATATCAGAAGTATCTGGGTTCATACAAACAAAGTGCTTAATTTGACTGTTGTTAGAAGAGATCTGTTTCATAACTTCCATATATTCTTTTTCAAAAATAACAGCTTCTGCATGACTTCTTGCAAGAAGAGATTCAATTTCTTGATCTGGTAATCCTTTATCTAAAGGAACTGCGACACCTACTCCGTTTAAAATTGAAACATAAGATAATGCCCATTCATATCTATTTTTTCCTATTATTACAATATTTTTTCCTTCCAACCCAAGGTCTATTAAAGAAGTTCCAAGATATTTTAAGTCATCTCCGAATTCTTTGTAAGATATGTTAGTATAAGTCACTTTTTTACCAATTCTGTTTTTTATAATAAATGCAGTATTGTCAGGATACATAGCTATAGCATTATTAATATAATCACGAATTGTATCTTGTTTTTGTGCATCATATAATTTTCTAAATGCTTTCATAATTCCTCCATAAAAATATTATTCATTTTATTAGTGTAGCATAGATAAAACACATTATCAATTCATCTGAACATATAGTCAAAATAAAAATTGTATAATTTAGCTGAAAAAAATCAAAAAATTAAAGTAAAAAATAGTAAATCAAATCAGGAAACTATTAAGTTCTAAAAGAACGAAAACTCTCATAAGATAATACAAATTATCTATAGGGAGTTTTTTTATGATTATATTAAATAGAAAAAGATTAATTGCAATGTTAAGCATGATATGTGTTGCAGTTTTCGTATTTAACTTTCAAATAGCGAAAAAAGAAGAAACTGTATCGACAGTTGCATTACCGGTTAGTAACAAGGTAGTAGTAATAGATGCAGGGCATGGTGTTCCAGATGAACGGTGCACAAAGTAGCAATGGAACTACCGAAGCGCAAATAAATTTAAAGATCGCATTAAAATTACAAAATTTATTAGAGCAAAGTGGAGCAACGGTTATCTTAACTCGTAGCGATGAAAACGCGATTTACGATATAGATAAAACAACATTAAGAGAAAAGAAAATATCTGACATTCACAATAGAGTAAAAATCGGAAACGAATCATCAGCAGACATTTTTGTATCAATTCATTTGAATAAAATACCACAACAACAATATTATGGATGGCAAACATTTTATAAGGAAAATGATGAAAAAAGTATAAAACTTGCCAAGAGTATACAAACTAACTTAAATGATGCAATACAAAAAGAAAACAAACGTGTCTCAATGAAACTAAACACAGTATATATAATGAAACATGTAGAAATTCCAATCACAATAGTAGAATGTGGATTTTTATCAAATCCAGAAGAAGAAAAACAATTATTAGAAGATGAATATCAAAACAAACTTACGTGGGGAATTTACAACGGAATTATAGACTACTTTTATGAAAATTAATTATATGGGTTATAACGATAAGAATAAACTTTTTTTCGATCTTTGCTGTCGGATATTCCATCCTCCAAACTGCGCATATCTTCAAAAAAGTTTATTCTTATCGTTTATGCTTTTTTTCATTTTTTGCTGTCGGATATTCCATCCTCCAAACTGCGCATATCTTCAAAAAAGTTTATTCTTATCGTTTATGCTTTTTTTCATTTTTTGCTGTCGGATGTTCCATCCTCCAAACTGCGAAGCACTTCAAAAAAGTTTATTCTTATCGTTATCTTAACATTATTTTACTCATATCCTCAAACTCAAAAAAATGCATAAAATTCTACTATTTGGAGAAAATAGGTAAAAACTATTTTAACAAGGAGTGGAATTTTTTTGAAACAATATAGAGTATTAAATATAACAGGAGTAGTACTAGAAAAATACCAGTTAGAAAAGTATTTAGAACAACTTGCTTCTGATCAAATATTGAAAGAAAATTCAGACAAAAACACATATCCAATTTACAGAATGAAAGAAAACTTTGAAATAATTACTGAAGTATATCATTTGTTAAATGAACATATTAAATTACAAATTCCAATACATCCTGCCGGAGAGTGGATATTAGACAACTATTATATTATAGAAGAAACTGTAAAATGGATAGAAAAAGAATTAACCCTAAAAAAATATACAGATTTTTTAGGCGTAGCAAATGGTGCACATAGAGGATTTGCAAGAGTATATGTTTTAGCAACGGAAATTGTAGCATATACAGATTCAAAAATTAGTGCAAAAAATATAAAAGATCTACTAAAAGCATATCAACAGAAAAAGACATTGAGCATGGACGAAATATGGAATATGGGAATGTTTCTTCAAATTGCAATAATAGAAAATATACGTGGAATTTGTGAGAAAATTTATTCTGCACAAGTGCAAAAGTATAAAGTAGAAAATATTATAGAGAGATTAGTAGAAAATAAAGCAAAAGAGGAATTACAATTTAAAAACATAAGTGCATATAGATCAAAAGTAAATGAATATGGTGAGATGAAATATCCATTTATCGAATATATGTCGTATAAATTAAAAAGGTTTGGAAAAAAAGCATATCCATTTTTAAATATATTAGAAGAGCAAGTTAATAAAATGGGAACGGACATATCTGACGTAATAAAAAAAGAACATTTTGATATTGCAGTAAAAAAAGTATCAATAGGAAATTGTATTACGAGTATAAAGGTGCTTCAAAGGATTAACTTTATAGATATATTTGAACAAATAAACGAAGTTGATGATATATTAAAAAAAGATCCAATAGGAATCTATGAAAAGATGGATTACAAAACAAAGATTGAATATAGAAATACAATTAAGCAGATTTCTAGAAAAACAAAAATATCAGAGATTTATATTGCTAAAAAATGTTTAGAATTAGCTGAAAATAGTACTAAAGGAGAGGTGCAAGAAAACCTAACAACAGAGGAAAGACAAAGAATAAATATAAAATCACATATAGGTTATTATTTAATAGATGATGGAAAAAATAAATTATTAGAGGAATTACAAAACAAAAAAATAAGAAAAATAAGTGGTAACCAAAAAATAAGACTATATATATTAACTAAAACAATACTTGCATTTATTATATCTATATTGATTGGTAGTTATTTGTACCATCAAACAGGAAAAATCATAATAGCAATTATTAGTGCAATTTTAATTTATATACCTACTGAAATTATAATAATACAAATAATTCAATATATTTTCGGAAGAGTTATAAAACCTAAGTTAATTCCCAAAATGGATTTTCAAAATGGAGTTCCAGAAGAATTTGCTACTTTTGTGGTAATACCAACAATATTAAGTAATAAAGAAAAAGTAGAAGAAATCTTAAAAAAACTAGAAGTGTACAATTTGGCAAATCAAAGTGATAATTTATATTTTGCTTTATTAGGAGATTGTACATCAAGTGATAGAGAAACTGAAGAATTTGATCAAGAAATAGAAGAAACAGGGAAACAAATAGTTAAAGCTCTAAATGAAAAATATCCTAACACAAAATTTCCCAAATTTAGTTTTATTTATAGAAAAAGGATTTGGAATGAAAAAGAGAGATGTTACCTAGGTTGGGAAAGAAAAAGGGGTTTATTAAATCAATTTAATGAGTATATATTAGGCAATTCACAAAATCAATTTAAAGTAAATACAATAGAGGAAAAAAAGGCAGATGGAATTAAGGTTCCTGAAATAAAATATATTATTACTCTAGATTCTGACACAGAGCTAGTGTTAAATACAGGGTTAGAACTTATAGGAGCAATGTCACATATTCTAAATCAACCTATTTTAAATAATGATAAAACTAAAGTTATTCATGGGTATGGAATTATGCAACCTCGTGTTGGAATTAATTTAAGAGCTGTAGGAAAAACGAAATTCACAAAGATTTATGCAGGATTAGGAGGTACTGATTCATATACCAATGCTATTTCTGATTTTTATCAAGATAGTTTTGGAGAAGGAATTTTTACGGGAAAAGGAATATATGATCTGCAAGTATTCTCAGATGTACTTAAGAATCAAATACCTGAGAATACAGTATTAAGTCATGATTTACTAGAAGGAAATTATTTAAGGTGTGCTCTTGCATCTGATGTAATTTTATTAGATGGTTATCCTACTTCATATAATAGTTTTAAAACAAGACTTCATAGGTGGACAAGAGGAGACATTCAAATTCTTAGATGGTTGAAATCAAAAATAAAAAATAATCAAAATCAGTCACAAAAAAATCCACTTAATACTATTTCAAAATACAAAATTTTAGATAACTTAGTTAGAAGCATATTTGAGCCAATTATATTAATTGCTTTTATATTTATTTTATTTATAGATGCTTTTTATAAAATAAATATTTGGCCGATGGTTGCTATTTTATTTATTTCATTACTTTCACCAATGATAATACAGATAGTAAATAGAGTAATATCAAAGCAAAATGGAGAAGTATCTCAAAGAACATTTGAAAAACAAATAGATGGAATAAAGGGAAGTGCAATAAGAGGTGTTTTAGAGATAGCAACTTTACCAGATAAAGCTTATACTTTATTAGATGCAATAGCAAGAATATTTTATAGAATTAATATAAGCAAAATACATTTGTTAGAGTGGACAACCGCAGAAGAGGCAGAGAAAAAGGCTAAAAACAGTATAAAAGATTACTATATGAATATGCTTCCAAATGTCATATTAGGAATTGTAGGAATATTATTTTTGAATTTCTATAAAGAAGGTACTGTTACTATATTATTATTTCTATTATCTATCTTATGGCTTATAGCACCTTTAGTTATGTACTATATAAGTAAACCAGAAAAAAATAAAAATGCAATTGAAAAAATAGATGAACAAGAAAAAGAATATATACTTGATATAGGAAAGAAAACTTGGCAATTTTTTAAAGATAATATAAATGAGAAAGGAAACTTCTTGCCACCAGATAATTATCAAGAAGACAGAAAGCCAAAGATCGTATATAGAACATCTCCTACCAATATAGGTTTAGGATTACTAGCTGTTGTTTCTAGTTATGACCTAGGGTATGAAAATTTACAAGACACATTAAACCTATTACAAAAAATGTTAGATTCTATTTTAGAATTATCAAAATGGAATGGGCATTTATATAACTGGTATAATATAGAAACTTTAGAACCATTAATACCAAAATATGTATCTACGGTAGATAGTGGAAATTTTGTGGGCTATTTATATGTATTAAAACAATTTTTAGAAGAAAATAAATCTGAGGATGTAGATAAAATAAGCATAATGATCCAAATTATAGATCAATTAATTAAAAATACAAAATTCCAATATCTATATAGTGAAGAAAACAAGATATTCTCTATAGGATATAATGTAGAGGAAAATCAGCTAACAGACTCATATTATGATTTGTTAGCGTCAGAGGCAAGGCAAGCTAGTTTAGTTGCTATAGCTAAAAAAGATATTTCAGTAAAGCACTGGTATAACTTAAGTAGAAGTTTGACTATATTAAACAAATATAAAGGATTAATTTCATGGTCAGGTACAGCTTTTGAATATCTAATGCCAAATATAAATATTCCACAAGAACCGGGAAGTTTGCTAGATGAATCTGTAAAGTTTGCAATAATGAGTCAGATTGAATATGCAAAAAAATTAAATATACCTTGGGGAATATCAGAGGCAGCATTTAATTTAAGAGATTTAAGTAATAATTATCAATATAAAGCATTTGGAATACCATGGCTTGGAATAAAAAGAGGATTAGCAGATGAAATGGTTGTTTCTTCCTATGGCGGAATATTAGCAATTTCAGAAAGACCAAAAGAAGTAATATCAAACTTAAAAAGATTAGAGATGCAAGGTATGTATGATAAATATGGATTTTATGAATCTATAGATTATACGCCCAATAGATTAAAAAGAGGAGAACAATATGAGGTTGTAAAAACATACATGGCACATCATCAAGGCTTAATTTTACTATCTATTAATAATTTGTTTAACCAAAAAATCTTACAGAAAAGATTTATGGAAAACCCAGAGATTAATGCAATAGATATTTTGTTACAAGAAAGAATGCCAGGTAATGTGATTATCACAAAAGAGAAAAAAGAAAAGGTAGAAAAGATAAAGAATATAGATTATGAGGTTTATTGCCAAAGAGAATATAATAAAATAGATAATAAATTAAGTCCGATTAATGTTATTTCAAATGATTATTATACAGTTGTAATGGACCAAAGAGAAAATGGTTATAGCAAATATAAAGACATTTTAATAAACAGATATAAACAAACTGATGATGAAGAACAAGGAGTATTCTTTTATTT